>ENA-ORRE01000876-ORRE01000876.1-human-gut-metagenome-genome-assembly--contig:-NODE-876-length-22084-cov-7.763811_pt1 | contig 22084 bp, 19 predicted proteins | sample MGYA00242171_ERZ509126 | MGnify/ENA primary metagenome ERZ509126 (study PRJEB26280, sample SAMEA2338648) | human gut metagenome | biome: human gut; feature: human-associated habitat; material: faeces... | reverse complement strand
CCCTTAAATAGATTTTGGTTATTTACCATGTCTACTTAAGAGGTATCATATCAATAATAATACTACTTATATGAACTGTTTTTATATTGCAAAGGTTCCACCAAACCACATACCAAATAAAAAAATAATCCATATCTCCCATTTTTTTATCTGAAATAAATTTTTGCTTATGATAGCAGCAAATTTCGGATTGATTATAATGCCAAAAATAAAATATGTGATTATTAATTTTACATTTCTTTCAGCTGTAATCTCGTAAATTGCACATATTAGCAATACTACTGACATTATCCAAAAGAATATATTGTGTAATATGTTTAATGTTTTTTTCAGAATTTCTAAATAATTAAAAGACTTAACTTTACCATAAAATCTTTTTCTTCGTTCCCTATAATATTGTTTTTTTACATGTCGTTGAGCATCAATCTCTTGCTTTTTTACTTCCGCAGCGTATTTTATCTTATTCTTATTAATTTGCTCTTGTCTTTCATATTCGCGATTTTTTTCTTCTCTGATGCGTTTTTCTTCTGCCTTAACTATTCTCTTTTGTTCGCGCTTAAATTCCTTATCTAGTTGTTTTTCTTGCTGGCGTCTTTCATATTCATATATTTTTTCTTTTCTTGCAAATTTTCTTCCCGTCTTGGCTATTCTTCTCTGTTCACGATTTTGCTCTTCTTGATACTTGTAGTTATTTGTATTTTGATAAGCATCATAATTGCAATCTGTGTTTTCGTTATATTGTTGATTATCACGCTGTTGTCTTCTTTTTTCTTCAGCATTTCTCATGTGCTGTTCTTTTTTATATTTTTCTGATATGCTATTGAGCGCATTTTTCATTAGTTTTTGAAGTTCTGTTCTTTCCCATAATTGGACATTTAATTTTGCAGCTGTATTTTTTGCATTTCTTGTAAATGAAGATGTTGTCAACACTACTGCTATATCTGCTTTGTAATAATCTTTTCCTGTATATACCTGTTGTATGGCAGCTATCCCCAGTGAAGATTTATACCTTTTGCATTGAATGGCATATTTTTTATTGTTTTTGCAAGCAATTACATCTACACCATAATCTCCACAAGCCTGAGTCTTTTTGACATCCTTAAAGCCATTTTCCTTTAATATGTCGCATGTAAATTCTTCAAACTCAAGACCATCCATTGTCCATACTCTATCCATTTTTGCTTTGAATTTTTGATACTTATCATGTTGTACTCTTTTAAACATATTTCTTCCTGTTACTTATGATAATACTTATACCTACTGTTTTTACTGTTCTTATTTAATAAAGTGTTCAAATGGAAGATTTCTTTCATATACTAAATTATTTTTTATTTAATAACTGTATAGAACACCAATTATTAGGTTTCATATCATTTCGAATAGCATTATAAACTACTAAAGTAGCTTTTATATTTTCCAAACTAATGTGTCATACTCTATATTATATCTATTTATATCTACGCAACTGGTTCTTTAGAAGGAAGTCCCGCTTTTCTTGGAAACTTTCCAGATGTAGGCTTAATCTTCTTGATATATACTAAAGAACGGTCAATATCAGTACCAGGAAGCTGGAATTTCTTCACTTCTTCTATCGTTCCGCCAAGAACACTGACTGCTTTCTTAGCATTTACTAATTCTTCATCAATATCTCCTGACTTATATGCCACAAAATATCCACCAACCTTTAAGAATGGAAGGTTATATTCCACAAGAGTTGCTAAGTTAGCAACAGCACGAGAAACACTTACATCAAAATGTTCTCTTAAGTCATTATTTCTTCCACCATCCTCTGCTCTTGAATGAACTGTTTCTATTCCTGTAAGTCCAAGTTCTTCTATTACCTGATTAAGAAACTTTACTCTTTTATTAAGTGAATCAAGCAGAACTACATTAATCTGTGGATGTGCTATTTTTAACGGAAGCCCCGGAAAACCAGCACCTGTTCCAACATCAATAAGAGAAATCTCTTTCTTTTTATGTCCGATTTTTTCAATATCTAACACGAGACTGTCAACATAATGCTTTAAAAGAACTTCTTCGTAATCTGTAATTCCAGTAAGATTCATAAAGCTATTCCATTCAACCAGCAGCTTATAATACATATCAAACTGCTCGTACTGTCTGTCTGTAAGCTCAATACCTATAGAATTCAGATTATTCTTAAATGTTTCATTTATCATACATTTCTCCTTATCAATGATTAATGCTTTCTTCTAAGAGACTCCAGGTAAACAAGAAGCACTGATATATCAGCAGGCGAAACACCTGATATTCTTGAAGCCTGTCCAATTGAACGAGGTCTGAATTTATCAAGCTTCTGCATAGCCTCTTTTCTTAATCCGCTTATTTCTAAGTAATCAAGGCCGTCTGGTATAAGCTTATTTTCAAGCTTTTTAAAATGTTCAACCTGTCTTAACTGTCTGTCTATATATCCCTCGTATTTCAGATTAATATTAACCTGCTCACATACATCATAAGGCAACTCTGGTCTGTGCTTATCAATTGGAGCAAGAACATCATATGAAAGCTCCGGTCTTCTTATAAGTTCTGCAAGTGTAGCACCTGTTGTAAGCTCTGTACTTCCGTTATCTGTAAGTACCTTCTGTACTTCACTTCCAGTTCCTATATTAACTGACTTAACACGCTCAATTTCTTCATCTATAAGCTGAATCTTGCGGGTAAGGCGGTTCATTCTTTCTTCGCTTATAAGTCCAACTCTGTAACCATATTTAGTAAGTCTTATATCTGCATTATCCTGTCTTAATATAAGTCTGTACTCTGCACGGCTTGTCATCATTCTGTAAGGCTCTGCTGTCTCCTTAGTTACAAGGTCATCTATAAGAACACCTATATAACTTTCTGAACGGTCAAGTATAAGTGGTTCTTCCTTCTTAACGAAAAGTGCCGCATTAATACCCGCGACAATTCCCTGTGCAGCGGCTTCCTCATATCCTGAGCTTCCGTTAAACTGTCCACCAGCAAATAATCCTTCAATCTTCTTGAATTCAAGAGAAGACTTTAACTGAACAGCGTTAATACAGTCATACTCAATAGCATAAGCATTTCTTACGATTCGAACATTCTCAAGACCAGGAACTGTTCTATACATTGCATACTGCACATCCTCAGGCATTGAACTGCTCATTCCACCAAGATACATTTCATTAGTATACAAGCCCTCTGGCTCAATGAATACCTGATGTCTGTCTTTGTCTGCAAATCTTACAACCTTATCCTCAATTGATGGACAGTATCTTGGGCCTGTTCCGTGGATATCTCCTGAATAAAGAGGTGAACGATCAAGATTATCCATAATAATCTTGTGTGTCTCTTCATTAGTATATGTAAGCCAGCAGCTTACCTGATCTTTCTGTATGCTCTCAGGGTCTGTTTCAAATGAAAATGGCACAACTCTCTTATCACCGAACTGCTCTGTCATCTTAGAAAAATCCACTGACCTTTTATCAACTCTGGCAGGTGTACCTGTCTTGAATCTTCTCACTTCAATTCCATTATCAATAAGTGACTGTGTAAGATGATTGGCAGCCTGTAATCCGTTAGGACCTGTATGATAACTTACATCACCATATATACATCTTGCCTTAAGATATACTCCTGTACATAAAACAACTGCCTTAGCTATGTATTCTGCACCCGAAACAGTCTTTACACCACCAATTTTTCCATCATTAACAATAATCTCTGAAACCTCTGCCTGTCTTATATGCAGATGCTCAGTATTCTCAAGCACATTTCTCATTCTTCTGCTGTAATCGGACTTGTCAGCCTGTGCACGGAGTGAATGAACCGCAGGGCCTTTTGATGCATTTAACATCTTTGACTGTATAAATGTAGCATCTATATTCTTTCCCATCTCGCCACCAAGAGCATCTATTTCTCTTACAAGATGTCCCTTAGAACTTCCTCCTATATTAGGATTACAAGGCATCATTGCTATACTTTCAACGCTTACTGTAAATATAATTGTTTCAAGTCCCATTCTTGCAGCAGCAAGGGCAGCCTCACAACCTGCGTGACCAGCACCTACTACAACTACATCATATTCTTCTCTAATATTAGGCATATTACTTCTCCTTATCAACCTGCATTACTTACCCATACAGAACTTTGAAAAAATTCTGTTGGCAAGATCATCTTCAATCTCCTCTCCTATTATAAGACCAAGATTCTCATATGCAGCCATTAAATCAATAGTAAGGAAATCTTCACTTACCATGTTATCAATTCCATCAAGTACAAGCTTTAAGCTGTTCTCAGCCTTCTTTAAAAGTTCTTTATGTCTTGTACTTGTAATATATACATCTTCATTGAACTTAACTTCACCATTAAAGAACATATTCTTAACAGTTTCCTCAAGTTCTTCAATTCCTGTCTCCTGCTTTGCAGATATAGTAACTGTCTCACAATTCATTATTTTCTTAATATCTTCTGCTGTTGTAACCTGTGCAAGATCAGCTTTATTAAGTATTACAAGAACCTTCTTATCCTTGATAAGTTCCATAATCTCATAATCATTATCATCAAGTACTCTTGAAGAATCAACTACATATATTACAAGATCAGCGATTTCTGCAAGCTTCTTAGCCTTATTAACACCAATGCTTTCAACAACATCATCAGTTTTTCTGATTCCTGCAGTATCAATAAGATTAAGAGTAATTCCAGACAGATTAATCATTTCTTCAAGAGTATCTCTCGTAGTTCCTTCTATATCAGTAACAATTGCTCTCTCTTCTCTTGCAAGTACATTAAGCAGGCTTGACTTTCCTGCATTAGTTTTCCCCAAAATGACTGTACGCACGCCATCATGCATGATTCTGCCATTATCGCATGTTTTTAACAAGTTATCCACATTATTAAGACAGTTTTCCACATCATTTTTAAGGTTATCTACATTAGCATCTATATCAAAATGTTCTGGATCATCAAGAGCAGCCTCAATAAATGCAACATTATTCAATATTATCTCTCTTATATTCTTAATCTTTTCAGATAACTTACCATCTAACTGATTAACAGATGACTTCAGAGCATAATCATTCTTTGCATTAATAATATCAATAACAGCCTCCGCCTGTGACAGGTCAATTCTTCCATTAAGAAATGCTCTCTTTGTAAATTCACCAGGCTCTGCAAGCCTTGCACCAGCGTTAAGTACCGCCTCTAACACCTTCTTAGTAACAAGAATACCGCCATGACAGTCAATCTCAACAATATTCTCTCTTGTATAAGTGTTAGGAGCTTTCATTACAATTACAAGTGCTTCATCAATTTCATTACCGTTATCACATATATTTCCAAAATGTACCGTATGACTCTGTACATTTGCAAGCTTAATATTCTTTTTTGACTTAAAAACTTTATCTCCAATAATAATTGCATCAGGACCGCTTATTCTTACAATACTAATTCCACCGCTTGACACTGTACTTGTAGATATAGCTGCTATTGTATCCTCCATTTCCATCCTCCATATAAAAAATGCTGTGATAATAATACCACAGCATTTAATAAAATCATATATCTAATTATCTGTTATATCTGTTATTATTCTCTCTTTCAAGATAAACAACAACATGTCTGAAAGGTTCTTCACCCTCACTTCTTGTAGAAACAAACTTATCTGCCTGAAGTGCTGAATGGATAATTCTTCTTTCATATGGGTTCATAGGCTCAAGTGAAACAGGTCTTCTGCTTCTCTTAACCTTGTATGCAATGTTCTTAGCAAGAGACTCAAGAGTTTCTTTTCTTCTCTTTCTATAGTTCTCTGTATCTAATTTAACTCTTACATACTTCTCACTGTTCTTGTTAATTACAAGACTTGTAAGATACTGGATAGAATCAAGTGTCTGTCCTCTCTTACCGATAAGAACACCCATGTTATCTCCAGAAAGATCTACATTAACGCTATTTTCTTCATCGTCAAATGTAATATCAGCCTTAACTTCCATGCTCATAGCACCAAACATATTATTAAGGAATTCTTTAATATCCTTCTTAATAACTTCCTTCTGTTCTGCTGTAAATGGCTCTTCCTTAGGCTGTGGCTGTGCTTCAACCTTAGGTGCTTCCTTAACTTCTGCATTCTTGTGATTATCAGCAGGCTTGTGTTCCTTTTTGAACTCTTTCTTAGGTTCAGACTTAAATTCCTTCTTAGGTTCTGCTTTCTTGAAATCATCTGCCTTCTTTTCGAATTTTTTTTCTGCATGAACAGGTGCTTCTGACTTTTTAGGAGTCTCAACAGAATTAACTTCTGGTTCTTCCTGTTTTTCTCTTGCTTTAATCTTAGCAGGCTTAGAATTAAATATTCCTAAAAATCCTGAATTACCTTTGTCTATAACTTCATAATCAAGCTTATCACTTGGAATACCAAGCTTAGTGCAGGCATTAGTTATAGCTTCTTCAACAGATTTTCCTGTAACTTCAATATATTCCATTACTTAACCCTCTCTATTTTCTTTTATCGTTGACCTCATTGTATCTTGATACCATACCAACCTTATCAGCAAGACTTCCTGGTTTAGCTGCCTTACCGCTTGCTGCTGCGGCTTCCTTTAATTCCTGTATCTTCTTATCGTTAGCTTCTTTTCTTTCCTGAAGCTTCTTTGCTCTGTCAGCACTTGAAGAAGCAGAAGAATTCTTATTATTATTCACATTCTTAGTACTTACAGAAGCACCCTTAACGATAGTTTCTGCTGGAAGTCCCTTCTTGGCTCTCTTCTTGTTACGCTTTTCAACATTCTTTTCTACAATCTTATCTGTTCCAATCTTATCATAATATCTGTTAATGAAGATTGTCTGAATTGTCTGTATAACAGCTGTTGCAATCCAGTAAACACCAAGACCTGAAGGAAGACTTATTGCAAGAAATGCTGACATAAGTGGCATGAAATAAGTCATCATCTTCATAGATGCTGCTGCTGGATTATCACTGTCAGGCTGCTCCATGCCAGCCTGTGAAACCTTAACAGATATAAACTGTGTAACGCCTGCAAGAATTGGAATTAATATAGCTATATGAAGACCAAAACCTGGATTCTGAGACATGTTAACGCCTAAGAAAGTATTCATATGGTTAATCTTATCAAGATTCTGTGTAATCATATCAGAAAATGCTGGAAATGCTTCTTTTAACTTTGTCCACTGGTCTGCAGTGAATGAATTAAGTGTTGTTACAGCTGTGCTTGTATTGCTCCAGTCAACAGTCTTTCCGTATATCTCATTAAGAGTATCAGCATATCCTGAAACAGATGAGATACCATCAGCACCATTAAGTCCAAGTATATTAAGGAAAAGTACCTTAATCTGTGAAATATAAAGTGGTATCTGCTGGAATACTCTGTAAAGTGCAAAAAGAATAGGCATCTGGATAAGAAGCTGCACACAGCTTCCCCACTGTGAAACACCATATTTTTCATAAACAGCCTTAGTTTCTGCCTGCATCTTCTGCATAGCTACTGTATCACTGTTCTTTCCCTTATACTTCTCCTGAATAGCCTTTATCTCCGGGTTCATAACTGACTGTAACTTAGTCATCTTCTGCTGCTTAATCTGTAATGGTAGCATTAACATTTTAACAAGCAGAGTAAAAATAATGATTGCTATTGCAATATTACCAATTCCTATTGCATTAAGACCCATGAAAAGGATGTCTAAAATGTAACCAAGTAACTGTGCAATTGGCTTAATAATACTCAAATTGTCACCTCCGCATAATATAGCACTATCCAAATATTCAGTTGTTTATTGCTTTTTTCTTTTCCCATATCTGCCTACTGGCACAGGATCAAAGCCATAAGCGTTCTTATTAAATGGATTGCACCTTAATATTCTTTTAAGTGCCAACCACCCACCTAAGAAAACTCCATACATTTCAATAGCTTCAATTGCGTATTGCGAACATGTTGGAATAAAGCTGCAGTATTTTCCTCCTTTATAAGGAGATATTGCGAGCTGATATAATCTTATCATCTTAAGAACTATGAACTTGCCCGCATTCTTTAACTTAATCTTTATATCCTTCATATTAACCGCCTATTTAATTCTGCTTATAAAGCTTATGAAGTTTCAATAAATGAATCATTGATTCCTTAGTTTCAAAAAAACCCTTATCTTTCAAACTGGCTCTGGCTACGACAACATAATCATATCCATCGGGTATACAGTCTGTACTAAGGCGGAATGCCTCTCTTATCAGTCTTGCCAGTCTGTGTCGGACAATACTATTCCCGACCTTCTTACTCACAGATACACCTAATCGTTTAGTATCCGTTCCATTCTCAGAAATATACATTATAAGATTCCTGTTAGCAAAAGAATTCTTATTATTGTACACCTTTTTAAATTCCTGATTACTTCTTAATGTTTCAAAATCCTTATATTTCATACCATTCACCATTCTTATTAATTAAAATGTTGCTTAAATTTAATATTAATATAATCTGAAAAAAGCAGATGAGAAACTCCCATCTGCCAACAAAATCAAGAAAATATTAATTAAGCTGAAAGTTTCTTTCTACCCTTAGCTCTTCTTGCTGATAAAACTTTTCTTCCACCTGCAGTACTCATTCTTGATCTGAATCCATGAACCTTAGATCTCTGTCTGTTCTTTGGCTGAAATGTCATCTTCATAGTCTATGCACCTCCTTCATTACCATTGTAGTTTATTATGGTAAGAATATTTTCATATAAAAAATTTCAAAACACAGAACTGATTATATTGTGTAAACATTATAAAGTCAAGAAAAACTTGATAATTACTGTATTTATTTTTATATATACTAATTCTATAAAAAACGCTTTCAACAGGTTTTTCACAATCCAGTAATCCGCATAAATAGGACATTTTTAATATTTTTTAATAAGAATATAAAAGAGTTTTCCACAAAATGTTGATAACTTGTGGAAAACTCTTTATAATTACGTTAGTTATTAACGATATTTTTGAAAAAGTGCCTATTTTCGACCTTTTTCGCGTTTATAATATTTTCCACATTCATGTTAATACATTTTTATCCATAAAATTATCAACAGGGCTTAATCTGCCCAAATATTGAAATAATTTTCTAAATGATATATTATATAAAGGAATGTATTTTTATGATTGGACAGGCTAATTAACAAGCCAGAAAGGCCTAGAATTTATGGATGAATTACAGACATTGATTGATAAATGGGATTTAATTCTCTCTACTTTTAAAGAAGAACACGAAATTATTGATGTTTCTTTTAAAACATGGATTAAACCCCTTAAAATATATAAACTTGACGGCAATGTTCTTACTCTTACTTTCTCATCTTTAGAAGATGACGCTTCTACTGATGAAAGGAGCATTGTATATATTGAAAAACGTTACCTCAAGTTTCTTGAAGTTACCGTATGTGAAGTAATGAACAAAGAATATCATGTAATTATTATGTCATCTGCTGAGAAAAAGGAAGATGAATTAAAGAAAAAGACATCTTCAGTTTCTACTGATAATAGTCTTGCTTCACAGAATCTGAATCCTAATTACACATTTGACACATTTGTAATAGGTACTAATAATAATCTGGCTCACGCAGCATCACTCGCTGTTGCCGAAACACCTGGACAGATATATAACCCTCTGTTCATATACGGAGGTGCCGGACTTGGTAAAACTCATCTTATGCAGGCTATTGCACATTTTATTATTGCAAGTGACCCATCTAAGAAAGTTTTATACGTAACTTCTGAGACATTTACTAATGAACTTATCGAATCGGTTAAGACTAACAAGAACACTGAATTCAGAAATAAATACCGTAACATTGACGTTCTTCTTATTGATGATATTCAATTTATAATAGGAAAGGTTTCTACTCAGGAAGAATTTTTCAATACCTTTAATGACCTTTATCTTTTAGGAAAACAGATTGTTATATCTTCTGATAGACCACCTAAGGAAATGGAAACTCTTCCTGACAGATTAAGAACACGTTTTGAAAGCGGACTTCCGGTAGATATCCAGATTCCTACATATGAAACTAAGATGGCTATTATTAATAAGAAGTCTGAGGCTTTAGGAATTGATTTTCCTTATGAAGTTAAAGATTATGTTGCAACTAATATTACTTCAAGTATCAGGGAGCTTGAGGGAGCGCTTACCAAGCTTTCAGCTTATTCTAAGCTTTCCCACACACCTCTTACTGCAGAGTTTGCTGAGAATACACTTAAGGATCTTATATCTCCTTACTCTAAGAAAGAGATTACACCAGAACTTATAATTGATGTAGTTGCTGAACATTTCCACATTAAGCCTGAAGATATAATATCTCATAAGAGAAGTGCTGATATAGCTTTTCCTAGACATATTGCAATGTATCTGTGCAGGCAGATGACACAGACTCCTCTTGAAGCTATAGGTAAAGCTTTAGGTGGTAGAGATCATTCTACTATATTATATGGTTCAGAAAAGATTGCTAAAGAAACAGCTAATAATGAAACTACCAAGAGCACTATTGATATATTAATAAAGAAGCTTAATCCATCTTAAAAAGTTTTCCACAATGGTTTTAGGATAATTTGTTAATTAGATGTTATTTTTATGTTGAATGATCTTTATAACTTTTTTTTAGATTTATGTATATTTTTTTAAACTTTAATTTTTCACATACATTGAACATTAAATTTTGTGTTTTCTAACATGGTTATTATTTTCATATATCCAGTGTTTTTAAGGCTTTACATACTTTTTAACAATTTAACAACCCCTAAGACTACGGCTACGGCATTTATATATTTATATATAGCTCTTCTCCACTACAATTTTATCGAAAGGAAGTTATCAACATGAAATTAGTTTTTACTAAATCTAACTTAAACAAAGCTGTAGGTATCGTAATGAAGGCTGTACCTACAAGAACTACTATGAATATTCTTGAATGTATTCTTATTGATGCTACTACTAATGAAATCAAGTTCACAGGTAACGATATGGAACTTGGCATTGAAACTATAGTAGAAGGTGAAATTATAGAAAAAGGCAAGATTGCCATAGACGCTAAGCTTTTTTCTGAAATTGTAAGAAAGCTGCCTGATAATGATATTACTTTAACTACTGATTCTAATAATAATGCACTTATTACATGTGAAAAAAGTAAGTTTAATATAGCAGGAAAATCCGGAGATGATTTTTCTTACCTTCCTGCTATTATTAAAGATAAGATGATTACACTTTCCCAGTTCCAGTTAAAGGAAGTTATTAATCAGACAATATTCTCTATTGCTATTAATGATAATAATAAAATGATGACAGGTGAACTTTTTGAAGTAAATGAAGGTACACTTAAAGTTGTAGGTCTTGATGGTCACAGAATTGCTATCCGTAATATTAAGCTTGAAGGCAGATCTGATGACGTAAGAGTAGTTATTCCAGGTAAGACTCTTCAGGAAATAAGCAAGATTCTTAATGCTGATGCTGAAAGTTTTGTTAATATTTACTTTACTAATAATCATGTATTATTTGAATTTGACCAGACTCATGTTGTTTCTAGACTTATAGAGGGTGATTATTTTAAGATTAGTCAGATGCTTTCTAACGATTATGAAACTAAAGTATCTATTAATAAAAAAGAATTTCTAGATTCTATTGACAGAGCTAATCTTCTTATAAGAGAAGGAGATAAGAAGCCAATTATTATTAATATATTAAATGGTTTATTACAGGTAAATGTTAACTCTGCAATTGGAGCTCTTAACGAAGATATTGATATTGATAAAGAAGGTAAGGATATTATGATTGGTTTTAATCCTAAGTTCCTTATGGATGCATTAAGGGTTATCGATGATGAAAATGTGACTATGTATCTAGTTAATCATAAATCACCTTGCTTTATCAGAGACAAGGAAGAAAATTATATTTATCTTATACTTCCTGTTAACTTCACAGCTTAACAAGAGAAAGGAAAGTTATGGAAGAAATAATTTTAAGAGATGATTTCATCAAACTTGGACAGGCAATTAAAGCTGCCGGATTAGTTGAATCAGGTGTTGAAGCCAAGATTGTTATTCAGGATGGTGAAGTTAAGGTTAATGGCGTTGTTGAAACACAGCGTGGAAAAAAACTTTTTGGCGGAGAAGTTGTAGAATACAACGGCTCCAGTATTCTTATTAAAAAATAGGTGTTAATGTGATAGTCGAATCTGTTGAGTTAAAGGATTACAGAAATTATGAATTTCTGGATATGAATTTCAATGAGCATGTAAACATAATATATGGTGACAATGCCCAGGGAAAGACTAACATATTAGAATCAATATATATGTGTTCAACTTCTAAGTCACATCGTGGCAGTAAAGACAGAGAAATAGTCAGATTTGGAGAAGATGAATCGCATATTAAACTAAATGTCTTAAAGCATGGTATGAAATACCGCATAGACATGCACCTTAAGAAGAATAAAACCAAGGGTATAGCAGTTAATGGTATTCCTATAAAAAAAGCTGTTGAACTTTTTGGAATTATTAATATTGTTTTCTTTTCTCCGGAAGATCTTAATATTATAAAAAACGGTCCTTCAGAGAGAAGAAGATTTATGGATATGGAACTTAGCCAGCTTGACAAGATATATCTTAGTAACCTTGTTAATTACAACAAAGTACTTAATCAGAGAAACAAGCTTCTCAAAGATATAGCATTTTCACCATCAGAACAGCTGATGCAGACTCTTGATATATGGGACATGCAGCTTGTTAAGTATGGAAGCCTTATTATTAAAGGCAGAAAAAGTTTCATAGAAAAGATTAACACAATAATCAGTGATATTCATTCCAGACTTACTGGTGGTATTGAGAATATTAAAGTATGTTATGTTCCTGATGTTGATGTGAATGATTTCGAAGAAGAAGTAAGAAATTCAAGACAAAAGGATATTAAATACAAGGTTACAGGTAAAGGACCTCATAAGGACGATCTTATATTTTTAATCAATGACAATGATGTGAGAAAATATGGTTCACAGGGACAACAAAGAACAGCTGCACTTTCACTTAAATTATCTGAGATAGAACTTGTGAAACTTGTAATTAAAGATACTCCGGTACTTCTTCTTGATGATGTTTTGTCTGAGTTAGACAGTAACAGACAGAATTTTCTGATAAACAGCATTGGAGATATACAAACGATTGTTACATGCACCGGACTTGAAGAATTTATTAATAACAGAATGAATATCAACAAAATATTTAAAGTAACAGATGGTCATGTAGTTAATGAGAATTAATTACATTTTGCTTTGTAAAACAAGGAGGAATTAAAGTGGCAGATCAGAATGCAGAGAAGAATTATGGTGGAGACCAGATTCAGGTACTCGAAGGTCTTGAAGCTGTAAGAAAAAGACCTGGTATGTATATTGGAAGTACATCAGGAAGAGGACTTCATCATCTTGTGTATGAGATAGTTGATAATGCAATTGACGAAGCTTTAGCAGGTTTTTGTACACATATTGAAGTTATGATTAATAAAGATAACTCTATCACTGTAATTGATAATGGTAGAGGTGTACCTGTTGATATTAATCATAAGACAGGAAGACCTGCCATTGAAGTTGTATATACCGTTCTTCATGCCGGGGGTAAATTCGGTGGTGGAGGATATAAGGTGTCAGGAGGACTTCACGGTGTTGGTGCATCAGTAGTTAATGCTTTGTCTGAATGGCTTGAAGTTCAGGTAAAGAGAAATGGACACATTTATCAGCAGAGATACGAAAGAGGAAAGATATGTTATGACCTTAAGATAGTAGGTGACTGCGATATTGAGGATACAGGAACTCAGGTTACTTTTCTTCCTGATTCAGAGATTTTTCAGGAAACAACTGTATTTGAATTTGATATTCTTATGCACAGATTAAGAGAAATGGCATTTCTTACTAAGGGAATCAAGATTACTCTTACAGATTTAAGAGAAGGTCTTGAGCAGCAGAAAGTATTCCATTATGAAGGTGGTATCAAGGAATTTGTTCAGTATCTTAATAAGAGTAAAGAACCTTTATACAGCCAGATTATTTATTGTGAAGGTGTGAAAGACAATGTTCAGGTTGAAGTAGCATTCCAGCATAATGATGGATACAATGAGGTTGTCGATTCATTTGTTAATAATATTAAGACACCTGAAGGTGGTACACATCTGACTGGTTTCAGAAATTCACTGACTAAGACTTTTAATGATTATGCAAGAAAGAATAAGATTCTTAAGGATAGTGATCAGGGACTTTCAGGTGATGATATAAGAGAAGGTCTTACAGCAATCGTATCTGTTAAGATTGAAGATCCACAGTTTGAAGGACAGACTAAGCAGAAGCTTGGTAATACAGTTGCAAGGGGAGCAGTTGACAGTATAGTAAGTGAACAGCTTACTTACTTCCTTGAGCAGAATCCTGCAGTTGCAAAATCTATATGTGAAAAATCGTTGCTTGCACAGCGAGCGAGAGAAGCTGCAAGAAAAGCAAGAGACTTAACAAGAAGAAAGACTGCACTTGAAAGCACTTCACTTCCTGGCAAGTTAGCTGATTGTTCAGATAAAGATCCTAAAAATTGTGAGATATATATCGTTGAGGGAGATTCAGCCGGTGGTTCTGCAAAGACTGCAAGAAGCCGTGCTACACAGGCAATCCTTCCACTTCGTGGTAAGATTCTTAACGTTGAGAAAGCAAGACTTGACAGAATACTTGGAAATGCAGAGATTAAAGCGATGATTACTGCATTTGGTACAGGTATTCATGAAGATTTTGATATAAGCAAGCTTCGTTATCACAAGATTATTATTATGACAGATGCCGATGTAGATGGTGCACATATTGCAACACTTCTTCTCACATTCCTGTACAGATTCATGCCCGATCTTATAAGAGAAGGCCATGTATATCTTGCACAGCCACCACTTTATAAAGTTGAGAAGAATAAAAAAGTGTGGTATGCCTATAATGATGATGAGCTTAATGCAATCATGACTGAGATTGGAAGAGACCAGAATAATAAAGTCCAGCGTTATAAGGGACTTGGTGAGATGGACGCAGAGCAGTTATGGGAAACAACAATGGACCCACACAAGAGAGTATTATTAAGAGTTAATATGAATGAAGATGATGATTCAGAACTTGATGTAACATTCTCAACACTTATGGGTGACAAGGTAGAGCCAAGAAGAGATTTCATAGAAGCAAATGCTAAGTTTGTAAAGAATTTGGATATCTAACAAGCCATGCACAAGGAAAAATTATAAATATGACCGTATGCTTGCATACATGGGCATATTTTATAATTTTGAGTTGTATGTGGCGATTAGCCACATAAGTAAATCCGTAGGATTTACGCATGGCGTATGTAGATTTTACGAATGCGCGTGATTAGGATTTATGCATGGCGTATTCCAGATTTACACATTGCGTTAATTAATAACTTCACGGAAAGGAATTATAATAATGGATGAACATATCTTTGATAAAGTTCAAGAAGTCGATATGCAGAAAACCATGGAAAACTATTATATAGATTATGCCATGAGTGTTATCGCTTCCAGAGCACTTCCGGATGTAAGAGATGGTCTTAAGCCGGTACAGAGAAGAATTCTATATTCAATGATAGAACTTAACAACGGTCCTGATAAGCCACATAGAAAATGTGCCCGTATCGTTGGTGATACAATGGGTAAATATCACCCACATGGTGATTCATCAATTTATGAGGCATTAGTAAAACTGGCTCAGGATTTCAATACAAGATATCCACTTGTTGACGGACATGGTAACTTTGGTTCAGTCGATGGTGATGGTGCAGCCGCTATGCGATATACAGAGGCTAGACTCAGTAAGATATCTATGGAGATGACAAGAGATCTTAACAAAGATACTGTAGATTTCATACCTAACTTTGATGAAACAGAAAAAGAACCTACAGTACTTCCATCAAGATATCCTAACCTGTTATGTAATGGTACATCAGGTATTGCCGTAGGTATGGCTACTAATATTCCACCTCATAACTTAAGAGAAGTTATAGGTGCTGTTGTAAAGATGATTGACAATAAGGTGGAAGAAGACAGAGACACAACAATTGAGGAAATTCTTGATATAGTTAAAGGTCCTGATTTCCCAGGTGGAACAATCATCGGCAAGTTGGGAATTGAAGAGGCTTACCGTACAGGAAGAGCCAAGATAAAGGTAAGAGCTGTAACTAATATTGAGCCAATGAATAATGGCAAGAACAGAATTGTAGTTACAGAACTTCCATACATGGTTAATAAAGCAAAGCTTATCGAGAAAATAGCAGAGCTTGTAAGAGATAAGAAGATTGATGGAATCACAGATTTAAGAGATGAATCTGACAGAGAGGGTATGAGAATTGCCATTGAGTTAAGAAGAGATGTCAATCCTAACATAATACTTAACCAGTTATACAAACACACACAGTTACAGGATACATTTGGTGTAATAATGCTTGCATTAGTAGATAACCAGCCAAAGGTGCTTAACCTGTATGACATGTTAAAGTATTACCTTCTTCATCAGGAAGAAGTCGTTACAAGAAGAACAAAGTTTGATCTTAATAAGGCAGAAGAAAGAGCTCACATTTTAGAGGGCTTAATGATTGCTTTAGATAATATAGACAGAGTTATATCAATAATCAGAGGTTCTGCAAATGTACAGATTGCCAAGGAAAGCTTAATAGCTGAATTTGCACTTTCAGAAGCACAGGCTCAGGCTATCGTAGATATGCGTTTGAGAGCTCTGACCGGTCTGGAAAGAAGCAAGCTTGAAGCTGAGTTGAAGGAACTTCATGAAAAGATTAAAGAATACAAGGCAATTCTTGCAGATAAGAAGTTGCTTCTTGGAGTTATCAAGACTGAAATTTCAGAGATAGCAGACAAGTATGGTGATGACAGAAGAACTTCTATCGGATATGATGAATACGATATTTCAATGGAAGACCTTATTCCAGATGAACCATGTGTTATTGCAAGAACTAACTTGGGTTATGTAAAGAGAATGACACCTGATAACTTTAAGAGCCAGCATCGTGGTGGTAAGGGAATAAAGGGAATGCAGACAATTGATGATGATTATATCAAAGATTTATTCATGACAACATCACATCATGTACTTACATTCTTTACTAACACAGGACGAGCTTATAAGTTAAAGGCTTATGAAATTCCTGAAGCATCAAGAACTTCAAGAGGAACTGCAATAATTAATCTTTTACAGTTAGCACCGGGTGAGACAATCACAGCAGTAGTTCCTGTTAAAATTGATACACTTCAGGATACAGATTACCTGTTTATGGCAACTAAGAAGGGTATAGTTAAAAAGACACCTGTTAAAGATTTTGCCAATATAAGAAAGACAGGAATCCAGGCAATTAACTTAAGAGAAGATGATGAACTTATAGAAGTTAAACTTACAGATGATCAGGCAGAGATTCTTATGGTAACAATGCTTGGACAGTGTATAAGATTTAAGGAAACAGATGTAAGACCTACGGGACGTTCAGCAATGGGTGTTATAGGTATGAGTCTTATGGATGAGGATGAAGTTGTTGGTGTTCAGGTAAGTACCCAGGGAGATACTATGCTTATAGTTTCTGAAAATGGTATGGGTAAGAGAACAGACATTGACGAGTATACAGTTCAGCATCGTGGTGGTAAAGGTGTCAAATGTTACAAGATAACAGAAAAGACAGGTAATGTCGTAGGAGCTAAGGCTGTAGATGATTCAAGAGAAGTAATGCTTATTACAACAGAAGGAATTATAATCAGACTTCAGTGTTCAGATATATCTAATCTTGGAAGAATAACATCAGGTGTTAAACTTATTAACCTTGATGAAGGAATTAAAGTAGCAACAATTGCCAAAGTAAGGAAGCAGCCTGCTGATGAAGATGGTAAGGATGCAGAGGGCTTTGAAGAAGACACAGATAAAACAGTAGAATCTGAAGATTAATCTTAAGGAAACTGCCACATTTATATATGTGACGGTTTCCTTTTTAGCAGGAGATAACATGGCTTTAATTAATATTAATTATGAATCAAAAACACTTGGTATGCCCGTTATGATTAATGCAATTATTCCTCAGGGAAGAGGCAGTTATAAGACTTTATATCTTCTTCATGGAATGGGAGGAGATTATACAACATGGATTACGAAATCCAGAGTGGCAGATTATGTAGATAATACTAATATAGCGGTCATAATGATTTCAGGTGATAACAAATGTTATGTTGATAATGTACATGGAAGAAAATATTTTACATTTTTAACAGAAGAACTTATAGAAACCTGTACTAACTGGTTTGGATTATCATGTGACAGAAAAGACCATTACATAGCAGGAATGTCAATGGGTGGATATGGAGCAGTACATGCTGCACTTATTAAGCCTGATGTATATGGCAAGGTGTTCTCATATTCAGGACTGCTTGATATAGAGAAAAGATTTGACAACCCACAGGGAATAAACACATATCAGATATTTGGAGACAGGGGAAATTTATCAGATAACCGATTTGATATAATGAACTGTTTAAAAGAGGATAATTTCAAAACAAATGTGGAAAATTATCCGGAATTTTATATTAGATGTGGATTATATGATCAGATACTTCCAATGAGCAGACAATGGAATAAATATGCATCAGATGCAGGACTTAAAGTGAATTATTATGAAACTGCTGGTAATCATGATTTTATTTTCTGGGATAAATGCATACATGAGACAGTTAATATAATAAAAGAGCAGTCGTACAGGATGGAGGATATATATGGCAACAGTAATGAATATTAATCATTTTTCTATATATCTTAAGCGTAATATGGAATGCACAGTTATTCTCCCATCAGATATGAAAAATGATGAGAAGCTTCCTGTATTATGGTTATATCATGGAAGCAGTGGTGATAATACTGTATGGCTGTATCATTCACCAATAGCTGAATATGTTGATGAGGGCAGGTTTGCAGCAGTACTTCCAAATGTGCAGAATTCATGCTTTGTTAATATGAATATAGGAGATAAGTATGAGTCATATGTTGGAAAAGAATTATTTAATATAATTATGAATATGTTTCCATGTCTTTCTAATAAAAGAGAGAATAACTACGTATCAGGATTTTCTAATGGTGGATACGGATGTCTTCATATAGCTCTCAAATATCCTGAGAAATATGGAACTGTAGGAGCATTTTCAGCAGGTGACAAAGCTGATTCAGAATTTCTTAATGATGGAAGTGAAAAGTCAATAAGAAGAATAGAGCTTTATGGTGATGGAGACCTGCATAAAACAGAATATGGAATCACATATCAGGCAGACAGATTAATAGAGCAGAAAAGTGTAAAACCTGAAATATATCATGCCTGCGGAGAACTTGATCCATGGATAGACATGAATCATATATTGAGAGATTATTTCATGAGCCATATTGAATACAATTATGTATACGATGAAATTGAACAAATCGGACATGAATGGAAATTCTGGCGTGAAGAATTAAAAAGGTTTTTAGTATTTACTGGATTAATTAATAATTAAAATACAAGAAGGGAATTGGGAATGAGAGAGGTTAATGTATCAATAATAACAGACAATATTAAAGAAATGTGCATAGAGGCAAATCATTTTCTCACAGATGATATGAAGAATGTTTTTGAAAATGCAGTAAAAAACGAAGAGTCTGCACTTGGAAAGCAGGTTCTTGGACAGCTTGAAGAAAACTTAAAGATTGCAGGAGAGGATATGATACCTATATGCCAGGACACAGGAATGGCAGTAGTATTCATTAATGTTGGTCAGGATGTCCATCTTACAGGCGGAGATATCACAGATGCAATTAATGAGGGTGTAAGAAGAGGATATGTTGAAGGATATTTAAGAAAGTCAGTTGTAAAAGATCCTATCTACAGAGAGAATACCAAAGATAACACTCCGGCAGTAATACATTTTAACATAGTTCCAGGAGACAAGGTCGACATAACAGTTGCACCTAAGGGATTCGGAAGCGAGAACATGAGCAGAGTATTCATGTTAAAGCCGGCAGATGGAATAGAAGGTGTAAAGGAAGCAATACTTACAGCAGTAAAAGATGCAGGTCCTAATGCCTGTCCTCCAATGGTAGTCGGTGTAGGAATTGGAGGGACATTTGAAAAATGTGCTTATCTTGCAAAGAAAGCATTAACAAGAGACCTGAATGAAGAATCCCCAGTTGAATATGTCCGTAACTTGGAAAAAGAAATGCTTGAGAAAATCAATAAGTTAGGAATAGGTCCTGGTGGACTTGGAGGAACACAGACAGCACTTGCAATCAATATAGAGACATATCCTACACATATTGCAGGACTTCCGGTTGCAGTAAACATTTGCTGCCATGTAAACAGACATTCACACAGGGTAATATAATCAGGGAGGCTAATCATGGATAAATATATTAATGCACCAATAAGTGATGAAGATGCAAAGAGTCTTCACTCAGGAGATTATGTATACATAACAGGAATAATATATACAGCAAGAGATGCAGCACATAAGAGAATGGCAGAGGCTCTGTCAGCTGGACAGCCACTTCCAATAGACATGAAAAATAATATAATATATTACATGGGACCATCTCCGGCAAGAGAAGGAAGACCAATAGGTTCAGCAGGTCCGACAACAGCAAGCCGTATGGATAAATATGCACCAGACCTTCTTGATTTAGGACTTAAAGGAATGATAGGAAAGGGAAAGCGTTCACAGGCAGTAATTGATGGAATCGTAAGAAACGGTGCTGTGTACTTTGCAGCAGTAGGAGGAGCAGGAGCAATTCTTAGTAAATGTATCAAGAAATCCACAGTTATTGCTTATGATGACTTAGGAACAGAGGCTATAAGAGAACTTGAAGTGGAAAACCTTCCTGTAATTGTAGTAATTGACAGTGAGGGAAACAACCTGTATGAAACAGCTATAAAAGAATACAGTAGGGTATAAAAGATAATAAAAATTATAATAAATAATATTAAATAAAAGCCCCTTGACAATATCAGGGGGTTTTGTTAAAATAATAAATGCGTTTGACGCAGAATTTCATATTAAGAGTTAAACATATATGGTTTAGGGCTCGCATTCATGGAATCTGGAGTAGTACTCAAGAGGCTGAAGAGGCGCCCCTGCTAAGGGTGTAGGTCGGGCAACCGGCGCGAGGGTTCAAATCCCTCCTGCTCCGTTGACAGAAAGAAAAAGACAGTCAGAATATTCTGGCTGTCTTTTTTCTTTTTGTTATTATGATATGAAGATAACAATCAGTACAAGTTATTCACAATATTTGCAAAGTTATAAAGGAAATGTGGAATATGACAGAGAGACAGAAAATGATTAGTGGACAATTATACAAGTCAGGAGTAAAGGAACTTGCTAATGACAGAATGTTATGTAAAGAACAGTGCTATGACTTTAATGCATTAAGACCATCACAGACAGAACAACAGTCTGCTATGATTAAGAAGATATTCGGTAAGGTGGGAGCTAATTGTTTTATAACAGCTCCATTCTGGTGCGATTACGGATATAATATAGAAGCAGGTGACAATTTCTACGCAAATCACAATCTTGTAATACTGGACTGTGCCAAAGTAACATTTGGTAATAATGTGTTCATAGCACCAGATTGTGGTTTCTATACAGCAGGACACCCTGTTGATGCAGCAAGCCGTAATGAAGGATGGGAATATGCTTATCCTATTAATGTAGGTAATGATGTATGGATAGGTGGTGGGGTAAAAGTAATGCCTGGAGTAACAATAGGTAATAATGTTGTAATAGGTGGTGGAAGCATAGTTGTGAAAGATATACCAGACAACAGTATTGCAGTTGGCAATCCATGTAAAGTAATAAAAAAGATAAAATCAGGCAAAGCAAGAGAATATAATATAGAAGAAAAGCAGATATAACTTGTATATAAATGTAGTGGAAACCCCTATATATAGTGTGTTTAAAATAAATTACAACTTTTTTAAAAAAAATTAAAAAAAGTTGTTGACAATGTGTGTACCTGATGATATTATATACAAGTCGCCGCGG
>ENA-ORRE01000872-ORRE01000872.1-human-gut-metagenome-genome-assembly--contig:-NODE-872-length-22232-cov-14.156423_pt1 | contig 22232 bp, 16 predicted proteins | sample MGYA00242171_ERZ509126 | MGnify/ENA primary metagenome ERZ509126 (study PRJEB26280, sample SAMEA2338648) | human gut metagenome | biome: human gut; feature: human-associated habitat; material: faeces... | reverse complement strand
GACGGTCAACGATGATCTCAAGGTGAAGCTCACCCATACCAGCGATGATTGTCTGACCTGTTTCCTGATCAGTATGAGCACGGAATGTAGGATCCTCCTCTGCAAGCTTTGCAAGAGCCTCACCTAACTTACCCTGTCCAGCTTTTGTCTTTGGCTCGATAGCGAGTTCGATAACTGGCTCTGGGAACTCCATAGACTCAAGGATAACCGGATGCTGCTCATCACAGATTGTATCACCTGTTGTTGTGAATTTAAATCCAACAGCAGCAGCGATATCACCTGAGTAAACCTCATCCAATTCCTGTCTCTTATTAGCATGCATCTGAAGAATACGTCCGATACGCTCTTTCTTATCCTTTGTTGCATTTAATACATAAGAACCTGCCTTACATTTTCCTGAGTAAACACGGAAGAATGCAAGCTTTCCTACGAATGGATCTGCCATGATCTTGAATGCAAGTGCTGAGAATGGCTCATCATCTGATGAATGTCTCTCAATCTCATTTCCCTCAAGATCTGTTCCCTTGATTGAAGGGATATCTGTAGGAGCTGGCATGTACTCAACAATAGCGTCAAGTAACTTCTGTACACCCTTGTTACGGTATGCAGAACCACAACATACAGGTACTGCTGTACACTCACATGTTGCTTTACGAAGAACCTTCTTCATATCCTCTACAGATGGCTCCTCACCCTCAAGATACTGCATCATGAGATCGTCATCTAACTCACAGATTTTCTCAATGAGCTCTGTACGGTACTCTGCAGCCTGATCAGCCATATCTCCAAGATCATCAGTAACTGTGATATCGTCACCCTTCTCATCATTGTAGATATAAGCCTTCATCTCGAAAAGGTCGATAATTCCTTTGAAATCGTCCTCTTTACCGATTGGTAACTGAAGTACGATAGCATTTTTTCCTAATCTTGTACGGATCTGGTCAACAGCTCCGTAGAAGTTTGCACCTAAGATATCCATCTTATTGATGAATGCCATACGAGGTACATTGTATGTGTCAGCCTGACGCCAAACGTTCTCTGACTGAGGCTCAACACCACCCTTTGCACAGAACACACCAACTGCGCCATCAAGTACACGGAGTGAACGCTCAACTTCTACTGTGAAGTCAACGTGGCCCGGTGTATCGATGATGTTGATACGATGCTCAAGTGCTCCTGGCTTTGGTTTAGTGAACTCTTCAAGTGTCCAGTGACATGTTGTAGCGGCAGAAGTAATTGTAATACCTCTTTCCTGCTCCTGCTCCATCCAGTCCATGGTAGCAGTACCTTCATGAGTATCACCGATTTTATAGTTAATACCAGTATAATAAAGAATACGCTCTGTCAGTGTTGTTTTACCAGCATCGATATGAGCCATGATTCCAATATTTCTGGTTCTCTCAAGTGGATATTCTCTTCCAGCCAAGGTTTTTTCCTCCTATATTTAGTGTCCTATGCACAACCGGACTCTGTTACAAATCCGGTCCGCTGCATGAATCAAAAGCAAAGCTGTAAGCTTCTTACAGAAACTAGAATCTGTAATGTGCGAATGCCTTGTTTGCCTCTGCCATCTTGTGCATATCTTCTTTTCTCTTAACAGATGCGCCTGTGTTGTTAGCTGCATCCATGATCTCGTTAGCTAATCTCTCAGCCTGAGTTTTCTCTCCTCTGGCACGTGAGAATGCTGTTAACCAACGAAGACCTAAAGCCTGACGACGATCAGGACGAACCTCGATTGGTACCTGATATGTGGCACCACCGATACGTCTTGCTTTTACTTCGAGAGCTGGCATTACATTGTTCATAGCCTCTTCGAATACTTCAAGAGCTGGTCTTCCTGTCTTCTCTTCTACTGTAGCAAATGCTCCGTATACAATCTTCTGAGCTACGCCTTTCTTACCGTCTAACATAATGCTGTTAACAAGCTTTGTAACTACTTTGCTGTTGTACATTGGATCTGCTAATACGTCTCTTTTCTGAGTATGTCCTTTACGTGGCACGTTACTTCCCTCCTTAATCATGATATTTGTGGATTAATTCATCGGTACTCACATGTGTCTCTCTAATGTGTTCGTGCGGAATTGTATTCATAAAGTGAAATCCTGCATCTGCAGGTCTAATCCCAACACTAACCTACTTTAGTTCTGTTTGTGATACACAATGTTGCTAAATTATTTAGCAGCTTTTGGTCTCTTTGCGCCGTACTTAGAGCGGGCCTGTTTTCTGTTTGCAACACCTGCAGTATCTAATGTACCACGGATGATATGGTAACGTGTACCTGGTAAATCCTTAACACGGCCACCACGAATCAGAACAACGCTATGCTCCTGTAAGTTGTGTCCCTCACCAGGAATGTATGAAGTTACTTCGATTCCGTTTGAAAGACGAACTCTGGCGATCTTTCTAAGAGCTGAGTTAGGCTTCTTAGGAGTAGCTGTCTTAACAGCTGTACATACACCACGCTTCTGTGGAGAAGAAGTGTTGATTGGCTTCTTCTGGAGAGAGTTAAAGCTTCTCTGAAGAGCTGGTGCTGTAGACTTCTTTACAGATGTCTGACGTCCTTTTCTTACTAACTGGTTAAATGTTGGCATTATTTTCACCTCCTGTTTTATTTTAAGCAGTGCAATCTTATGCACGCTAAAATATTATACAAATCCTTGTCTGTTTTGTCAAGGCCAATTTTGTTTTCAATATAATACAAGAAAGAAGTCCGGTTTCCCGGACTTCTTTGTTTTTGGTTTGTAACAGCTTCTGTAGCTCAAATACAAACATCAGTAATTATTCTACATCAACTGATTCAGCATCTGTATCAATGATTCCGACTGCCTCTTCCTCTGCGAAATCCGCAAAATCATCATCATCAAAATCAAGTGTATCGTCATCGTTTACATCGCTGTCAAGCTTGATGTTACGATAAATCTTCATACCTGTTCCTGCCGGGATGAGCTTACCGATAATTACGTTCTCCTTCATACCGATAAGAGGATCAACCTTGCCCTTGATTGCTGCCTCAGTAAGAACCTTTGTGGTCTCCTGGAATGAAGCTGCTGACAGGAATGAGTTGGTTGCAAGAGATGCCTTTGTGATTCCAAGTAATACCTGTGAGCCAACTGCAAGCTCCTTGCCCTCTTCCTCAAGCTTCTCGTTAAGCTCTAAGAAGTCAAGGGCATCAACCATGCTGCCCGGAAGTAAATCTGAATCTCCCGGCTCCTCTACGCGGATCTTCTGTAAGCACTGACGAACTATAACCTCGACATGCTTATCGTTGATTTCAACACCCTGTAAACGGTAAACACGCTGTACCTCGCGGAGCATGTAATCCTGAACCGCACGAACGCCCTTAATCTTGAGGATATCGTGTGGATTTACAGAACCCTCTGTAAGCTCATCGCCGGCCTCAAGCTCCTGTCCGTCTACAACCTTGATACGTGAGCCGTAAGGAATGAGGTAAGCCTTTGTCTCGCCTGTCTCGTTGTTTGTAACGATAACCTCACGCTTCTTCTTTGTATCCTTGATTGTGGCAATTCCGCCGAACTCTGTGATAATAGCGAGTCCCTTAGGCTTACGTGCCTCGAAAATCTCCTCTACTCGAGGAAGACCCTGTGTGATATCTCCACCGGCAACACCACCTGTATGGAAGGTTCTCATGGTAAGCTGTGTACCAGGCTCACCGATTGACTGTGCTGCGATGATACCGATTGCTTCACCAACCTGTACTGCCTGACCTGTTGCAAGGTTTGAACCGTAACACTTAGCACATACTCCCATGTGTGAACGGCAGGTAAGCACTGTACGGATCTTAACCTGTGTGATTGGATTACCGTTCTCATCAACACCCTCTGCCATAACCTTTGCTGCACGCTTTGGTGTAATCATATGGTTGGCCTTAACGATTACATTGCCATCCTTATCGCAGATTGTGTTGCAAGAGAAACGACCTGTAATTCTCTCCTGAAGGCTCTCGATTTCCTCTCGACCCTCCATGAATGCCTTTACAACCATTCCCGGAATCTCACGTCCTGTGCCTGCACAGCAGTCTGACTCACGAACGATCATATGCTGTGAAACATCTACGAGACGTCTTGTAAGGTATCCTGAATCGGCTGTACGAAGCGCTGTATCTGAAAGTCCCTTACGAGCTCCATGTGCTGACATGAAGTACTCGAGTACGTCAAGACCCTCACGGAAGCATGACTTGATAGGAAGCTCGATTGTACGACCTGTTGTATCAGCCATGAGTCCTCGCATACCTGCAAGCTGTTTGATCTGCTTATCAGATCCACGGGCTCCGGAATCTGCCATCATGAAGATGTTGTTGTACTTATCAAGACCTGTAAGAAGTGCCTTTGTAAGGGCATCATCTGTATCCTTCCATGTCTCGATAACCTCTTTGTAACGCTCCTCATCAGTGATAAGTCCACGCTTGTACTGTCTTGTAATCTTATCTACAGTGTCCTGTGCATCAGCGATCATCTGTGGCTTCTGTGGTGGCACTGTCATATCTGAAATTGAAACTGTCATGGCAGCCTGGGTTGAATACTTGTATCCCATAGCCTTGACATTGTCAAGAACCTCTGCTGTTGTTGTAGCTCCGTGTGTGTTGATAACCTTCTCAAGGATCTGCTTGATCTGTTTCTTACCAACGTGGAACTCAACCTCAAACTTGAGTGCATTCTCAGCCTTTGATCTGTCTATAAAACCAAGATCCTGTGGAATGTTCTCATTGAATATCAAAAGTCCTACTGTTGTCTCTGTAAAGCCTGAAACCTCTGTGCCGTCAGGAAGCTTTACTGTACGGTGTACAAAGATATTCTGGTGAAGAGTAATCTCCTTGTTCTCATAAGCGAGCATTGCAAGATTAACACTTCCATAGTAACGTCCGAGAAGATCTATCGGTCTGCAAAGCACACGACGGTTTCCGTCTGTAACATCCTCAAACCAGATGAGGTCATATAAGCCAAGCTCAGCCTTTCCTGTATTTTCATCAGGAGTTGTGAGCTTTCTAAGCTCCTCAATATCATTGTATACAGTGTCTGATGACACCTGTGCAACCATCTTTGGATCATCCTTGTAATCAGCGAGCTTTCTCATTGTGAGGTAGTAAACTCCAAGGATCATATCCTGTGAAGGAACGGCTACAAGTCCACCATCGGAAGGCTTAAGCAGGTTGTTAGGTGACAGAAGCATGAATCTGCACTCAGCCTGTGCCTCAGCAGTCAGTGGAAGATGTACAGCCATCTGGTCTCCATCGAAGTCGGCGTTGAACGCTGTACATACGAGTGGATGAAGCTTGATTGCCTTACCCTCTACAAGGATTGGCTCGAAGGCCTGGATTCCAAGTCTGTGGAGTGTAGGAGCTCGGTTAAGCATAACCGGATGCTCTTTGATGACGTCCTCAAGGACATCCCATACCTCCGGCTGAAGTCTCTCAACCATCTTCTTTGCACTCTTTATGTTGTGTGCGGTTCCGTTAGCAGCAAGCTCCTTCATAACGAATGGCTTGAAAAGCTCTATAGCCATCTCCTTTGGAAGACCACACTGATAAATCTTAAGTTTTGGCTCTACACAGATAACTGAACGTCCTGAGTAGTCAACTCGCTTTCCGAGAAGGTTCTGACGGAAACGTCCTCCCTTTCCCTTGAGCATGTCTGAAAGAGACTTAAGAGCTCTGTTTCCAGGACCGGTAACAGGACGGCCACGACGGCCATTGTCGATAAGTGCATCGACAGCCTCCTGAAGCATACGTTTCTCGTTACGAACGATGATATCCGGCGCTCCAAGATCAAGAAGTCTTCTAAGACGGTTGTTACGGTTGATGATTCGTCTGTAAAGGTCGTTAAGATCACTTGTTGCAAAACGTCCTCCGTCGAGCTGAACCATTGGACGAAGATCCGGTGGAATAACAGGAATAACTGTCATAATCATCCACTCAGGCTTGTTTCCTGACTCACGGAAAGCCTCTACAACCTCAAGTCTCTTGATGATACGTGCACGCTTCTGGCCTGTAGCATTCTCAAGCTCTGCCTTAAGCTCTGCCGAATCCTTCTCGAGATCGATTGCTGCTAAAAGCTCATGGATAGACTCAGCACCCATTCCTACACGGAATGCTGAGCGGCCATAAGTATCGCATGCCTCCTGGTACTCTGACTCGTTGAGAATCTGCTTGTATGCAAGCTTTGTCTCGCCCGGGTCAAGCACAATATATGAAGCAAAGTACAGTACTCTCTCAAGTACACGTGGAGATAAGTCAAGGATGAGTCCCATACGTGATGGGATACCCTTGAAATACCAGATATGAGATACAGGAGCAGCAAGCTCGATGTGTCCCATACGCTCTCTACGAACGCTTGACTTTGTGATTTCTACGCCACATCGGTCGCAGACAACACCCTTATAACGTATCTTCTTGTATTTACCACAATGACACTCCCAGTCCTTCGTTGGTCCGAAAATCTTCTCGCAGAAAAGACCGTCTTTTTCAGGCTTTAATGTTCTATAGTTAATAGTCTCAGGCTTTTTAACCTCGCCATGTGACCACTCTCTGATCTTTTCAGGAGATGCTAATCCAATCTGAATCGCATCAAACTGCATTGCCTGATTATTTTCTATATTATTTGTTTCTGGCATTTTGGCACTCCCTTCTAATTATTCTTCGTCATCAAGAACTTCATCAGCAAAAATATCGTCATCCGCTGTCTCAGGAGACTCTTCCTCTTCTATGTCAACAAGCTCTTCGTTGTCATCAAATTCTTTCTTTGAGAAACCATGCTCTGCGAATGACTCACTGTCCTCGAATGCATAGTCCTTATCGTTTCCGATAATTGAGTTGATATCTGTATTACCGTACTCACTTGTCTCGATAAGCTCAACCTCTTCTCTGTTCTCATCAAGTACCTTGACATCCAGACCAAGTGCCTGAAGCTCTTTGAGAAGTACCTTGAATGACTCTGGAATACCAGGCTCAGGGATATTCTCACCCTTGATGATAGCCTCGTAGGTCTTGACACGGCCAACAACATCATCGGACTTCATTGTAAGGATCTCCTGGAGTGTATATGCAGCACCATATGCCTCAAGAGCCCAAACCTCCATCTCTCCGAAACGCTGTCCACCGAACTGTGCCTTACCACCGAGTGGCTGCTGTGTAACTAATGAGTAAGGACCTGTTGAACGTGCATGGATCTTATCGTCAACAAGATGATGCAGCTTAAGGTAATGCATGTGTCCGATAGTTGTCTTTCCATCGAAGCACTCACCTGTTCTACCATCACGAAGCTGTACCTTTCCATCCTTTGAAATCGGAACGCCCTTCCATAAGCTTCTGTGAGCTCTGTTTGTTGAAAGGTATTCCATAACGTCCTCACGGAGTGTATCAACATATTTATCATAGAAGATTTCAGCATCTGCGCTCCAGTATGGATGCTCAGCCTGTAAATCCTTTTCAAGCTCTTCCTTATCGAACGGAAGATTTACGTAATCATTTGCAAGCTCAAGTGTATCCTCGATATCTACCTCGTTTGCTCCGTCAAATACAGGAGTTGAGATATTGAAGCCAAGTGCCTTTGCAGCGAGACTCAGGTGAATCTCAAGGACCTGACCGATGTTCATTCGTGAAGGAACACCGAGTGGGTTAAGTACGATATCCAGTGGACGTCCGTTTGGAAGGAATGGCATATCCTCAACAGGAAGCACACGGGAAACGACACCCTTGTTACCGTGACGTCCGGCCATCTTATCACCGACAGAAATCTTTCTCTTCTGTGCAATGTAGATACGTACTGACTGGTTTACTCCCGGAGAAAGCTCATCGCCGTTCTCTCTTGTAAATACCTTGGCATCAACAATGATACCGTAAGCACCATGAGGTACCTTAAGTGATGTATCACGAACCTCTCTTGCCTTCTCACCAAAGATGGCACGAAGAAGTCTCTCCTCTGCTGTAAGCTCTGTCTCACCCTTTGGTGTAACCTTTCCTACAAGTATATCACCGGCACGAACCTCTGCACCTACACGGATGATACCTCTCTCATCAAGGTCCTTGAGTGCGTCGTCGCCGACACCAGGGACATCACGTGTAATCTCCTCAGGTCCGAGCTTTGTATCACGTGACTCTACCTCATATTCCTCGATATGAACTGATGTATACACATCATACTCTACGAGACGCTCTGAAAGAAGAACGGCATCCTCGTAGTTGTATCCTTCCCATGTCATGAATCCGATAAGTGGGTTCTTTCCAAGAGCAAGCTCTCCCTGACTTGTTGAAGGACCGTCTGCGATAACATCGCCTGCCTTAACCTTGTCACCCTTAAATACGATAGGTCTCTGGTTGTAGCAGTTTGACTGGTTAGAACGAGAGAACTTTGTAAGGATATACTCTCTCTTGTTTCCGTCAGTCTCTTTTATGATAATGCGGTTTGACTCTGAAGATAATACCTCTCCGTCTGCCTTTGCAACTACGCAGACACCTGAGTCAACTGCGGCCTTTGTCTCAATACCTGTACCAACTACAGGAGCCTCTGTGGTCAGAAGCGGAACGGCCTGACGTTGCATGTTTGATCCCATGAGGGCACGTGTAGGGTCATCGTTCTGCAAGAATGGAATCAGCGCTGTAGCTACTGAGAATACCATCTTTGGAGATACATCCATATAATCAAATGCTGACTTATCGTACTCCTGAGTTTCCTCTCTGTAACGACCTGAAACTGAGTTACGTATGAAATGTCCTTCGGCATCAAGCTTCTCATTAGCCTGTGCTACGTGGTAGTTGTCCTCCTCATCGGCTGTCATGTATACAACCTCTTCTGTGACTACCGGGTTCTTAGGATCAGTCTTGTCAATCTTACGGTATGGAGCCTCTACGAAGCCATACTCATTGATTCTTGCATAGCATGCAAGTGAGTTGATAAGACCGATGTTTGGTCCCTCAGGAGTCTCTACAGGACACATACGGCCGTAGTGAGTGTAATGTACATCTCGAACCTCGAATCCGGCACGGTCTCTTGAAAGACCACCAGGTCCAAGTGCTGATAAACGTCTCTTGTGAGTAAGCTCTCCAAGAGGGTTGTTCTGGTCCATGAACTGTGAAAGCTGTGAAGAACCGAAGAATTCTTTAACAGCGGCAGTTACAGGCTTTATATTGATAAGTGACTGAGGTGAAATTCCCTCTAAGTCCTGTGTAGTCATTCTTTCACGAACAACACGCTCCAGTCTTGAGAGACCGATACGGTACTGGTTCTGTAACAGCTCTCCAACCGCACGGATACGTCTGTTTCCAAGATGATCGATATCATCATCTGTTCCTGCGCCCCACTCTAAGTGCATATTGTAGTTGATAGTTGCGAAGATATCCTCTTTAGTAATATGCTTTGGAATAAGGTCAGATATATCTCTCTTTATAGCCTCGATTCTGTCCTCAAGAGAATCATACTCCTCGAGAATCTGAGCGAGAACCGGATAGTAAACAAGCTCAGTAACACCGATAGACTTAGGATCCTCAAGCTCAGGAATCCAGCTTCTGATGTCAACCATCATAGAAGAAAGAATCTTGACATTTCTTGTCTCTGTCTGAATCCATAAAGCAGGAACGGCAGCGTTCTGGATCTGTGTAGCAAGCGCACGGTCAACAACAGTACCTGCCTCAGCGATAACCTCACCTGTAGAAGGATCCACTACGTCCTCAGCTAAAACCTGTCCACTGATACGATTCTTTAAAGCAAGCTTCTTATTAAACTTATAACGTCCTACCTTGGCAAGGTCATATCTTCTAGGATCGAAGAACATTGCTGTGATAAGGCTCTCTGCACTCTCAACTGAAAGTGGCTCGCCCGGACGAATCTTCTTATATAACTCTAATAAACCAGCCTCATAGCTTCCCTGTGGCTCACGCTCTGTGATTGCAGGGTCCTTGCTGAATGATGCCTGGATCTTTGGCTCATCTCCGAACATATCGAGAATAGCCTGGTTTGTACCTACTCCAAGTGCACGTAAAAGTACTGTGATAGGTACCTTACGTGTTCTGTCTACTCTTACATAAAAAACGTCGTTAGAGTCTGTCTCATACTCAAGCCATGCACCACGGTTTGGAATAACAGTACAAGAATACAGGGTCTTTCCGAGCTTATCATGAGCAATTCCGTAATAAATACCAGGAGAACGAACTAACTGACTGACAATAACTCGCTCTGCACCGTTGATTACGAATGTACCGGTCTCTGTCATTAAAGGCAGATCACCCATGAAAATTTCATGCTCATTAATCTCATCTGTCTCTTTGTTGTGAAGTCTGACTTTAACCTTTAAAGGAGCTGCGTATGTTGCATCTCTTTCCTTGCACTCAGGAATTGTATACTTTACATCATCTTCGCATAATGTAAAATCTACAAAATCAAGACTAAGCTTTCCGCTGTAATCTGTGATTGGAGAGATATCCGCAAAAGCTTCCTTGAGACCTTCGTCTAAGAACCACTGATAAGAATCCTTCTGGACCTCAATCAGATTTGGCATCTGCAGAACCTCTTTTTGTCTTGAGTAACTCATACGCATGCTTTTTCCGGATGTGACCGGACGTATTCTGTTTTTCTCCATTGACGTTTCACCTCTCGTTTTTATTTTAATCTAGCAAGTATCTAGATAATGATTCAAAAACCACCCCAGTTACTATATCTTGTGGTTTTTCTCTTGTGCACATATTTGCGAATGCATTTTAGTGTAATTTACCTATTGACAAATTTGCATCATTTAAAAAAATGCATAAAAATGCCACTGCACCACAATAGTGCAACGTATACTATACAACAAATCACCGACAATTGCAAGTACTTTTTTTATTTTTTCATTCGCCGTCGGATAGGCTACGGGCAGAGGTCCCAAAAATGCTCAGGCATTTTCGGGACGCGCTCCGACTGTCGCGCAATAAAAACATAAAAAAGAGCCAAGGCGCAAATAGAATTTGCCCTTGGCTCTTTTTTATGTTTTTACTCCGCTCGTAGCCTATCCGACTATTTAAGAGTAACCTTAGCACCCTCTGCCTCAAGTTTAGCCTTAGCATCCTCTGCTGAAGCCTTGTCAAGCTGCTCTTTGATAACCTTTGGTGCGCCATCAACAGCGTCCTTAGCCTCTTTAAGTCCAAGACCTGTGATCTCACGAACAACCTTGATAACCTTAACCTTGTTTGGTCCAACCTCTGTAAGCTCTACGTCGAACTCAGTCTTCTCCTCAGCTGCTGCTCCGTCAGCTCCTGCTGCTGCAACTACAACACCTGCTGCTGCAGAAACACCGAACTCTTCTTCACAAGCTTTTACTAAATCATTTAACTCTAATACGCTTAACTCTTTGATAGCATCAATAAACTCTGCTGTTGTTAACTTTGCCATTATAATTTCCTCCATTTAAAAATTTAATTATGATAATAAGGTTCAAATATAATATTTGAATTATTCTGCTGCTGGAGCTTCCTCTGCAGCATCCTCTGCTGGTGCTGCCTCTACGGCTGCATCTGCAGCGCCACCCTGCTCTGCGATCTGATTGAGTACACGAGCAAGATTTGTGATAGGTGACTGAATGCTTCCAAGTAATTTTCCAAGAAGCTCATCTCTGCTAGGTACAGCGGCGATTGCCTTCATACCCTCAGCATCATAAAATGTTCCCTCAACTACACCTGCTTTAATCTCTAAAGCCGGAGCTGTTTTAGCGAACTTAGCTAAGATTCTAGCTGGTGCTGTTGCATCCTCTGCTGATACAGCGAATGCGCTTGGTCCTTCAAGGACATCCTTTAATCCCTCGAACTCTGTTCCCTGGATTGCACGGTTTACTAAAGTATTCTTGTATACCTTGTAAGTTACACCGGCTTCTCTTAACTGTTTACGTAACTGAGTATCCTCTGCTACTGTGAGTCCTAAGTAATCAACAACTACTACTGACTGTGCACCATTGATAACACCGGAAATCTCATCTACGATTGGCTGTTTAAGTTCTACCTTTGCCACGATTCATTTACCTCCTTTTAGATTTTCGCATAAAAGACATGAGGTATTTGATTTATTAATCAAAGAAACCCTCCTGCCTGTCGACAGAAGGGTACAAGTCAAAATTCAAGATAAATCTCGAAAATTCCCTCGGTAGGTTCTACGTTTACGCCTTGCGGCACCTACTGTCTTCGGCAATATGCATTGCAATTATATCAAACTATATTACGGATGTCAATTACTTTCCGCAAAACTTTTGCTTGGCGTTTGATAGGTCTTGTAAATTGTTTTACTGTAACTGTTTAACTATCTTACTGTGTAATCTTAACCACGTTTAACTTAACGCCAGGTCCCATTGTAGATGTAAGAGTTGCGCTCTTAATGTACTGACCCTTTAAGCTAGCAGGTTTTGCTTTATTAATTGCACCCATAAGAGACTGGAAGTTGTCGTTTAACTGCTCGTCTGTGAAAGATGCTTTTCCAACTGGCACATGGATAATGTTTGTCTTGTCCAATCTGTACTCAATCTTACCGGCTTTGATATCGTTAACAGCTTTTGTTACATCCATAGTAACTGTTCCTGCCTTTGGGTTTGGCATTAAGCCCTTTGGTCCAAGGACACGTCCTAAACGACCAACAACACCCATCATATCAGGTGTAGCAACTACAACGTCGAAGTCTAACCATCCCTCGTTCTGGATCTTTGGAATTAACTCCTCGCCTCCAACGAAGTCAGCTCCTGCTGCCTGTGCCTCGTCAACCTTAGTTCCCTTAGCGAAAACTAAAACCTTAACTGTTTTTCCTGTTCCGTGTGGTAATACAACCGCACCACGGATCTGCTGCTCTGCGTGACGTCCGTCGCAGCCTGTTCTAAGATGAAGCTCGATTGTCTCGTCAAATTTAGCTGTAGCATTTTTCTTTACGATAGAGATAGCGTCAGCAACATCGTACTGCTCTTTCTTATCAAATGCCTTAACAGCGTCTTGATACTTCTTTCCTCTTTTCATGAAAAAATAACCTCCTGGTGGTAATATCGGGAGAGGGCCCTCCCACATTTACGTTTCTTTGTTATTCTAATTTAATTTAGGTTACATAAATTTGTAACTTCTTTAGGGGTATGTTCTCTTCGCTAAGTTCAAGCTTCGCCCAAAAGGCGGGCTCGCTTTCGCTAATCTCAGAGAACGACCTCACACTAACCTCAGCCTGCGCGTTATGCGCTTGGCTTCGCTAAGTGTTATTCGGTCACTTCAACACCCATTGATCTTGCTGTACCAGCGATCATGCTCATTGCAGACTCAAGTGAAGCTGCGTTTAAGTCAGGCATCTTAAGCTCAGCGATTTCCTGAACCTGTGCCTTTGTGATCTTAGCAACCTTCTTCTTGTTTGGCTCGCCTGAACCAGACTGAATCTTGCAAGCTTTCTTGATTAATACCGGAGCAGGTGGAGTCTTAGTAATGAAACTGAAACTTCTGTCTGCATATACAGTAATAACTACAGGGATAATTAAGTCGCCCTGATCGGCTGTCTTTGCATTAAACTGCTTTGTGAACTCTACGATGTTTACACCGTGCTGTCCAAGTGCAGGTCCAACTGGAGGAGCTGGAGTTGCCTTTCCAGCAGGGATCTGCAATTTAATGTATCCTTCTACTTTCTTTGCCATTTGGAATTGCCTCCTTAATTTGTTTTCTTAACATCTGCGAAACTTACTTCTACCGGTGTCTCGCGACCGAACAGCTCTACATTAATTGTAACTGTCTGCTTGTGATAATTCATAGCTGTGATAACACCGACTGTATCCTTCCAGACACCGCCGATAACGACTATCATGTCACCCTCAGCAAAATCAACTACCACGTTTCCCGTCTTAATACCCAAAGGTCTCATCTCGGCTTCTGTGAGAGGAACCGGTTTGCTTCCCGGACCTACAAATCCAGTTACGCCTCTGGTATTTCGTACAACGTACCATGTATCATCATTCATAATCATATGAATAAGAACATAGCCTGGAAACATCTTCTTGGAAACCTGTTTACGAACACCGTTCTTCACCTCTGTGACGTCCTCCAACGGAACACGTACTTCAAGGATCTGGTCCTCAAGATGTCTGTTTTCGATTGTTTTGTCAATATTAGCTTTGACTTTGTTTTCATAACCTGAATAGGTATGAACTACATACCAGTTCGCTTCTGTCATAATCACTTTGCCTCCGTTTTAAAAATGTAAACCAATAAGGAAATCTACGCCCTGCTGGATGCCCCAGTCAAGAAGCGCAATAATAAGACCGGTAACTACTGAAACCGCCAGCACTGCAACGGTCTGTCTGATGACCGATTGCTTCTCAGGCCAGATAATCTTCTGAAATTCAGCTTTCAGACCTGAAAACCAGCTTGTTTTTGGAGCCTTTTCGACTTTTTCATTTTGTCCCATAATGTACTCCTTCACTCAGTTCCTAGACTATTTTGTTTCCTTGTGCATTGTATGAGTTCTGCAGAATCTACAATACTTCTTGGTTTCCATTCTGTCCGGATGAGTTTTTTTGTCCTTTGTCATGTTGTAATTACGACGCTGACATTCTGTGCACGCTAATGTAATCTTTGTACGCACGACTTCCACCTCCGTTTAAATTCTTTGTTGTTTGTACCCTTAAAAAAAGGCATAAAAAAAAGACCTATTTCCAAGCCTGTATACTATATCACAGTTGAGCCGTAACCGTCAAGAGTTATTTTAAAATTTATTGTAAATTCTTTTGAACATTGCCGCTGTCTGCACCTTTTTTGTGTGTCCGGCAGCAATTAATTTTTATAAATCTTAAAGATACATAATTAAATATAGTACATTTATCTGAATTTTTCAAGTATTTTGTTGTTGTAAATCCTCAATTATGTATGACGATATAATAAAGGAGCAGACGGCTTTGACACAGAGGTCAGACAGCTCGTCGCTCCACAGGTCAATACCGCTGTTGTACTGATTTGGTACAACAGCCGTTATTTTATATTTTTTATAATAGTGGCTGCAGATCTCCCACCATTTTTTCCTCAAGCGTCCTGAGCCTCTCTGCAATTGCCACACTCTTTGAATCAGCATCGCGATATTCATTGAGACTGCCGCTGATTGTCTCTATGCCCATATTACAGCCCTCCGTCAGTAGCTTTGCTGCCTGGGACTGATCATCATTCACTGCCATCTTCATTGCTGTCTGCAGCTTCGCAGCCATCTTTGCAAACACACCCGGTTCCTTAATATCTGCACCTGCTTTGTCAAGCATATCCCTGCAATCCACTGACAGCCCGGTGTGCTCATCATAGTACTTGTCTATCAGCTCACGAAGCTGCTTGTCATCTGTGTGTTCTCTTATATCATCCATGCTCTCAAGCGCCATCTTACAGCCCGCTATGCAATCCTGAAGCAAGAGCACCGAATCATGATTCTCTATATTTTTGCTCATAAAAACCTCCATACTTCTTTTCTATTTAGTATGGAGGTTTTCATGAAAAAATATTCACTTCACAATCGGAAACTCAAGCTTCACCCAAAACTTCCCATGTTCCCTTTTAAAGCTCATGCTTCCATTCATGCGCTGCATCATCGCATCTACGCTCTTAAGCCCTATCCCGGCACTTTTAAGAAGTGTTTTATTGTCACATACACCATTGCCAATTTCAACGCTAAAAATTTTTTTCGTAAAAGCTGTTTTCATAACAACAGGCTTCTTATTGTCCGCATATTTATATATATTATCCGTCAGATTGGAAAATATTCTGGTCAAAAATGCCATATTAACAGCAACCTTTACCTGCTTAAAGCTTATTCCTTCTGCATCAACCTCATAATTGCTTTTCATAAGCTGAGCACACACATCTGAGAGGTAATCTCCAAATATATACTCAACATCCATTGATGCATCCAATTCAACAGGTCTTTGTGAACCGGCAATTGAAAAATCCAGCAGATTATCTACCTGAGACCTGATATCCAACACCTTTTCACTTATAAAATTAAGATTTTTCATATTCTCGGCATATGCTTCATTCTCCAGCTTCATTACATCAACATATGTCATAACACCGGTCAACGGCGTACGCAGGTCATGAGCCATATTACGCATCAGTTCATCCTTTTCCTGTCGCGCTTTTTTCTCCTGTTCCTGTGATGCTTCAAGCTCTGTTTGATAGCCCGCTATAATTTTTCTGATGCGTAAATACACAAATACGATTCCCAGCATAAGAGATAATCCCACATCAAAAATCATTAAAGCTATATAATATTTTATCGTAAATCCTGTATATATAAATACTTCCGCTTCTATATCGGTGAACTGGACAGGCAGCTGATAGCTTCCTGTAAATCGGTAATCATACATATTTTTAGCCGGAGATATAAGCTTATCTACATTTGACTTGTTGTATATTACCTTTCCCTCTTCCTTAACACTATAAAACGAAACATCATGCTCCGACATCCATTCATCATATTGCTCGACATCTGTAGTACTTATATCATTATCAGTCACATATTGTTGAAACTCATCTATATATGGCTTTTCGTTATAGTAGATCAAAGTTGTACCTTCAATATAATTGTTCAACAAATCAATTCCCAGATCGTATAATATTCCAAAAACGACACATGTCCCTATAATCGCAATTGCAAATGTCAAAAACAGCTTTTTCTTTACCCTCTTTAAATCATCTCTCAAAACGGTATCCTCTTCCCCATTCTGTGTGTATGCATGCATCGCCGCATGCCTTTATAAGCTTATTCCTAAGATTTTTAATGTGTACCATAACAGTATTCTTTGCATTATAGGTAAAAGCCTCATCCCATACCATCTCGTATATCATCTCAATCGTATATATCCGGTTCGGATTTTTCATGAGCAATTTTAATATCTCATATTCCTTTCCGGTTAATTTTATCTCATTATCATTAAACTCAACCTTGTTTCGATTCGTAAACAGTTTAAGTCCATCTGTCTCTATAGATTCATCCTTGTTTGTGCGATTTGCACTTCCGCTGTCATATACCCGATATCGTCTGATAAGAGCTTTAACCTTTGAAATAAGCTCCATGTTTGAAAATGGCTTAGTCATGTAATCGTCACCGCCCACTTCAAGCCCTTCCAGCTTATCCAGCTCTTCCGATTTTGCTGATAAAAACAATATCGGAACACTGTGTCTTTCACGCATTCTCCTGCAGGTTTCAATGCCGTCCAACTGTGGCATCATTATATCCATTATTACAAGGCTGAACGATTCATCTATTTTTTCCAAAGCCTCCATACCGTTTTGTGCAATTACCACACTATAATGCTGCAATTCGAGAAGCTTTTTTATGCCACTGTATACTGTTTTATCATCCTCAACAACAAGAATTTTGTCCATTATATGCTCCTATCATATTATACATGTTTATTACATCAAAAAGATTATACCACATAACCGCTCCTAATTACTCCTTAATGTGCGCAAACCCTTATTAGCATAAATGCAGCTTCCAATCATAGTTATTAAAATAATGCTAATTTCCAAAAAACCGATTCTATACACAAATTGCCAGATATTCATTTCAAAGTTCCATATATCAAGTGAAAAGCTTTTTTGAAAATTCGAAATCTCACAAAATTCAACAAAGTATTTAAAAATATTGACAGAAAATCTATTAAGCAACCCCAATGTCAATATTCCTGCCCCCACAAGCGCCGGAACAGTTATCATCAAAATCTCATATAACAGAATTTGAATTGTCCTAAATTTCCTCTGTCCAAGTGTATTGTATATTGCAATCATTTTTGAGTGTCCTTTAAGCCATAAAACAGTCAGTAACGACATAACCACAACACATACAATATACATAACGCTCAACGTCACACTTGTCATACTTTTTAACATTGATATTACATCTGTCATTTGCAGTTCCTCGTTCAAAACCTGATTGACAACTGCCGAATTCGGAACATTTTGAAACATTTTACTCATATCATCATATAAAAGTGATGTACTTTTATAATCTGTGCTGAAAAAATTTATCCCATAACAGCTTGCTTCATTGTTTAATTCTACATATGAATTATAATCTGTGAATATTATACTGTCAGCCACTTCTTTATAGTAGCCATCGCTCACCTGTGTCTTTGGCGTATTTATTACAGTATAAATTCCAATCACCTTAATACTTATTGTATTATTTTCATACTGTATAGATATATTACTGCCAATTGACAGGTTATTTTCAGAAGCGAGCTTATCGGATATCATTGCCCCTTTATCACCTGACATCGGATATTTTCCTTTTGAAATTTTAAAAATACCACTACTGAAATATTCATTATAAGAAGTATTTATGTTTCCACTGACATATATTTTATTTTCCTCAAAATCGCTTTGTTTTTCTGTATATGGTACATTTTCAAAATCTACTGCTTCACATATAATGTCACTTGTAAATGCATTATTATATCCTACAATATTTTTATTATTATCTGCATATTCTAAAATATCTTTCCAATCATCTAAAGTAGAAAAATCGTCTAATTCAACAAGAACACAACATCCTGCCATATCTGCAAAAGATTTGTAAAAACTCTCTATTGCCGAATCTAGAAATGTTGCAATTCCGCAAAACAGTGTCAGGACAAATATGCAAATAGCAATTAGTATATTCCGCCCCGGTCTCCCTAATAATTCTTTGCATGCCTGCCACCATTTATTCCTCATCGTCATCTCCCATTTCATAGCAAATATCACATTTTTTCTTTACATAATCCGAGTGGGTTACTACTATAACACATCTGTCCTGTTCATGAGCTATCTGCTGTAACAATTCGACAATTTTTCTTCGATTTTCTTTATCCAGATTTCCTGTAGGCTCATCTGCCAGAATATATTTTGCATCTGTTATCAACGCCCTCGCTATTGCAACTCTTTGCTGCTGTCCACCTGACAATTCCGTAACCTTTCGGGTTATCTGACTATCATCAAGTCCAACCATTACAAGGCTGTCTCTACACATTTTAATCAATTCTTTTTTGGGTACATCAGGTAAACTTATCTGGGCTGCAACCATTACATTTTCAAGGGAAGTCATATAATCAAATAACTGATAATCCTGAAAAACCAATGATATACTGTTTTGGCGCAGTTTTCTTCCACCAATATTTTGTATATTTTCTCCATCCAGCAAAATCTCCCCCTCATCCGGTTTTTCTAAACCGGCAAGTAACGATAAGCACGTTGTCTTTCCTGAACCTGACGGACCAAATATTCCATACATTTCTCCTATTTCAAATCTGTATGTAACTTTATCCAGCACATGCACAATTTCCTTCTTAGATTTATATGCATACGATACATTAATCATTTCCAACATATTTGCCACTATCCCTTCGAATTTAACAGTTTCTTTGCATTTTCTTCAACAGTTGTTACAACAGGCAGTACCATAAATGCAATCCAATTAACCAACGAAATTATTAATAGAATTATAATATTTTTCAGAGTAAAAAAAGCACTCATTTCTATACGTACCTCAAAGCCTTGAAATATTCCGGGTGTATCATATCCACCTATGGCTCTGTCTGTACTATTAATTATGACATTCTTACCTATACCACTTATAATGCTACATATGAAATTGCCAAGCACACAGTATAATAGCACACCCAAAAGCAAACCACTAATTGCATATATCATTCCTATAAATGCAAATCTACCTATACACCATTTTCTTGACCTTCCGAGAACCATAAAAAGTCCTGTATCTTTTTGGTATTGGATAGTATAAAACGAGAAAACGATTAACAAAATAATTCCCCCCATTATAATTATCATCCAGCAAATTATTTTTGATGTTTTTCCCATCAATCCTACGACTTTACATTCCGAATCGAGATAATTAGAAGTATTATCATATATTTCCACATTATCTCCATACATTTTCTTTAACTGGTTTTTTACCGCATCTATATGCTCTATCTTATCAATATACACTTCACTTCCCGTTGACGCTGTGTATTCTAACCCTAATAACTCTACAATATAATCATAATCTACATATATAGAATTATATGGACTATGTATGTATACCGAGGTTCCCTCTTCATTTGAGTCATATATTTCGAAATCACTGTCCACTTTATAAATTCCGCATATTTGTAAAGACGTTGCTTCCGGTTTGTCTCCTATAGTATATTTAACTTCATCCCCCACCTTAATGTTATTTTTTTTCGCATATCGCTGTTCTACAATAATTCCTTTATTTTTATAGGTTGGAAATTCCCCTTCAATAAGAGATACATTTTTTTCCCATGAAAACAGGCTATATTGCTGCACATCCATATTTGCAATAATCACCATTTTGTCAGCCCGATTACTCACATCTTTATTCTCCGGATCTATTCCTTTATGCTCCTTTACATTCTCTGTATCCACCGGATCTGCAATCAGCTCTCTCCAAGCCCCAAGTCCTGTTACATATTTTACTTTTCTGATTTCATCATAATCACTCTTTGTAAAGCCTCCATTATCATCCTCAATTACTAAGGCTGCCCCATTATATAAATATGCATCTCTCTCAGATTTTTCCGAGGCATTGCTTAATAGCAGGCCAATAATTTCACCCAGGATTATTGTCGCGATAATCAGTATGATAATCAAAGATTTTATTTTATTTCTTTTTATATATATAATAGCTGTTTCTATCATATCCCATCTCCTCAATTATTTTACTATTGCCGTTTCAGATATCCTTTTAAGTTTTTGGATTTCAACATCGGCATCAAAGAAAAGATATTTACCATTCATATACACTAGATTTGCAACTGCTTTATCATCCTGATACAAGGTAATATAACCATCATCGTTCCATTTCCAGATTCCCGTTTCAACCTTATCAGTATTCTCTATCTCCATCTCATATTCACCCTGTTTTTCATCGTTATCATGTATAATGGCTAATTTATTGGTACTCTTAACATTTTGATACTCTGAAAAATCAAAAGTTCCATAATAGAGTTCCACTCTCAGATGATTTTTTTGTTGTAATATGTTATATGTAATTAATACACTGATTACACAGACACAAGCGACAACCGCTGCGCAGATAATAATCTGTTTTCTATTTTTTCCCACTACAGGCTTCCCCCCCTTCTTTATTGTTTAATCAATGCAGGCTTTATTCTTTAAATTTAAAACTTTTATTATATACAATATCAATATCATCCACGCTATACAAGTCAAACTATATTCTACAATCACTGCAATTTGTAAATAGGGACCTTCAGAGTATTTAAAATAATAGTCATAAACTATTGATGGTATTTTAATATTTATTAGCAGTAATATTATATTAATACATTCTTTAGCTACACTTTTTTTGTTCATATCTCATTTCTCCCTCCATCTCTATACACAATATTTTATTACTTATATCGATTTAGTCAATCGTAATTTAGTTAATCGTAAATAACCAAATCGTAAATGACTAAACATTCATCTCGCATTCTGTGTATGCAAAAAAGACGGCCGTCCCGGTCCCCACCGGTTCAGCCGTCTTTATAATAAATTTCAATGTTATACTTTTATATTTTACTCTTATTTATACTTTTTTACTAACTTTTATACTTGTTTGGATTTAGCATCTACTGCTGTGCAAGCACTGCCTGTACCTCTGCCTCTGTAGCGCATGCCATTACCTTGTCTGCCAATGCCTTGCATTCTGCCATGCTGCTGTCTGCGATGGTCTTTCTGGTCTTGAGCACACTTGTGGCACTCACTGAGAACTCATCAAGTCCGAATGCGAGTAACAACGGAATGAGCTTTGGATCTGCTGCTGCCTCTCCACACATGCCTACCATGATTCCCTCTTTCTTACCGCACTCGATGATACGCTTGATTGCACGCAGCACTGCCGGATTGAAAGCTGAATAAAGGTATGCTACCTTTGAGTTTCCACGGTCTACTGCCATCGTGTAGCCTGTCAGGTCGTTTGTTCCGATACTGAAGAAGGCTGCCTCTTTTGCAAGCACATCTGCCATCATGCAGGCTGCCGGTGTCTCCATCATGATACCAATTTCGAGGTTCTTGTTGTATGCAATGCCCTCTGCATCAAGCTCTTTCATGATGTCAGCTACCATTGCTTTTACACTGCGAAGCTCATCTACGCATGTCACAAGCGGAACCATTATCTTTATCCTGCCGAATGCACTGGCTCTAACAAGTGCACGAAGCTGTGTATTGTAGATGTCTGTTCTCTGGAGACAGAATCTGA
>ENA-ORRE01000870-ORRE01000870.1-human-gut-metagenome-genome-assembly--contig:-NODE-870-length-22276-cov-6.264795_pt1 | contig 22276 bp, 13 predicted proteins | sample MGYA00242171_ERZ509126 | MGnify/ENA primary metagenome ERZ509126 (study PRJEB26280, sample SAMEA2338648) | human gut metagenome | biome: human gut; feature: human-associated habitat; material: faeces... | reverse complement strand
AAATAGAATATATCCCAGAAGTTCTAAATATTCTCAGAAAGAGAATTGATAATTTCCCAATGAAAAAAGTTGGAGATTCCATAACTAAGTTAATTAAATCGGAATACAAGAAAATCAAAGAATATGATGGCACAGAACAATATAAATAAGCTGGAACTGACTTGGATTGGCAAGGAGGACGGGCCACTTACCATTGAGCAGCGTCTGCTCCTCGACACACCTGAATATAGTTTTGGAGTGGTCGAAACGGGCACTCTCCCCAATGGGAAACCATGGCCGGGCAATATGCTCATTCACGGCGACAATCTTCTCGCTCTCCGCGCCCTCGAAGAGAACTTTGCTGGGCAGATTAAATGTATTTATATTGACCCTCCCTATAATACCGGCCATGCGTTTGACCAATACGATGACTCTTTAGAGCATTCTATATGGCTTAATTTGATGCGCAATCGTCTTATTATTCTGTATAATCTTCTTTCAAATAATGGTAGCCTTTGGGTGACATTAGACGACTGCGAAGCACATTATTTCAAAGTGATGTGTGACGAAATCTTTGGCCGTAATAACTTTGTCGCCTCTACAATTTGGCAGCATGCAGTTCAGAGTAAAGGCTACCCAGGTAAATTCTCGTTGCATCATAATTACACATTCTGTTATAGAAAAACGGACAAGTTCTCCCTAAACTCTTTAGAGAGAACAGCAAAACATAACGTAAATTACTCTAATCCTGATAATGACCCTAATGGGCCGTGGAGAGCAGGAGATGTAAGGAATAGTTTGGTTCGTCCTAATTTGATGTATGACATCACCACCCCGTCGGGAAAAACTATTCATCATCCTGAAAAAGGTTGGAGATTCAGCCGCGATACTTTTGAATCCGAACTGGCAAGTGGTAAAATTAAATTTTCCGATGATGAGTCAAGGATTATTCGAAAAATTTACCTAAAAGACCAGCAAGGTAGAGTCCCGGAAACATTATGGTTTGCCGAAGAAGTGGGAACAACAAGGGAAGCCAACGGAGAAATTAAGGCGCTTGAACTACCTGAATCGTTTGACACCCCCAAACCCGAAAGATTGATTGAACGTGTTATCACATTAGCAACTAATCCTGGTGATATTGTTCTTGACAGTTTCCTTGGAAGCGGTACCACTGCGGCTGTCGCTCACAAAATGGGTCGCAGATGGATCGGTGTCGAATTGGGTCATCACGCCTATACTGTATGCTTCCCAAGATTGAGGAAAGTTGTTGAGGGCGAACAAGGTGGAATATCTAAATCTCAAAATTGGCAAGGCGGTGGTGGCTTCAAGTTCTATGAACTCGCGCCGAGCCTTCTCAATAAGGATAAGTACGGCAATCTTGTAATCAATAAGGATTACAATGCCGATATGCTCGCGGCGGCTATGGCAAAGCATCAGGGCTTTACCTATGAACCCGATACTGAAATGTATTGGAAGCAGGGATACAGTTCGGAGCATGACTTCATCTTTACTACAACCCAGCTGATAACAGCAGAAATGCTCGAAACCATCCACGACCAGTTGACCGAGGATGAATCGTTGCTTATCTGTTGCACCAAATTTCAGCCGGAATGTCGCAACAAGTTCCCGAACATCACAATCAAGAAGATTCCTAAGGTTCTTCTCGATACCTGCGAGTTCGACCGCGACGATTATTCGCTGAATATAGTATCGGTTCCCGACATCGATGATGAAGAATTGGATGACATCGACCCCGACTGCGATTATGATGCCGGTGATAAGCTGGCAAACAGCCCCGATACGGAGCCGAATTTGTTTGACGAGATATAAATTGTGATTATGGAAAGAAATCTAAACGACGACATAGCGTATTTTATCGCTTTTTGCATCGAGACTTATAAAAATGCCCACCATATATCGGGAGCGGAAGCATCAGCCGTCTTTTCTGACCATGGCGTCATGGAATATCTTTCCGAGAACTATGAAGTGCTCCATACTCAAAGCCCCAGCTGGATTCTGGCCGAAATAGAAGATTTCATAAACACTGACACAAAATGATAAAATTATATCACGGAAGCACAGAAATAGTGGCTAAACCGGAAATACGCAAGCCCAACCGTACGCTCGATTATGGCGGGGGCTTTTATCTGACGTCATCGTTAGAACAGGCAGAGGCATGGGTTCGACGCAAGCTCAAAGGCGACATAACACTCGGCTATGTAAACGTATTCGAGTATGACGAGGAGATGGAAGCAACGTTTGAAACGCTTGCATTTGAGCGGCCCGATGAGGCGTGGCTTGATTTTGTAATGGCAAACCGCATGGAACCCGGCTACCGGCACGACTATGATATAGTGAAAGGCCCTGTGGCTAACGATCGTGTATACGCCTCTTTTGCACTATACGAAGCCGGACTGATTGATAAGCAGGAACTAATCAATGAACTTCGCGCATATAAGCTCGTTAATCAGATATTGATACATACCGACAAAGCGCTCCTATGTGTGAAATGGATAGAAGCAAAGGAGGTGAGGAAATGAAGAATAGACAGATAACTCAAAAGAATCTATATCTGATTCTTCCCGGCAAAGTCAGCAGGATGGCGGCCATGTATGCAGCTGACTTTGGTTTAACGATTATAGAGGCGATGCGCCGAATATATAATTCTGCCACCTACCGCGAACTTGAGGATGAAGACAGCAAATTGTGGCATTATGGACCTGTAGCCTTATATCAGACTTTTCTTGAAAATCATTGATGGTTATGGACTCACAGGTTAACTATGTACGTCAACGTCTTTCGCTTCGGAAACCCCTCGCGAAAGCCCTTGAACTGACGGCGAGGATTACTGATAAACTCTCCCTGAAGAAACCGCCGACAGACCCGGATATGCTCGAAATGTTCATTACTGCCGAGCTTGCAAAGGTTAAGTCAATAGTGCCTACGGTCAAATCCTTTGACCGTGATTTCCCCTCACTCGCTTTCTCCATTGCCACCGGCATCGGTAAAACGCGACTGATGGGTGCCATCATTGCGTATCTCTATCTCAAAAAGGGAATCAAGCACTTCTTCATTCTCGCTCCTAACCTTACATTATATGAGAAGTTGATAAAGGACTTCGGCGATCCCGGTTATTCCAAGTATGTGTTCAAGGGGATAAGCGAATTTGTAGCAAGACCTCCACGCATAGTCACCGGCGAGAACTACAACGAGCGCACAGGCAGCCTTTTCTCCGATGTTGAAATCAACATCTTCAATATCTCCAAGTTCAACAAAGACAGCAAGGAGGGTAAAAAAGGAGTGCCACGGATGCGCCGCTTGTCCGAATACCTGGGGCAGTCTTATTTCGGGTATCTTGCCTCGCTCCCTGACCTCGTTATTCTCATGGACGAAGCACACCGCTACCATGGCGACGCCTCCAAAAAGGCTATCAACGAACTTCGTCCGATACTCGGTTTTGAAATGACGGCAACCCCTTTTGATGAGAAAGGACGAGCCTTCAAGAATATTGTTTTTGAATACAACCTCGCCGAAGCGCTCGACGACGGATTATATGTCAAAAATCCTGCCATCGCAAAGGCCCGCAATTTCAACAAGGATAATTTCACTCCAGATGAGATTGAAATCATCAAACTCGAAGACGGCATCACCTGCCACGAGCGCACCAAGCTCGCCATAGAAATGTACGCCAAGCAGAACGGATTGCACGTAGTCAAACCGTTTATTCTCGTTGCTTGTCGCGACATAAGCCATGCTAAGGCGATTGAAGAGCTTTTGCAGAGCGACCGTATCTATCACGGCAATTACCGAGGCAAGGTCCTCCGCATAGACAGCAGTTCCAAAAAAGATGAAGAAATTGAGCGCCAGTTTGTCGCCCTTGAATCTCCCGACAACGAAATTGAAATTGTCGTACACGTCAATATGCTTAAAGAGGGGTGGGATGTGAATAATCTTTACACGATCATTCCTCTCCGCGCTGCAAACGCAGCCGTCCTCATTGAGCAGACCGTCGGACGTGGACTGCGCTTGCCATACGGCGGTCAGCGCACCGGCAATAAGGACGTTGACACGCTCACCGTTATTGCCCACGACAATTTCCAAAAGGTTATCGACGAAGCCAACAAGGGCGATTCTATTCTCAAACGTGTATCGTTTATCGAACTGGAAGACCGCGACGAGCGCGACCAGGGAGGCCGTGTCGAAACCACGCCTACTTCTACCGAGCAGAAGATACAGCAACGTATTGAAAAGGTAAAAGGTGAAATCACCGAGAAAACCAAGCAACACGTTACTCAGGTTGGTAAGGCTGTCGAAAGCGCTATTTGTAGTATCGCAACCGCTGGCATAACTTCTTTCGACGACCTCCAGAAGAAAGAAGTGAAGCAGGAACTTCGAGAAAAGGCCATCGCCACAATCAAAGAAAGCGTTAAAGGCAGCTTGTTCGCCGAGCAGGATGCCGCCGAACAAATAGCCCAGGTCGATGAAGTAATCAAAATCGTTGTCGAGGATTATAAAAACAACGTTATCGAGATACCGCGCATCGTGGTTGAACAGCAAAATGTCAAGGCCATCTTTGACGACTTCGACCTTGACACCACGACAGGCTATAATCTCGATGAACTGCATCGCGAAATTTTGCGCCAAAGTCTTTCCGACTCTACCGACTTCGAGGTTATCGCCGGTAAGTCCGGCAGTTCTAAACGTCCTGCCGTTGAACAGCTTATCGCAGCCCTTATCGACTTTGACGATGTGGACTATGACGAAATCTCCGATCTGCTTTATAAACTTGTAGGCCAAGCCGTTGATGCCATTCACAAAAATGCTCCCGGTATCACTGATGATGATTTGAACGAGCGTGTTCACTCCTTCAAAAAGAGCATTGCCGACAACATTTATAAGCAGATGAAAGAACACTACCGCATTATCCCGGGAGCGTTCAAAATCAATAAGGTGCTTCCGTTCTCTCGAATTCTTCAGCAACCAATTATAGTCAATAACTGGGGCACTTTGGATTTTCACGAGCCTGTCCCGGCAACAAAATCTGCCGTCATTAAATTTGTGTATGTAGGCTTCAAGAAGTCCTACTATACCAAATACCGTTTCGACAGTTCAACGGAGCTGGACTTCTCCTATATCCTTGAAACGGACAACAAAGTCCTCAAATGGATTCGCCCCGTACCCAACCAATTCAATATTTATTGGTCGAACGGAGCGAAGAAATATGAGCCGGACTTCGTCGTAGAAACTTCTGTTGCCCTCTATATGTGCGAGACAAAAGCGGAGAAAGATATGAATGACCCTGATGTTCAGGCAAAGGCAGAAGCCGCTACCGAGTTCTGTCGTCGAGCCTCCGAGTTCACCGCCCAAAACGGCGGAAAGCCATGGAAATACGTCGTTATTCCTCACACCCTCGTTGACCGCGGCTATTCTTTCGATTACATCCTGAAACAAGTAAATCTTAAATAAATGTCATTTTGGAATTACATCGGTGAATTTTTCTTGTTTCGCCGGCTGTTTGGCTCTCACAAGCACAACGAGGCAAAACATAATGTGTCGAATACGAACATTAGATCTACTGACCGAGATTTTGCAGATGAATTGGATTCGTGTAGCAGTTTTGGGAAGCGTTATGATAACAGCTATTCTCGTTATGATAACCATGACCATGGTTATTCTCAGTCATACGATAATTTCCTTGATGAGCAGGATGACTATGACATAATGGATGATGACTTTTAGTAATTTTGGCTGAAATAATTTATCGGGCGATTTTCGGTGCTGACCAGACTGGTTGCATCGGTGGCGGTGGTACAAATGCGCGGACCATAATTACTAAATTTATTGTTCTGTTTCAAAAATTATTACTAACTTTGCAGCGCGAAATGGTTGCCGCCCTAAATGTCAAGTGGGGCGGCTGAAAAGGGAAAGCCGTGAGAGTCGGCTGCAGTACCCGCTGCTGTGAGTTCCCAAAGACCTTCGCCCCACAGGTAAGCCTCCAGGCTTATCACGTCACTGCGGTTTCTGTGGCCGCGGGAAGGCCGGGGCGGATAAGTCGGAACGAGCCAGAAGACCTGCCATCTACGCTTCCGTATCCGCCTTCGGGATGTAAGGTCCGGGTGCAAGCGGCTCTCTGGCTGCCGGTCTTCTGCTACGTGCAAGGTACGCATATCATTTAATGTATGGTGTGCCACAGCGACTCCGCCGCGCTTCCTATTGAGTCTGCCTCATCCCATTCCCACCAACAGCTGACATTCAGCAGGCGAGTTACGGTTTTGACTGTCCCAACTAACTCAAAACAATAGTCAAACCATGAAACGAATCCTACTGATTCTAATCGTCTTTGCCGCTGTGGCGCTTCAGAGCGCGCAGGCCGACACGCCTGTCTACAAGATGGGTACCAAGGATGGCAGCAACGGCGAGCAGATCGTAGACGGCGAGTTGCTGTTCTACGATTCGGGCGGGCCTGATGGAGCCGCCTCCGGCTTCATGACCGGCTACGTCACGTTCAAGGCGAAGGAGGCGGGTCAGCCGCTTACCATCGAGTTCTCCCAGCCCGTGGCGTTCAACAACACCGACGACTCCCACCTGTACGTCTATGACGGTTCCAGCGGCTATCCCGCCACTTCCGGCTGGAAGAAGCCCGTGCCGGAGGGCTACAAGGCCGACCTGGTGAACGGCTCTACGTTCTCCTACACGTCCCCTTCGGGCGTCATTGAGGTGCTCTACTATGCGCCCTCGTCGTCGCCCAAGGAGAACGGCGACGGCTGGGCAGCCAAGCTCTACACCGCGCCGCCCAAGCCCATGGAATTTCAGGGCGTGACGGCCCTGAGCGCCATCGCCGGCCTCTGTTATCCGGGCGTCAGGGACTGCATCATCGGAGGGTTCGACACCAAGGCCGACGGATCCCTCGACCCTATGCGCGCCACTACCATCAGCTTCTCTGTCAGCGGCGACGCTCTGACAGAAGTCTCCGACGTCCGCCTGCTCATGGACGGCAAGCAGTTCGGCCAGACACTCTCATCCCTCAATTCTCAACCCTCGACGATTTCCTTCATCGATACCCTGTTCATCGGCAACGGCATAACCGGGTTTCGCCTCGTGGCCGACTTCAAGGCCGACGCCGTGCCGGGACATAAGCTCAACGTGCAGCCCACTGTCGCCGTCATAGGCGACACGGCACGAATCGTCGAAGCCCTCTCCGCATCAGAGCGCACCATCGCCAACATGCTCCTTATGCCGGCCGGCACCTTCACCTATACCGTCGGAGAGGCGCCCGTCAACTTTTACGACGACGGTGGCCCCGACGGCAAGTACACACAGAACTTCACCGGCGCCACCACTTTCCTGAGCGGTGTCGAGGGCAAGAAGGTGGCCATCGATTTCACCTCACTGGCGCTGTTCAACAACGCCTCAGCCATCAGCGTCGGCAACAACGACGTCATCCGCGTCTACTCCGGTCGCGAAGCCGTGGATTCCTGCCTGCTGGCCACCATCATCCAAAACGATCCCGTCAAGCTCTATTCCACCGTCGCCGACGGGTCCCTGACCGTCACATTCGCCTCCAAGACAGGCTATCCCACCGACGGATTCGAGGCGCTCGTGAGCCTCTTCACTCCGGTGGCCATGACTGTGAAAACCGCTTCCGCCACGGCTCCCTATACCGGCACGATTGCCGGAGGCGCCACCGAGTCGTTCCTGCTGCTTGACCTGCACACGGCAGGCACCGAGCCTGCCGCCAAGGCCGAGAGCTTCAGCTTCTCCGTCTCCGGAGCCAAAAAGGGCACCCTCTATGCCCTCGGCTCCGATAAGGAGGCTGCCGGCTCCAAAATCGGCGAAGCAGAAATGGCCGACGGCAAGCTCATTCTCTCGGCTATCAGCCCTCGGCTCTCAGCATTAGGCCAGGGCCACAACTACTTCCGCCTTGAGCTGACAGCACCCGTCGATGCCCGGAACGGCGACGAAATCTCCGCCACCGCTGTCAGTGTCAAAGTCAACGGCGCCGACAAGAACTTCGACTTCTCGGACGAGGCCAGGCGTTCCGTTCTCAACGAGGCCCTCTCCGAAACAGGTAGCAAGTCCTACACTATTTACGGCGACTGGCAGTTCCGCAACAAGCCCTCGGAATACAGCTACTATGGCTATGACGCCGACGGCAAGCAGGTAACCACATTCATACCGGGCAAGGAAGGCAACGTAATCGAGATGGAATTCTCCAAGCTCAACATCACCTTCCCCAGCTACAGTTATGGCTCCAGCTCAGACCCCGTGCTGAAGGTAATCAGCGGCACCTCCGAGAGCGGCCCCGTGCTGTACGAGATGACCAAGGACACCAAGGCTGTGGTTCCCACCGCCGTGTTCCGTTCCTCCGACCCCTCCGGCGCGCTGACTATCGTTTTCGACACCAAGAGCACACGCGGCAGCTCTGGCGCCGGCTTCGGCGCCACCATGCGCCTCTACAAGCCCGGACCCATGCAGGTAAAGAGCGTCAAGGGTTTCCAGCCCGCGCTCGCCGAAGTAGCTCCGGGTTCCAAGGACAATCCTGCCGTGGGCATGCAGGTAACCACCGAGGGCAACCTCGAACCCCTCAAGCTCACCAGCCTCAAGGTCAACCTCAAGGGCTGCCGCGACATCGTCAAGGCCGTCAAGCTCTACACCACCGGCAACCGCGACGGTTTCGACGCCTCCGCCACCGCCCTGCTGGCAGCCGATACCGTGGTCGCCTCCGAATCCGTGACCTTAAGCTGCGACTATACTCTGCCCGAGCGTGACAGCTACTTCTACGTCACCTACGACATGGCCGGGACCCTGGCCAGCGACCTTCCCGTGGACGCCTCCATCGAGCAGGTGACCATAGGCGGCGCCAACCCCGGCGTCACCGACCCTGACCCCCAGGGGCATTCGCTGACCAAGAACATCTACCTCTTCCGGGGCAACGACGACGTGGTCACTGTGGACGGCTCGATGATGTTCTATGACGACGGCGGCAAGGATGGCAAGTACACCACCGACCACAAGGGCAAGGTTACGTTCAAGCCCGCCGAAGGCAAGATCCTCAAGTTCCGCTTCCGCAGCTTCTACACCAACGTCAACGATGACTTCGAGGTTTACAACGGCACCTCCACTGCCCCAGCCGACAGGCTGGTACGTCTCTACTCCTCCAAGACCGACCTGCCCGACATCATGTCGACGGCCGACAACGGCGCCCTGACGGTGGTCTTCAACCCCTCCAAGAACAACATCAACGACGGCTGGGAAATCGAGATCCAGGCCTTCACCCCGCAGCCGCTGAACGTCGACAGCATCGTCGTCGACTCCGTGGCCCCCTCCAGGCTGCTGCGCGGCTCCGAGGACAACACCATGCTCCACATCGCCGTCAACGTATCCGGCGAAAAGGGAGACCTCGACTTCAGCAAGGTCTGCGTATCCTCTCCCGAGACCATGCTCGACGGACTGGCCCAGGCCACCGTATACTACACCGGCACCGAAGAAGCCTTCTCCACCAACCGCCCCTTTGGAACTCTTGAGTCAAACTTCCAGACTCTCGACTTCACCGGCGAACAGGTGGAAAAACTTCCCGGTACCTACCATTTCTACGTGGCCTACGACATCAAGCCCGGCGCCGCCGTCGGCGAGAGCTTCTCAGCCAGTCTCGACTCCATAGTCATCAGCGGCATCGCATATACGCCCTCAGCCAAGGTGACTGCCACTGCCGCCGTCGGCGAGGCCATGCGCGGCCGATATGTCATCGGCAAGTCCGCCGACGCCGACTTCCCGACATTCAAGGCTGCCACCGACGCCATCCGCAACGGTATCGACGGCCCAGTGGTGCTCGAGGTCGAGGACGGCGAATACACCGAGCTCGTGCAGCTCGACGCCATCCCCGGCAACTCCTCCGTCAACACCCTGACGCTCCGCAGCCTCTCCGGCGACCGCGACCGCGTAAAGGTGTCCTATGCCGACTACGACCAGCCCAGCGCCTTCGGCGACCAGTACGGCGTGCTCACCCTCAACGGCATCGACCACGCCACCGTGGAGGGCATCACCTTCACCACCTCCAACACCAAGTTCGACGCCATCGTCTACATCAAGGGCGAGAGCCGCAACGACACCATCCGCAACTGTCGCGTCTACACGGAGACCACCAGCTCCTATTCCGATGACATCAACCTGCTGCGTACCTACGCCGCTGACCGCGCCAACTGCAACAACGACGGCCTGGTAGTGGAAGGCAATATCTTCGAGGGCGGCTACATCGGCACCACTGTGGGAGGCACCACCTCTGTCAACCTGCCCCGAGAGCGCGGTGCCGTGATACGCAACAACACCTACCTCAACCAGGGTTCCAAGGGCATCTACATCTCCGGCGAGAACGACGCTCTCATAACCGGCAACTCCGTAATGCACACAGGCACACTCATGGGTACCGGCTACAATGCCATGGATCTCTACCGCCTCAACGGCGAGAGCACCGTGGCCGGCAACGTCATCGACGTCACCGACTGCAAGATGGGCACCAGTTCTTACGGCTCCAACTGCGTAGGCATCTACCTGCGCGACATCACAGCGGCTGAAACTGGACATCGCCTCATCTACAACAACGACATCCGTCTGAACGGCAACACCGCCAACACAGTCCTAAACACTCTCTACGGCATTCAGTTGGCCAACAACGACACCGTGTGCCAGACGTCTGATTTCCTCTACAACACCGTAGTCGTCAGTGGCAAGGCAAAGTCACAGTCCAGCGCATTCTATGTCAACGCCCCCATGGGTGGCTCAATGATGCGCAACAACCTGTTCCAGGCTGAGCTGGCCGCCTACGCCCTTCGCTTCCAGAAGTACGACTACATAGGCACCGGCGTCTACGACCACAACAACTTGTGGTCTGTGGATTCCTCCACCGTAGGATGCGTAGGCTCCGCCGATTACAACTTCGCCGAAATGGCGGCCGCCGCCCATCTGCTCGCCGCCACCAACGAGGAGGCCGAGTTCCTCGATCCGAGCATCCATGAGCTGGCAGCCCCCGGCGGACTCCGCTCCGGCGTGGCCGTGGACTACATCACCACCGACCTCAACGGTACCGCCCGTCCTGCCGCCAACACCACCCGGGGCGCTTACGAATATGCCGACCAGAACGTGGCTCCCGTCATGGCCGAAGGCTATCCCAGGGTCAGCGGCATCACCTCCTCAGGCGCAGTGGTAAGCATCCTGGCCGACCGCACCTCGCAGGCATTCGTGGCAGTCGTCGAGGCCGACGGCGACGTTCCCACGGCCACGGAAATCCAGACTTCCACTCATCTCTCCATTCTCCGGGCCAACCGCGTCGGCACGGTCGAGATTGGCGGACTGATGGCCGGAACCCGCTACATCGCCTATACCGTGGCTCGCAGCTACGGCGGAGCCGTAAGCGCAGTGGCAGCCTCACAGCCCTTCGTCACCGAAGCCGCTCCCACCGAGGTCTCCACATTCGAGAACTCCTTCCCCGACGGCACCAGCTTCGACGACGGCACAGCCCATTTCGCCGGCTTCAAGGTAGTCCCCTGCGCCGACGGACCCGGACAGGCTCCCGCCGCCCGCGTGGCCATGATGGCCGGCAAGTACGCCTCTGTCAAGCCCACCAATGCCTACGCAATCGCCCTCGACGGTTTCTTCATGCTCAACCGGCAGCCTGTCAAGCTCACCTCCGCAGTCGGCTCCACCACTCTCCGCGTCAAGACCATAGAGCCGGGCGAGTGGCGATACGTCTCCATTCGTGACATGGGCACCATGTCTATACTGCGCTTCGAGACGGCCGATGTCGACACCGTGCTCATCGACGACTTCTCCGGTCAGCCCAAGCCCTTCGCCGCCGACATCAGCTTCGCTCCCGAGAGCGGACAGGAAGGTTCGCAGGCCCGGCTTACCGCCTCCATCGAAGGTGGCGCGTGGCCCTACACCATCGAATGGAAGGACCAGACAGGCAAGGTAATCGGCACGACCGCCGAGGCCAGCACGACCCTGACGCACTCGATGGCCTACACTCTCAGCGTCACCGATGCCTGGGGCAACACCGTCGGCGACAAGACGTCCATCCGTGTGCTCGGCAGCCTCTATCCGGCCACTTTCGACGACCTCGCACTGCCCGAGGGCAAGACCGACTGGCACGGCGACAATGACGGCCGCTCATCGTTCTTCTCCGGCTCGTGGGAGCTGCCCAACTACTACATGCCCGACTATAAAGCCTGGGCCTGGTTCGGCTACTCCAGCTCCACCTCGACGGCCTACAAGGGCATACAGGACCAGTTCAACAATGTGGTAGGCGGCGGAGAGCGCTCTGCCAACTACGGCGTAGTCTTCTGCGATTCCTACATGGGGCCGTGCCAGGCCCTCCTATCCAACACCGAGGAGGGCGACACCGTGTACGGCATCTCGCTGACCAACTCCGCATGGGTAAAGGACGCCATACTCAACGGCGACGGGATGTCGGCCGCAGAAGGCGGATTCAAGCAGGGCGACTGGCTCAAGCTCACCCTCACCGCCACACGCGCCGACAACACTACCGGCACACGAGACATCTACCTGGCCGACTACCGCGACGAGGACGCACGCGAACACTATCTCCTGGATAACTGGGAGTGGTTCGACCTCGGCGACCTTGGCAAGGTGAAGAGCATCAAGTTCACCATGGAGGGCTCCAAGCGCAACAGCTTCGGCCTCACTACGCCACAATATGTGATGGTCGACAATCTCGGTGCTGCCTGTGTGCGCGACACACTGCCCGTGCAGACCATACAGCTCCACGCCTACGGCGCCCGTCCGGCACGCCTCAGACTCGCCTCGTTGCTCGGACTGGACGTCAACGCTGCCAAGATCAGTTACAGTCTCGTCAACCCCGCATCCAACATCGAGCTGCGAGACAGCGGCGAAGTGCTCGTCAGCGGCCAGCGCAACTCCGACCACTGGGTACTGGCCGACGTCAGCCAGCGCGGTCACACCTGCCGCGTCGCCATCCCCGTACACATCGACCAGGAGGTGGGCGTCGACGTTACCCTCGACGGACAGGTAGCCATCTGGCCCGTACCCGCACGCGAGACACTCAACGTAAGCGTGGACCTCGACGGTTACACTGTCGATATCTACTCGCTTGACGGACGCCTGGCCGGTCGGTTCCCCGACTGCTCCGGCCACGCCACCATCAGCCTCGACGGCATCGCCGCCGGACATTACGTGGTTCGCCTATCGCATCCCCGACTGAACTATACCAAGCGCATAGTCGTCAGCAAGTAACCGACAACTCTTACAACTTTTCCTTTCCGGGGATGGCTGCATCGGGAGATGTGGCCATCCCTGTCTTTTGCGGCATTGAAAAAAATGTATTAATTTTGCACCATGCAAACTTATGTGGCGGCCGCGGAGCCGCAACCGGAAGCCTGAGAGGAACCGTCGGAAGCGATGAAATTCCCGTTGTTCGACAATCTCCTCCAGAAGTGGCGCGAAGGGCCGCGCCTCGGCATCGCCTTCAGCGGAGGTGGAGCCCGGGGCTTCAGCCACATCGGCGTAGCCCTCGCACTCGAGCGCTTCGGCCTCCGCGCCTCTGTCTGCTCAGGCGTCAGCGCTGGAGCAATAGCCGCCGCCATGTACGGTTCCGGAATGTCCGCCCAGGATATGCGCGAGTGCTTCCACCAGCACCTTCGCTTCGCCGACTACAAGGAGTGGACCGTCCCGCGCGAGAGCCTCATGTCCCTGCGCAAGTTCAGGCAGATGCTCCGCCGCTGGCTGCCGGTTCAGCAGCTCGAGGACATGAAGATTCCCACAATCATCTGCGCCACCAACATCGACAAGGGAGTCTCTACCGGCTTCACTACCGGCGACATGGCAACCGCCGTCGTCGCCTCCTGCTCAATCCCGGTCCTCTTCCCTCCCGTCCACATCAACGGCGCCAACTATATCGACGGCGGCGTGCTCCGCAACCTACCCGCCTGGGCCATCAAGGACAAGTGCGACCTGCTGCTCGGCTCCAACTGCAATCCCCTTGACCGCAACTACCGCCACCGGCGCTCCCTGCTTGCCATCGCACTACGCTCATACCAGCTCGTGATGAAGGCAAACGCCCTGCAGGACCTCGAGCTCTGCGACTTCATAGTCCAGAACCGAAACCTCAGCCAGTATTCCACTTTCTCGGTCAAGGAGATGGACCGAATAATCCTTGAAGGATACGACGCCGCCTGCCCCGTGATAGAAGACATCGCCAACCGCCACTACCGATAACCCACGATGCCGCCCATGCCCGACCAACGACTCATCATCTACCAGGTCTTCCCTCGGATACTGACCAACACCAACACGGCCTGCATCCCCTGGGGTACCTTAGGGCAAAACGGCTCCGGCAAGTTCGCCGACTTCACCCCCGAAGTCCTTGGCAAAATCGCAGAGCTGGGAGTCAATGCCATTTGGTACACCGGAGTCTTGGAGATGGCCACGATGTCCGACTTCTCCGTCTTCGGCATCGAGCCCGACAACCAGCATGTGGTCAAGGGACAGGCCGGATCGCCGTACGCCATCAAGGACTACTATGACGTCGATCCGGCGCTTGCCGTGGACGTCGCCCGACGCCTCGAGGAGTTCGACGCGCTCGTGGAGCGGACCCACAAGGCCGGAATGAAAGTGCTCATCGATTTCGTTCCCAACCACACCGCCCGCCAGTACCGCTCCGACAAGGCACCGGCAGGCGTGGAGCCATTCGGCGCCTCCGACGACACTACGGTGCGCTTCTCCCCTGCCAACGACTACTACTACGTCACCAACCAGCAGTTCGCCCCGCAAGTAGACATCTCCTCGCCGCCGGCATATGTCGAGTTCCCAGCCAAGGTCACCGGCAACGACTGCTTCACCGCCTTCCCCTCCGCCAACGACTGGTACGAGACCGTAAAGCTCAACTACGGCCGCGACTACGAGTCCGGACAGACCCACTTCTATCCCATTCCCAAGCTGTGGGAGAAGATGGTCCATATCCTGAACTACTGGCTTGCCAGGGGCGTCGACGGCTTCCGCTGCGACATGGTCCACATGGTGCCCCTCGAGTTTTGGCACTGGGCCCTTCACACCGTCCGCAAGGAGTACCGAGAGGCAATCTTCATCGGCGAAATCTACGACATCGGCCAGTACCGCCCTTACCTGCAGCACGGAGGTTTCGACTATCTTTACGACAAAGTCGGACTCTACGACACCATCGTCGGCATCGAGCGTCACGGCTATTCCACCGCCCGGCTCACAGGTTGCTGGCAGTCCCTCGAAGGCATCTCCGACCGCATGCTCAACTTCCTGGAGAACCATGACGAGGTGCGCTACGGATCTCCGGCATTCGGCGGCAATCCATTGAACGTCACTCCGGCGCTCGTGGTCAGTGCCATGTTCTCCTCCGGGCCATACATGATTTACTATGGCCAGGAGGTCGGAGAGTGCGGCCAGGAGGCCGAAGGATTCTCAGGACTCAACGACCGAACCACCATCTTCGACTACTGGAGCTACGAGAGCATGCGGTGCCTGCTCGGCGGTAGCCTCACATCCCAGCAGCATTGGCTCCGCGAGCTATACAGACGCGTGCTGAGCATGTGCAACACCCAGCCTGCTCTGCGCGGCAGCTTCTTCGATCTCATGTACGTCAACCTCTCGCGCCCCGGATTCAACCCGCACACCCAGTTCGCTTTCATGCGGGGCGCCGAGACGCAGACCCTGCTCATCGTCGCCAACTTCGCCGACATCTCCTCCGAATGCTCCGTCCACATTCCCGCAGCGGCTGTCGACATGATGCATCCGGCCGTAGGCAAGGGCCTCCGGGCCTGCGACCTACTCTCCGGCCGGCCCGTGACCCTCGACCTGTCACCCGACTCCGACACCCTGCTCGAGCTCCCCGCCAAATCCGCCCTCGTCCTCGAGCTGCCCCAGCCCTCAGCTCTCTCCGACGCTGTAGGGACGCACCCTGGTGCGTCCGGAAAGGCCAACCCAACCGAAAGAACATCTAAAAAACTACCATAAATGTCGTCCAACCTACCCCCTATCAAAGTCTTCGCGGGCACACGCTCGCACTACCTCGGCGAAACCATCTGTCGCGAGCTCGGCATCGAACTCGGCAAGATGAAGACCGAATTCTTCGCCGACGGCGAATTTGAAGTCGGCTTCGAAGAGTCAATCCGCGGCGCCGAGGTCTACCTGGTGCAGTCCACCTTCCCCTCGGCCGACAACCTCATGGAGCTGCTGCTCATGATCGACGCCGCCAAGCGTGCCTCAGCCCGGACCATCGTGGCCGTCATCCCCTACTTTGGCTGGGCCCGCCAGGACCGTAAGGACAAGCCCCGCGTCAGCATCGCCGCCAAGCTCGTGGCAGACCTGCTCACCGCCGCCGGCATCGACCGACTCATCACCATGGACCTGCACGCCGACCAGATCCAGGGCTTTTTCGACGTCCCCGTAGACCACCTCTACGCCTCCTCCATCTTCATCCCCTACATCGAGAGCCTCCATCTCAAGGACCTCGTCATGGCCAGCCCCGACGTCGGCGGCGCCAAGCGTGCCAACTCCTACGCCAAGTATTTCGACGTGCCTCTGGTGCTCTGCCACAAGCAGCGCGCCAAGGCTAACGTAGTCGCCAACATGACCGTCATCGGAGAAGTCAAGGATAAGAACGTGATACTGGTCGACGACATCGTCGACACCGCCGGCACCATCACCAAGGCCGCCGACCTGCTCATGGCCCAGGGTGCCAAGTCCGTGCGTGCCCTCTGTTCCCACCCCGTCATGAGCGACCCTGCCACGGAGCGCGTCAACGCATCCGGCCTCACCGAGATCATATTCACCAACTCCATACCCTACAAGCACGAGGACTCCAAGGCAACCGTGCTCCCTGTCGCCAAGCTCTTCGCCGACACAATCCGCCGCATCCACAACAACCAGTCAATCTCCGCACAGTACCTCTTCAAGTAATGCACAATGAACAATGAACAATAGCGGAGACGCACCAGTTAGCGCGGACCTATTGTTCATTGTTCATTGAATACGTTTTTGGCGGCGAAATTTGCACAGTTGCCAAAAGCTTTGTAATTTTGAAAAAAATTTCAGAACACCATAAATCGACCAATGGAAAACAATCTTCAGCAGACGTGCCTGCATGACCGCCATGTCAAGCTCGGCGCCCTCATGAGCCCCTTCGGAGGCTTCGATATGCCCATCCAGTACAGCACCATCACCGAGGAGCACAACGCAGTGCGCCATAACGTCGGCGTTTTCGACGTCAGCCACATGGGCGAGGTTCGCGTCAAAGGCCCCGAGGCTGAAAAATACGTCAACCACATCTTCGTCAACGACGTCACCGGCGCCCCCGACGGTCAGATCTTCTACGGAATGATGTGCTACGACAACGGCGGCACGGTCGACGACCTGCTCGTCTACAAGGTCAACGACAACGAGTTCTTCCTCGTCATCAATGCCGCCAACATCGACAAGGACTGGGCGTGGATCGAGGAGCAGGCCAAGGGCTTTGACGTAACCGTCGAGAACCAGAGTCCCTACTACGGCGAAGTAGCCGTGCAGGGTCCCGAGGCAGAGAACACTCTCGTCAATGTCCTCGACATGTCCGTGCGTGACCTCAAGTTCTACAACTTCACTACTTTCGACCGCGACGGCGAGGAAGTCATCGTCTCCCGCACCGGCTACACCGGCGAGGACGGCTTTGAGATTTACGCCTCCCACGCCTTCATCCAGAAAGTATGGGACAAGCTCATGGACGCCGGCGTCACCCCCTGCGGCCTCGGCTGCCGCGACACCCTCCGCTTCGAGGTCGGCCTGCCTCTCTACGGCGACGAGCTCAGCGCCGAAATCTCCCCCATCGAGGCCAGCCTCAGCATGTTCGTCAAATTCGACAAGCCCGAGTTCATCGGCCGCGAGGCCCTCTGGCAGCAGAAGAGCAACGGCGTCAAGCGCCGCATCATCGGCATCGAGCTCGAAGGCAACGCCATTCCCCGCCACGGTTATCCCGTCGAGGCGGAAGGCAAGGAGATAGGATACGTCACCACCGGCTACCGTTCCATTTCCACCGGCAAGTCCGTGGCAATGGCCATGGTCGATAAGCCCTACGACAAGCTTGGCACGCCACTGGAAATCCGCATCCGCAAGAAGACCTTCCCCGGAAAGGTCGTAAAGAAGCGCTTCTACGACAAGAGCTACAAGAAGTAAAATCGAATGCTGATCTTGGCTGACTAAGATTAGTTACCCTCAGATTCAGATAAATAAAAAACAACCATACAGACATCATGAGCAAAGTATTGGCAGAACTGCTTTACGCAGACTCCCACGAGTGGGTAAAGGTAGACGGCGACATCGCCACCGTCGGCATCACTGACTACGCCCAGCACGCCCTCGGCAACATCGTATATGTCGACATGCCCGAAGCTGGTGACACCGTCACTGCAGGCGAGGAGTTCGGCGCCGTAGAGAGCGTCAAGGCCGCCAGCGACCTCATCTCACCCGTTTCCGGCGAGGTAGTCGAGGTAAACGAGGCCCTCGAGGACACCCCCGAAGCCATCAACGAGGACGCTTTCGGCGCCTGGATCATGAAGGTTAAGCTCAGCGAACAGCCCGCCGACCTTCTCGATGCCGAGGCATACGCCAAAATCTGCGAGGAGTAATCCACCAGTCCGCGAAACATCAACCGGCGACTGCTGCCCACCTGGCCGGCAGCCGCCGTTTTCACCTTTATAAAGGCTTTACGCTCTGAAATCTGAGAGCAATAGAGACGCACGGCCCGTGCGTCCGGTCAGGTCCTGATAACACCTGGGGCCCTCAGCTGACAGGGAAAGCCGCCCGCACCAAATGTCCAACAAATTCATACCCCATACCGAGGCTGACATCCGCCACATGCTTGAGCGCATAGGCCTCCAGAGCGTCGACGAACTCTACGCCGACGTCCCCGCCGAGGTGATATTCAACCGCGAATACAACATTCCTTCGGCAATGAGCGAGATTGAGCTCCGTCGCCACTTCGACGAGCTCGGCCGCAAGAACAAGTCCCTCTGCATCTTCGCAGGCGGCGGCGTCTACGACCACTATTCCCCGGCCACCGTCTCCCACCTGCTCGAGCGCAGCGAGTTCTACACCGCCTACACCCCCTACCAGCCCGAAATCTCCCAGGGTACCCTCCAGTACATCTTCGAGTACCAGAGCATGATCACCGAGCTCGACGGCCTGGAGTGCACCAACGCCTCTATGTACGACGGCTCCACCGCTGCCGCCGAGGTCATGATGATGATGGTAGCCTCCGCACGCAAGAAGAACCGCGTGCTCGTCTCAGCCACCATGCCCGAGCAGGTTCTCCGCGTCATGCGCACCTACGCCCACTACCACGGCATCGAGCTCACCGAGCTCGCGGAGAAGGAGGGCGTCACCGACCTCAGCCTCGTCGACGCCGAGCTCGCCAAGGGCGACGTGGCCGGCATGCTCGTGCCCCAGCCCAACCGCTACGGCATCATCGAGGACTTCGCCGGACTGGCCGACAAGCTCCACGCCGCCAAGGCTCTCTTCGCCATGTACGCCGACCCCAGCGCCCTCGCAGTGCTCCGCACTCCCGCAGAATGGGGCTGCGACATCGCCTGTGGCGACGGCCAGACCCTCGGCATGCCCCTCAGCTTCGGCGGCCCATACCTCGGCTACATCTCCTGCACCAAGGCACAGCTCCGCAAGATGCCCGGTCGTGTAGTCGGCGCCACCAAGGATGCCAACGGCAAGCGCACCTTCGTCCTCACACTCCAGGCGCGCGAACAGCATATCCGCCGCGAGAAGGCAACCTCCAATATCTGCTCCAACCAGAGCCTCATGGTCCTATTCGCCACCATCTACCTCTCCCTGATGGGCAAGCAGGGCATGGTCGAAGTCAACGAACTCGCCAGCGACGGCGCGCACTACTTGCACGACGCCCTGCTCAAGACCGGCAAGTTCCAGGACGCATTCCCCGGCAAGCCCTTCCTCAAAGAGTTCACCCTCCGTACCGACCTTGACGTCAAGGCCCTCAACGAGAAACTCATGGAGAAAGGCTTCATGGGCGGCCTCGACCTGGGCAACGGTCTCGTGGAATTCGCAGTCACCGAGAAACGCACCAAAGACGAAATCGACAACTTCGTAGCTGCAATCAACGAATAAGGAGACACACAACATGAAAACCTACGACAAGACAATATTTGAGGTCTCCCGTCCCGGACGCCGCGGCTACGAGCTGCCCCGCAACGAGTTCAAAGGCGAGACCCTTAAGAACATCCCCGCTGGCCTGCAGCGCCAGGCCCTGCTCGACCTGCCCGAAGTCAGTGAGCTCGACACCGTGCGCCACTTCACCAACCTCAGCAACAAGAACTTCGGCGTCGACACCGGCTTCTACCCCCTGGGCAGTTGCACCATGAAGTACAACCCCAAGATTAACGAGGAGGTTGCCATGCTGCCGCAGTTCGCCGCCCTGCATCCTCTGCAGTCCGCCGAGACAGTACAGGGCGCCCTGGAACTCTACTACAACCTGCAGCAGATGCTCGCCGAACTCAGCGGCCTGGCCGAGTTCACCCTCAACCCCTACGCCGGTGCACACGGCGAGCTCACCGGCCTCATGGTCATGCGCCGCTACCACGAGAGCCGCGGCGACAGCAAGCGCACCAAAGTCATCGTGCCCGACTCCGCCCACGGCACCAACCCTGCCTCCGCAATGGTGGCCGGACTCGAAGTCGTTGTCGTCAAGTCCAAGCCCAACGGCTGCATTGACGTCGAGGACCTCAAGCCTCTGCTCGACGACACCATCGCCGGCATCATGATGACCAACCCCAACACCCTGGGCCTGTTCGAGGCCGAGATTCTCGAGATTGCCGACCTCGTGCACAAGGCAGGCGGCCTGCTCTACTACGACGGCGCCAATCTCAACCCGCTGCTCGGCAAGGTACGCCCCGGCGACATGGGCTTCGACATCATGCACATCAATCTGCACAAGACCTTCTCCACGCCTCACGGCGGCGGCGGCCCGGGAAGCGGTCCGGTCGGCGTCAGAAGTGGGCTGGAGGATTATCTGCCTAACCCGCAGGTCGTTCGCGACGCCGACGGAAAGTTCACCCTACGCAGAAATTCCGACTCGCTCGGTAGCGTATCCACCTTCCTCGGCAACTTCTCCATCATCATACGCGCCTACGCCTACTTACTCTCCATGGGCAAGGAATACATTCCGATGGCGGGGAAATTGTCCGTACTCAACGCGAACTACATCAAGGAGATGCTGAAAAGCCACTACCTACTTCCCATCGAAGGTTTGTGCAAGCACGAATTTGTATTCGACGGTCTGCGGCCGGAATACGGCGGCAGTCACAGCGAAACCAACCACGTGACGACTCTCGACATAGCCAAACGCCTGCTCGACTACGGATTCCATGCACCGACGATATACTTCCCGCTCCTCTTCCACGAGGCCATGATGATTGAACCTACGGAAAGCGAGAGCAAGGAAACGCTGGACAACTTCATCGAAGTCATGAAGAAGATTGCAGAAGAGGCCAAAGAGAATCCCGAACTGCTGAAAACGGCTCCGCACGAGACACCGATAGGCCGGCCGGATGATGTTCTGGCCGTAAAAGCGGCCCGATTCACCTATCAGGCATAAGGACAACAGATGCAGACAGACAACGAAACGCCTGCCGACCTGTCGACACAGGCAATGCGCTTGTCTGTCTGCATTTTCCACTAATTTTCACAACTAAACGAATCAATGAAAACAGACCTTATAATTATCGGCGCCGGACCGGGAGGCTACGAATGTGCCGTAAAGGCAGCGCGCGAAGGACTCACGGTAGTCATCGTAGAAGCCAAAGCCCCCGGCGGTACTTGCCTCAACGAAGGATGTATTCCCACCAAATGCCTCTGCCACACGGCGCAATTACTCAAAGAGACGAAGGAAGCGGCCTCCAACGGCATAAACTGCCCGCCGCCAACATTCGACCTGACCGCAGCCATGGCCCGCAAGGCTGCAATTGTAAAGACGCTCGGCGAAGGCATCATGAAACTCATGCAGACGCCGGGCATCACCTATGTTTCAGGCGTCGCCCAACTGACATCGGCCCACACCGTCCTTGTGGGAGAAGAGACCTACGAAGCCGAAAACATTATCATAGCGACCGGCTCCGAAGCCAAGCGCCTGCCCGTGCCTGGCTGCGACTTGCCGCGAGTCATCACCTCCAGCGAACTGCTCGCCCTCGCCGAACTTCCGCGCCGCCTGTGTGTCATTGGCGGCGGCGTAGTCGGCCTTGAA
>ENA-ORRE01000866-ORRE01000866.1-human-gut-metagenome-genome-assembly--contig:-NODE-866-length-22412-cov-87.532182_pt1 | contig 22412 bp, 16 predicted proteins | sample MGYA00242171_ERZ509126 | MGnify/ENA primary metagenome ERZ509126 (study PRJEB26280, sample SAMEA2338648) | human gut metagenome | biome: human gut; feature: human-associated habitat; material: faeces... | reverse complement strand
GCAATGACCTGAGTTAGGAATCCAGATAAGTTTGAAGTACTGGCTCAACTCGTCTGCCTGAGCCTCAAGGTTCGTCCACTTCGTGTCAGTGTATGAGTCCCAGTAGAATCCCTGGAGCATCACGCCTTCCCATTGTGCAGGCCATCCCTGTGCGAAGGAAGACAACGCGATAAGGATAGTTAAGATTGTAGAGTAAATTCTTTTCATATCAGTTATTTTTTTTATTCACAGGCAAAGATAATGGTTTATTCGTTCACTTCATGTTAATTGATTTATGTCAACACCGAAAAATATGCGCAATCGATTGCGTAGTTTAAGGTCGCTTCGCTTTCAGGTTATGAGGTCATGGGGTTATAAGGTGGGATTACCCAAAAACATATTTCATCTTAAACCTAAAAGCGAAGCAATATGAAACCTGAAAGCAAAGCGACCTTAAAAGTATTTTTTCTTTACAATTAAAAATCGAGTCTCTCGTGCTAACGAACGTTAAATATAGGTCTCGTTACTCATTTCCGACCATTTTTCGGCCTCAAAAATCCCAATTCAAAACTCAAAATTCGTAATTCAAAATTCCAAAACGGCCTCCGTTGGAAAAAAATCGGGCCGATTTTTGTCAGAATTTGCCGTCCGGAAAAACGAGGGAAAACGGCGTTTTTGCCCGATTTAACGTTTGTTAGCTCTCAAAAGTGCCACTTTTGCAGTCCGTTTTAGGCCGTTTTGGAGTGCAACGGAGGCTTCGTTGAAGCCCAAAAGTGGCTCCGTTGGCGTCTAACGGAGCCTCCGTTGCAATTTAACGAGGCTTTTTTGAGCTTCAAAAACGGCCATTTTTACAAGAAAGCAGGATAACCGTCTGACTATCAAGGCTTTATCCCAAAACAGCCAAAAACGCCGTATTTTTGCGTTTTTGAGAGCAAGAGAGAGTTTGTTTCAAAAAACGCGAGTTTTTCAAGCGATTTTTTCAGCCTCACGGGGTAATTAGACTAATTAGCCTAATTGGACAAATTAGCCTAATTAAACTAATTAGAATGATTGCAATAATGGGGAACTACTCCGTCAGGCAATCCCCCAACCGGGGCAGCGACTTGTCATTTTGTCGGTCATTTCTGCCATTTTGTCGGCAAGAATCTGGTTGGTACGGAAGTTGTGAAAGGATAGATGAACGCGGAAAGAAATCCACACAGGATTGACAAGAAATCCGCAAGGCAACAATAAACAAAGAAGCCATAATTAATAATTATAGAAACAATAAAAACAACAATTAAAAAATAATGGAGGATTTGATTATGTCAACAATTATGAACAGAAACTCATGGCTGCCGGAAGTGTTTAACGATTTCTTTAACACAGACTATATGCCTCGCGCAGCAGCTACCGCACCGGCAATCAACGTAATAGAAAGCGATGTGGACTATACCGTGGAACTCGCCGCTCCGGGACTGAAAAAGGAAGATATAAAGGTGAACATCAACGATGAGGGAAACCTTGTCATCAAGATGGAACAACAGCATGAGAAGAAGGAGGAGAACAAGCACATACACTATCTGCGCCGCGAATTTGCTTACGGCAAATATGAGCAAACGCTGATTCTGCCGGATGACGTGGAGAAAGACGAAATCAGCGCAAAGGTGGAAAACGGTGTCCTGACCATCGGTCTGCCGAAAATCGTTCAGGCTCAGAAGAAGCCGGCAAGACAGATTGATGTGCTGTAAAAGCCCGTATGAAAGAAGGATTAACCACGAGAGGCCGCGCTTGTTGCACGGCCTCTTTTTTTATATTACCATCCTTTATTTACATTCTCAGTAAAAAAGAAGACACCCTAATATCAATGTTAAAAAAAACCAATACAAAAGTTTTTTGTTTGGAATTTGCAACTTTGCGTGTTATAAATGCGTCTTACGATAAGAAAAGGCGGAAAAAAAGCAAGATTCAGACGCAAACCGCCGGAAATGAATTTAACAATAAAGGATATATGAACGTTTTACAAAAAGAAATCAAAAGACGGTCTGCCATGCAGGCCACAGTGGTTGCGCTTGCCGTGATGGCAGGCTCAACCTTTTGTTTGCCGGCCCGCGCAGGTATGGTGGCAACAGGACTTAGTGGAAATTCGGCCGCAGGCTATAAAAGCGCGGTCATTCAGACCGATGACAACAGCAAGAACACTGCGGCTATACCAGCCGACAGCCTCAGCAACGAGCAGCAGGCAGCCAAAAAGCGGCAGCAGGCACTGATAGACTCGCTCATGTCGGAACAGACACTGGACGACGTGGTCGTTACATCGCAACGCCAATTAGTGAAGGTGGATGCCGAGAAACTTACGTATGACATTCAGGCCGATGAAGAAGCGAAGACAAAAACGGTGATGGATATGCTCAAGAAGGTACCGCTCGTGACCGTCGACGGACAGGACAACATCACCGTGAAAGGCTCGTCGGACTTCAAGATATACAAAAACGGACACCCGGACCCGTCGCTCTCCAACAACGCAAAGGATGTGCTGAAGGCGATTCCGGCCTCATCAATAAAGAGAATTGAGGTAATCACCGAGCCGGGAGCGAAGTATGACGCCGAGGGAGTAACGGCGATACTGAACATCGTGATGGCGGACGGCAGCAGCATGAACGGCGTTACGGCCACGCTGCAAACACAAATCAGCAACCGCGGACCTATGGCGAGCGGATACATAGCCGCACAGGCGGGTAAGTTCGCCGTGTCTGCCAACTACGGAATATTCCATCAGAACGGCAGTTTCACAACTCCGAGGAACACAGAGTCCATAACTTACGGCGACACAGGCAACATACTGACAAACCGTTCGGAGATGAAGCAACCGGCAACGGTAAACTTTCTCGACCTGAACACGAGCTACGAGCTGGACTCTCTGAACCTGTTCACGCTCTCGGGAAGCGGATTTTTCTTCACCCTCGACTTGGCCGGAACGACGCAGACGGCCATGAACACGCCCGATGGCAGTCCTATATATAAGTATAAGAGCACGACAGAGTTTCCCGGATATAACTATCACAACTGGAACGGACGCTTCGACTGGCAGCACAAGACGCGCCGCGAGGGCGAGATGTTCACACTGTCGTATATGCTCGCATTCACGAAGAGACGCGACAACGAGCAATTTGCGTATGAAAACATACTCAATATGCCGATGGACTACAACGGATATGCGCAAAGCAAACATGAGTATTTCTCTGAGAACACAGTGCAGGCTGACTATGTCCGGCCGCTGTCGGAGCACCACAAGATTGAGACGGGAGCGAAATATATCTACCGTCTGAACCGCAGCAATACGGCGATGATTTATGACGGTGCGGAGGACGAGAACACGGAAAGCGCATTCCGCCACACCACTCACGTGGCAGCATTCTACGCTCAGTATATGCTGAACGTTGGAAGATGGTCGGCACGTGCGGGACTGCGCTACGAATACAGCCGTTTGCAGGCGGAATTTCCCGATGGAATGGGCGAAAAATTCCACAGGAACCTAAACGACTGGGTGCCGTCGGCAAACGTCCAGTATAAGTTTTCAGACGCCAACAGCCTGAAGTTGAGCTTCGCCACGTCGATAAGGCGACCGGGAATAGATTATCTGAACCCTGCGGTGATAGAGACTCCTACATCAGTCAGTTTCGGAAACGCGGCACTGTCGAGCTCACGCCGCAATATGCTCGGACTGACATATACGCACACCGGCGCGAAACTCACATACAACATCAACCCGTATTATAGATTCTCTAACGACAATATCACCGGCATAGAATACCTTGAGAACGGCAAGAAACACTCCACATACGCCAACGCGTTGCGCGGCCGCAACGCCGGGGTGAGCGCATTCGTACAATGCCAGCCGTGGAAAGGCAACTCGACATCGATAAACGGCAGCGTGAACTACGACAAATTGCGCAACCCGAACATCGCGTTGAGCAATTCGAGATGGTATGGCAATGTGTATGTGAACATCTCGCAGAAGCTGCCGTGGAAGCTGAATTTGTCGTTGGGCGGTGGCGGCCAGATAGGCCACGACGTGTCGAACGTCTACGGCTACGACGGCACATGGCATTACAGCTACATCAGCCTGCAGCGTTCTTTCCTGAAAGACGACCGCCTCTCGGTGAATATCGGTGCGAGCAACCCTATCGGCAGCAAGTATTCATCCTACCATTCAGGCAACACCCAGGGCGATTTCACCAGTATTTCGTGTTGGGAAAACAAGCAGAAATCGTTCTCTGTCGGCATCTCCCTGCGCCTCGGTAAGCTCTCCACATCGGTGAAGAAGACCGAAAAGACCATCGAAAACGAGGATGTCGTGGGTGGAATAAAGCAGAAGTAAGGTTGTAAGGTTATGAGGTTGTGAGGTTGTAAGGTTATAACCTCATGAACTCGTATGAAGATTTGAAACAACTTCTTGGAAGGGAAGTCGATTTAGTGGCCGATGGTTCATTAAGACCTTACGCGAAGGAAAGCGCAGAACACGACAAAATCCTGATTTATGAGAGAGTTTGCTAAAGACAAAGGACGGCAGGAAGACATCATAGAATATTCAAACAATGTCCTTTCCATTATAGATGGAGTCGACTTTGAACACTTTGAGAATAATATTCTGATATATTATGCCACCATGAAGAATATCGAGATTGTCGGTGAGGCGGCTTATATGCTGACCAAAGAATTTAAGGCAAGCTATCAGGAAATCCCCTGAAAGCAGGTAGAAGGTATGCGTCAATACCGTATAATAACAGCAAACGGCTATGCGAAAGATATCGCATAGCCGTTTGGCATATATAGAATTATCCTGAAAATTAAAGCACTTCACCGAGCAAGTCAGCCGGTATCTCGGGCATGGCACCGTTCTGCGTGCAGACATACGCACTGACCTTGACGGCTAAGCGGTGAGCCTCGGCGATGGGTTTGCCACGCAGGATAGAGGCGCAGAACGTACCCGTGAACGAGTCTCCGGCCCCTACGGTGTCGGCTACCTCTACCTTCGGTGTCTCTTGGAACGACATTGCGCCCGGCGTAAAGACGTAGCTGCCGTTGACACCGCAGGTCAGTACGAGCGCATCAAGGTTGTATTTGCCGAGTATCAGCCAGCATTTGTTCTCGATGTCGAGACCCGGATAGCCGAACATACGGCCGATGGTAACCAACTCCTCGTCGTTGATTTTGAGGATGTTGCAGCGGTTCACCGACTCGCGGATAACCTCCTTCGTGTAGAAATTCTGCCGAAGATTGATGTCGAATATCTTCAGACAGTCTTTCGGAGTGGCGTCAATGAAGCGGTAGATGGTGTCGCGCGACACCTCATTGCGCTGTGCCAGCGAACCCCAACATACGGCACGGCAACTCTTTGCGGTCTCCTCAAGCTCGGGAGTGAACGGAATATTGTCCCATGCCACGCCAGTCTTGATGTCGTATGTTGGTACGCCCTCCTCGTCGAGCTGCACCTGCACCGTTCCCGTGGGATAGTCCACACGCGGCATAACATAGCGCAGTCCGTGTTCGTTGAGCGACTCCACCGTCTCGTCTCCAAGCGCATCGTTGCCCAATGCGCTCACCGCCACACCGTCGAAACCGAACTGACGGGTGTGATAAGCGAAGTTTGCGGGTGCTCCACCCAGTTTCTTTCCTTCGGGAAGCACGTCCCAAAGAGCCTCACCGAGTCCTACTATTATTTTATTTTCCATAATTATTTCTTGTTTATTAAGCATTTTTATTTCTTCACTCTTCATTCTTCACTCTTCACTCTTCACTCTCTTAGCTCTTCACTCTACTTATATAAGAGAACAGATAAGCCACTCCGACAGCCATGACGAGCACCGCTCCCACCTGTCCGAAGGCGTCACCGGCGAATCCCATAAGCAACGGGAATATGGTTCCGCCGAAGAGTCCCATTATCATAAGGCCCGAAACCTCGTTCTTCTTCTCGGGCAATGAAAGCATGGCCTGTGAGAACACCATCGAGAAGACATTAGAGTTGCCGTAGCCGACGAGTGCTATCGAAGCATAGAGAACGGCCTTTGTGTCGCCGATAATCATTCCGGCCATGCTCAGCGCCATCATCACGACACTGATAATGAAGAATGTGCGGGTCTTCATCACACGCAGAAAGAACGACCCCGTGAGGCATCCCACGGTGCGGAAGATGAAATAAAGCGATGTGGCGAAGGCCGCGTCATTCAGCGTCATGCCCAGTCGCTCCATGAGAATCTTCGGTGCCGTGGTGTTTGTTCCCACATCGATGCCCACATGGCACATGATGCCGAAGAACGACAGCAGCACAACAGGCTTGCCCAACAGGCGCAGGCAGTCGCCAAAACCGGATGCCTTGCCATTAATCTCCTCCTCTTTAATCGGTGCGACGAAAAGCAGCATCGTAGCGAGAATGCCCACAATGAAATATATAGCGAACAGCACGCGCCAGTTGAGTCCGAAGGTCGGTATCATTGCCGTGGCTCCCCACATTGCCAAATATGGCGCAAGGAACGATGCGATGGCCTTGATAAACTGTCCGAAAGTGAGCGTACTTGCCAGGTTTCCACCCTTGATGACGGCCATGACGAGCGGATTCAGCGATGTCTGCATGAGCGCGTTGCCGATGCCAAGCAGTGAGAATGACAGCAGCATGACTGTGAACGACTCGCCAAAGAGGGGCAAAAACAATGAAACGATGGTAACGATGAGAGACAACAATACTGTTTTCTTACGTCCAATCTTGTTCATCAGCATTCCCGTAGGCACGGAGAAGATAAGGAACCAGAAGAAAACGAGAGACGGGAAGATATTGGCAACAGAGTCTGAAAGTCCCAAATCCGCCTTAACATAGTTTGATGCGATACCTACGAGGTCGACGAATCCCATTACGAAGAAGCACAGCATCACGGGGATTATTGCAAGTCTATCCAATTTGCTCATAGTTGTTTCTTTTGATTATGATTATGTTATTATATTTGTTAAACTCCGATGATTTATTTAATGTGATATACCGTTGCAGAAACCTTGCAACCTTTACCGCCACTCACGGTGATGGTATTGTACGGTTCTGAGGGGAACACGAGGTTAGACATAGCCATCTTGCCCTCGCCGTCGAAGGCTTCGATGCTGCATTTGTCGAAGAACAGGCGCAAAGTGCGCATCTCCCCGTTGACGGGTGCAGTGGTAACAGCAGCAAAAGCGTCGCTGAACGAGGTCTCGCCGCTTTGGGTTCTGTCCATAGAGAACGTGTCTTCGGCTGCGTTGTATGTCATCGAGACCTTCTCACCCTTTGCGTTCTGCAATGTCAAAGTGAGTGGAGTCTTGGGCCGAGCCGACAGGTTGAACACCATCTCATAAGCTCCGTCGGAAGCATCGAAAGTCTTTTTCTTGCCCGAGAAATTCTTAACCACAGCCTTGCCGCGCTTCGCATCAACCTCCTTCGACGGCACGACACCCACGAATGTGTCGCCGTTGTACTCGTAAAGATGCAGGTCGCGGGCTATGCTGTTGCCGCTGCGGTACTGCTTTGTGGGCACTTGATTAGCATATTGCCAGTTGCTCATCCATGCGATAATCACGTGGCGGTTGTCGGGAGCGTTGTCGAACGTAACGGCAGCGTAATGGTCTTTGCCGTAGTCCATCCACTTGGTGACCTCCGGTTTGGTGTCGCACACGAACTTATGGCCGTCGAACTCGCCCGTGAAATACTGCGTTGCAGAGCCGCCTGAAGGGCCGCCGGGATTGATGTTGCAAACTAACATCCACTTCTCCTTATCCGTTCCGGCCACCGGGAGCTTCATCAGGTCGGGGCATTCCCACACCCCGTCATGATTGCCGTAGCCATGTCCGAACGCGCTTTCATACTTCCATGACTTCAAGTCAGCCGAACTGTAGATGTTCATCTCCTGCCCTGCGGCAAGAACCATTATCCAGCGGGCGGTCTCCTTGTGCCAGAACACGTGCGGGTCGCGGAAGTCCGGCACGTTGGAAGTAATCACCGGGTTGCCCTGATACTTAGTGAAAGTCTGTCCGTTGTCGGTGCTGTATGCCATGCACTGCGTTTGGTTCTCGCCTGCCGAGGTATAGAAAGCGATGATTGCACCCTTTCCCAAGCCTGCGGTATTGTCATTATCCACAACACAACAGCCACTGAATATCGCGCCGAGGCCGTCGGGTGCGATTGCCATTCCGCGGTCTTCCCATGTCATGAGGTCGCGGCTCACGGAGTGGCTCCAGTGCATATTCTCCCATTGCGAGCCATACGGGTTGTGCTGATAGTAGAGATGCCACTCTCCATCCTTGTAGAACAGTCCGTTGGGGTCGTTCATCCAGCCGTAGACCGGCGTGTGATGGTATGCCGGACGGTACTTCTCACGGTTCGATGTGTCGAACGTGTCGGTGTATTTTAGGTTCTTCCAGCACGCAAATTCCTTCAGTGCGCCTTCGTTCCGGTTGTTTCCGTTGTTGTGGATGTCGAGAACCACACCCTTATCCTTATACGAAGAAAGGTCTAAAGGTACGTAATAATCGATGTTGTCCACCGCCAAGCGCACGTTTAAGGTCTGTTCTAACTTGCCGTTTGCATTCACCCGGATGTGGCAGATATCCGCCTTCTCCTCCACGGGCAGCAGCAAATACTTGCTACCCTGCTCCGCCATGACCATCGCATGGGCAGGACTGAGGAAACGTATGTTGTCGTTCTGCTGCGCAGTCGCGGTGCCTGCACCGACCGTCAACATGACGGTCAGCGCAAGTCCTGATATTAAATTCTTGATATTCATCATAGTATCTATATGTATTAGAGAGATAAAACACATATTAATATAACTTTACAACATTATTAATATTGCGATATTTTCAGATTATTCACCTTTATATTACCGCCGTAATTATTTATACTCCAACAGTTTTTCTGTATTCCGTAGATACGGTTGGTATAACATAAGACATCGTTGATGTACATAACGCAGACGGAATTGTCGGTGTAGATTGTTACATTATATATGTTATCCGCCGGACGGGCAAATACATAACTGTCCATTCCCTCCATGAAGCCAATGCCTTCTTCGCCCTCCTGCTCCAGATTCACCTTGCGGGTGTTCTCGCCTTCGGGGCTTATGACCATCGTATAGTAAGCCTTTGAGTTACCACCACGCACAAGTGAGATGCCAAACTTGTCCCAGTTGTTGCTCGTCTCCACGGTGAACGAAATCTTATTGTGTGTTCCCAAACGTGAGAACAGAGCATAAGCGTCATCACCGGAAAGCTGATAACCGTTGTCTTCTGTCAATCCATTGCTTGCCATCAGTTTCACTTCCGCAGGCACATTGTACTTCTCGCTTATCGCAGGAACCTCGCCAAGGGTCAGAGTACCGTCCTCATGCTGTATCAACTTATGTGCTACGAGCGTACCGGCCCACTCCAACGCGTTGGTATTCGTGTTGTTTCCGCGTGTTGCACACCATCCCCATATATAACGGTTTGTACCGTCGCTCGCTGTTTTTCCAGCATAGAGGCCGCGGCTGTCGAGGAATCCCTCATGGCTGTCTGGCCATATTCCGGCATCGTTGCGTGTGCAAGCTTTCAGTTCATCGAGCGTTCTACCTTTGAAATACTGCACCTTGCGGATTGCCGAATGGATTTCGCTATATACCAGATACCACCAGTCGCCCATTTTGAACACGTCGGGACACTCATAGAAACGGTCCCACATCATATTCATAAAATCACCCGCATGAGTCCAATCCTTGAGATCGGGCGATGTAAACTCAGCAATAGTGCCTTTCGAGCCCTTAACCGTCGACACGATCATATGATACAATCCCTCGTCACCTTTGAAGACAAACGGATCGCGGAAGTCGTTCTTTGAATAGCCGTAATCGTCACCTTTCAAATAAAAGGCACGGTTCTTCGTCCATGTTTTGAAGTCTTTCGATGTGGCATACATCACCACCTGACCATTGTCGGCAGCCGTAGGCATATACTTATTGCCTGTATAGAATGTGTAATACATTCCGTCGGACTCATTATATATAGTAGAACCTGTACCGATGGCGGCATCCTGCTCTGACAAGCCACCGCATGAGATAACCTCACCAAGTGACGTATAGTTTGCCGCATCTTTAGTACTAACACACCAGATGGGATGATATGTGCCTGCAGGGTTGGGTCGATAGTCCTGCAAATACATCACTTTGAAGTCCTGAGCCACCGGATCGAAGAACGGCATAGGGTCGCCTACATATCCGTTATAAGGCTTATAGAATGTTGTGGTGGTTCTTTCGTCTGTAGGAAGGAACTCTTCCGTACCGCTCCAATCCTTTTGTTCCAACGTGCTGTCATCGTCGCTGCAAGCGCAAAGCGGTGTTATCATCGCGGCAGCCATGGCCAATGAAAATATCATAGTTTTCATAATCTATTCTGTTTTATGCTATTTGTTCATAAGATAATTGAATGCGTTCTGTGTCATTGTGGCCACATTAGCATGATAATGCTCTGTAACGTCGTCCACGCTATACCAGTCGTAACAGCCGGAACCAATACAGAGGATGCCTCCGCGAGTACCGTTTGCCGGGAATTCCCAAGCCACTATTGCGCCATCGCCACCATATCCGAGATCGATACCGCCGGTCTGAGCTCTCCAGTCGGCTGTTGTAGGATAGCCGCCCCAGTCACTTCCAATATGCCACTGAGCCGTACTATTGGTTATTCTGTATCCGGCATCGCAGGTATATACAGCGTTTGGTTCCGAGTTGTTCATCAGAAGGTTTTGATAAAGGGCGTGGTCTGTATGTCCTTGTATAAAGAAACTCCAGGGACCGGATACCGTTTCAGCGTCACTTTCGCTCTGTCCCCAACAGTTATTCGGGCATCCTTCGTTTGCTACCGCACCGAGGAAAGCCGGCATATTCGTTGCATAGCGGGTGAAGAGGAATGATCCGCCGTTATTATAATAGTCTCTCAGCTTTACTGCTGCATCCACAGCCTCGGGCGCAGCAAGCTCAAATGCGGCCTTACCGTCTACACCTCCGTCTTTATGGAAGTGCCACCACATCACCTTACATTCCGAAATGTCAACTGTTCCGGCCTTGATGTCGGCAAAAGACGCATAGAGTGAGTTCGGAATATTTGCCAGCATCCACTTGCAAGCGGCCTGTTCTTCTGGATTAAGCTGTTCCATTGAGCTTGCCAAACCTACATATATAGCTTCCGGCTTGCCTATCGCAGTAACCGTAACGGTGTAAATGCTCTGCGCCGTGTTGTTTGTTACGGTGTATTGAACCGGCTGTGTGAAGTCGGTAGCCACTCCGCTCATCGGCGAAATCTCTGCGTTGTCACTGCAAACAATGGTCGGAACGAGTGTCTTCAGGTCGAGATTATCAGGTACAAACACCGAGATAGTCTTATCATCTTCGTTGATAATGCCCGTATAAGTATCGTTGAGCTTAAACGAAAGAATCTTAGCCTCATCACGTTTTGTTATTATCGTCCAATCCATATATACGTCACCGTTTGTCACGTGCATTGTCTGCGGCATCGAAAGATTGAGCACGTCACCTTGACGGATGCTGCTTTCTGCTCCCGCACTCATTTCAAGACGTGTTATCGTCATAGATTCCGTTGCGTAAGTCTCAGGAACTCTCACTGTGATAGTCTTCTCCGCAGCATCAATAACGCCTTCATAATCGTCAGCCAACAATGCCGTCACCGCGCAGTCGCCGTCCAGTCTGAGGTCGGACACATTATCATCATTGCACGCGGTGAATGCAACAAGAGCCGAAAAGGCGACAAATATATTCTTTATTATACTTTTCATTATTACCATCCTCCTATGTTTTGTGTGTAATTACCATCTGAAGCTGCCACCTGTGCATGAGGTATCGGCAGATATTCGTTCTTGTTCTTCGTGAAGCGCGCACTGCTGTAAATGGCACAGTTGTCAGATTCCTCTGCGTAATACTTAGTAAGTACGCTCTCTGCCTCACCCCAACGGACGAGGTCGAAGAAACGTTCACTCTCCATACCAAGCTCTATACGGCGTTCCATCTTCACAATTTTCAAAGTCTCTTCCTTACCATACGAACCATTATAGAGGCCTATATTCATTCTCACACCATAACTATTCTCATAGTCTGATATTGCTCCGAGACTCTGCTTAGCACGTGTGCGCAGTCTGTTCACGATACTTATAGCTTCGTTCAGACGGCCGTCGTTGAGCTGTGCGAGTGCTTCGGCACGCTCCAACATCACATCTGCATAACGGAACACGATGCGATTCATCGGAGTTCCCCACCAAGAGCCTTTTATCAGATATGGTCCATCAGGGTCAACATTGTGTTTCAGAGTTACATAGTAGCCATAAAGACCGTTCGAGCGGCTCCATGTAGGAGTTTCATCCATAATGTATTTGCTGTTGAACTCGTATGGCAGGCCTGGTATTCCCACTGTGAGGAAGAGACGCGGGTCTGCATAATCAGTGCCTTTGTCATAGTCCTTATTATTAAAGGTGTCAAGATATGGCAGACCGTTGTTGTCCGTTCGGAACGCATTTACAAGGTTCTGACTCGGCTTGTAGAAGTCGCAACCGCCGTCTGTAACACCGGGAATATTCGGCACGATAAGTCCGTAGCTCCAGTTCAGGTTTCCGTAGGTTGTGCCGTCGTTCATAGAATACTGCATTGCCCAGATGCTTTCAACGCCATTCTCATACTGCGGCTCCGGACGGAAGTTGTTATGATAGTCTGCCTCAAGGTCGAATCCACCGGCAGAGTATATCGACGGGTCGCTGTATTCAATCACCTTCTTCAGGTCATCAGCCGAGATTGATGTAACCTCGTTTGTCTGTGCATCATCTTGATGGTATGCCTTATAGAGATAAACCTTTGTAAGAAAAGCTGCTGCTGCGGCTTTTGATGGGCGGCCCTTGTCCTCCTGCTTCACCGGCAGAACGTTGTAAGCCTCTTCCAAGTCGTCTATTATTAACTGCCAACCCTCATCATTGGTGTATTCTGTGTTAGATAGCTTGTTATACTCTTCTGTAGAAAGGTTCTCGTTCATAATAAACGGGATGTTCTTATAGAGTCGTTTCAGCAGGAAGTGACCGTAGGCGCGCAGGAACTTCATCTCACCCAGACGCTGAGCCTTGAGCGGATATGCGGTTGCATCGGTCTGATTAAGCAGTGCGATAGCTGTGTTTACGCGAGAGATTCCGTTATACAATCGCTGCCACATATCGTTGATGTTCCAGTTTGTGGTAAGAATACCTTGCGAAATCTCCAGCTGATGGAACACGTCGCCGTCGCCAATACCGTTTCCTCCCTTATAGGCATCGTCTGAACGCACGTCAAAGTTCCACATAGAGAACGAGGAGTTGATATCCTCAGCCGAAATCCATACGGCGTAAGCCGATATTACCAAGTTGTCAACATACTGCGGGTCTTTCACCTGTTCGTCGTCTAATGTGCCCTGAGGCTTCTGCTCATCGAGAAAGTCGGAGCATCCGCTACACATCACCGTGGCCAAAGCAAGGCACAAATATATAATCTTTTTCATTGTTTTTCTTGTTTTAGAATGTTACGTTAATGCCGAAAGTAATGTTCACCGGTATAGGATAGCCGAAGTTAGGGTTCTCCGGATCAACTCCCGTAAAGCTACTGCTCTTTATCGTGAGCAGGTTCTGTGCGCTGAGATACATACGCAGACGCTCCATATAGAGTTTTGATGCGATGAGCTTCGGGAAGTTATATCCGAGCTGTATGGTGCGCAGTTTCAGATAAGAACCGTTCTCCACCCAATATGTCGACACGCGTTTCTCGTTGTTGTTATCGCTGTAGGTGAGTGCGGGGATGTTCGAACCCGGATTCATAGGACTCCATGCGTTCAGCAACCGCTGTCCCTTATTCAAATTGGTCACGTTTGTTCCGGTAAGAATATCGGTGTTCTTCTTCAGGTCGGAAATAATGTCAACGCCCTGAACGCCCTGCCAGAACATTGTGAGGTCAAAGTTCTTATATTCCAGGTAGATGTTAAAGCCATAAGTGAAGTCTGGTGTCGGGTCGTAAATCCACTGCTGGTCGGCCTCCGTAATCTTTCCGTCTTCGTTGATGTCGCGCCAGCGGATACGTCCCAAACCGGCACCTTCCTGAGTGGCGTGATTGTCAACCTCTTCCTGCGACTTGAATATTCCATCGGCAACGTAACCCACCTGTGCTCCCATAGGGTGTCCGATGACGCTCTCCACGCCGTTTCCACCGAATGTTCCATTGGCAGCTACCGTCAGTGGCAGACTTGTAATCTTGTTGCGATAAGTCGAAATATTACCAGTGAGGTCGTATTTCAATCCAAAACTGGTCTTGTTACGGTAGCCCACATTGAACTCAACGCCTTTGTTTTCCACTGCTCCTGCATTTATCCACTGTGTGCTTCCCTCGCCCATAGCTGCTATTCCGGCCATCTGCACGAGGATATCCTCAGTCTTCTTATAGTACCAGTCAAAGCTACCATAGAGCGCGCTGTTGAAGAATGAGAAGTCGAGACCGACGTTGGTCTGTGTCGTTGTCTCCCATTTAATGTCATCGTTGCCAATCTGGTTGCGCTTGAAACCTGAGAGAAGTGTCTGTCCGCCGTTTGTTCCGGCAATATCATAAGACGTTCCATAGCTCTGTCCGCCGTTCTCGTTGACACCATAGTTGCTCACATAGATGGTGTAGCGGGCAGTGTTTGAAATCTCCTGATTACCAGTCTGTCCCCACGATGCACGCAACTTTATGTCGTTAATCCAGCGCACATCCTTAAGGAAGTTCTCCTGATTGATGCGCCATCCGGCCGATACTGATGGGAAAGTAGCATAGCGGTTGTTCTTACCGAAACGCGAGCTGCCGTCGTGACGTATCGTGAATGAAGCCATATACTTGTCGGCATAACTATAATTGATTTTGCCAAAGTATGACACGAGCGAATAGCCTGAGCCGCTACCGTATGCCTGTGCGGTTCCCGTACCTGCATCGGGCCACATATAATCAGGATTCAGAATGATGAAATCTTCTTTATATGCAGAGAAGTTACTGTCATCCTGACGGTTCAACTCCATACCCACCATAGCATCGCCGCGATGCTTTCCTGTAGTGAAGTTATATGTAGCCACGGCGTTCCACATCCATTTTGTCCAGTGTTCCTGCTTGGCCTCAACAGCGTTCTTGTCGTTAGCCATTGTTCCGTTAGTGATAGGATAAGTGAACAGGCGCTGTTCTTTCTGCGAATAGTCGAGTCCGAAGGTTGAACGCAGGTTGAAACCCTTAAAGAGATTGAGGTTAACGTATGCGTCGCCGAACATTCTCCAGTATGTATATCGGTTGTCTTTGTTGCGATCAAGGCGTGCAACGGGGTTCTCACGGTCGGGATAGCCATTTACCGGCTCGGCGAATTCACCGTTGGTGGTATAGACGGGAAGCGATGGATTGAACTCCAGCACGTTGCCGAGGAAACCGCCGGGAGCCTGGACCTCGCTTGTGCGGTTAAGCGTGAAGTGCTCGCCGATAGTGAGTTTGTCTTCTATCAGCTTGTATTCTGTATTCATACGGGCTGAGAAACGCTCAAAATCGGTAGTCTTAATGATACCAAGATTTTTGTAGTAACCCAATGAGAAGTATGAGCTTCCTTTCTGGGAGCCGTTACTTACAGCCACATTATACTGCTGCACGATACCCGTCCGTGTGGTCTCATCAAACCAGTCGGTATCTGACGCGGGCGTTGTTCCGGCTGCATCGAGATACTTACTCATACTGATATTGTTCAGCACAGGATAGCCTTGACCGTTATATCCCCAGTCAAACTTATATCCTAAGGCGTTGGTGTTAGGGTCCATACCGTCGTTTACGTATGCCTGCCACAACACCTGACCATACTGTTTGGCGTTGAGCACATCCATCTTATGTGCATACATAGATGCAGAAATCGAAGCGTCGACGTCTACTTTCAGCTTACCTTCCTTACCTTTCTTTGTAGTAATGATGATGACACCATTGGCTGCGCGGCTACCGTATATTGAAGCCGAAGCTGCATCCTTCAGGATCTGAATGCTCTCGATGTCGTTTCCGTTAAGCTCATGCATACCAGCTTTGGTCGGAACGCCGTCGATGATGTAGAGAGGATCGTTGTCGTTAAGCGTACCAATACCGCGGATGCGCACCGTAGCGTTACCCGCCGGAGAACCATCGGCCGTGATATTCATTCCCGGCACGCGTCCCTGCAACGCTTTCATCGGGTTGTTCTCGTTTTGTTTTGCGATTTCATCGACGCTTACTACCGACACGGCACCGGTCAAATCGGCCTTGCGCTGGGTGGTGTAACCCGTAACGACAATCTCATTGAGTTCGGCTGCGTCTTCTTTCAGCGTGATTTTCAGATTTTGTCCTGCCGCCACCTCTACATTATTATAGCCGACATAGGACACAACGATAGTGGCACCGGCATTGGTCTGGAACTTAAAGTTACCGTCGAAGTCGGTAACCGTTCCGTTCGTGGTGCCCTTTTCCATTACAGTGGCTCCGATAACCGTCTCTCCGTTAGAGTCTGTTACCGTTCCGCTCACTTCGATTTTCTGCGCGCCCGCAATGCTGCAGACGAGCAAGAGCATGACGCTCAACATGAATTTCTTCAAGTTTTCCATTCGAAATGTTATTAATTTGGTTAGTAATATTTTTCCGCTACAAAATTACAAACATTAAATTGTCTCATAAAGAAATAATCGTTCATTCCGTGATATTTTTGTTTCATGTAACATTTACGATACGAAAAGAACGATTATTATCATATATTATTCCCACAAAAGGTACTCATCTCATTATGACAAGACCGTATTTAACGGGAGTTCAACGAGTTTTTTAATCTTTTTCTCAACCGCATAAAAACGCGGTTTTTTTGAGTCGTTTTTGTTACAAAGGTCCTGTAATATCGTTACAAGGCTTCGGTAATCGCATTACAAGACCTCGGTAATCGCGTTACCAAGCCTCGGTAACATAGCCAAGTGGCGCAAAGTGTATTATGCTGGCTATCGAATCATTCATCAGACTCACGCTATTTGAGATATTTTTTGCGCTATACGTCCGATGGATTGGGGCTTTTTTATGCATCTTCTGCATTTATTTTATTGCCGGAAAAATATCCGCAAACGTACAAATACATTCGCGGATATATTCTTACTCCCACTCAGTATCCCATCTGTAGCTGCACCAATGACCTTTAGACTGTGCTTCCATGCCGTCGTCGGCTTCACCTCCGTCTGTTATGTTTGGATATTTGTCGTCTTTGCCTTCATCAAATTCTCCGGATACCTGTATCATAACCGACCCTGTATCGACGGTCAATATTTCCGTAATCGGACGTTCATATCTGAGTTTCTTCATGGAATTACATTTTAATCATTACCTTTTTACCATTCTTTATATACAGTCCGCTATGACTTGGCTTCCCTATACGGATGCCTTGCAGGGTGTACCAGCAGTCATCTGTTGTACCGCCGACCGACTCAATACCGTCTATTGATGTCGGAGTATAGTCTACGGAAAACATTATCTTTGAGTTTGCCGACACGTCATACACCCGGAAATAACCTCGCAGGGGCTTCGTGGTGTTGGCATTTTCCTTAACCACGTGCTTGAAAGTGTCGTTATAGAGGAATAACGAACCTACCGGAAGGAACACTCCCGTGGTGTAATCGGTCTCGGGATTGTATGAATAATTACCGATGAAATCGACATTTGTACCCTCGGGACGGCAGTTTATGAACTCGGGAGTCTTACAAATATGTATATTTTGGAACTTAAATTCATTGTAACCGTCACCCTCACCGTTGGTATCTTCTGCCTTTACGAGGAACGGAACATTTGCATCGAAGTAATGCTCAAACGTCGTAAACAATAAAGTAACGTTGTCATTGGCGTGCCTGCGTTCGCCCGTCAGCTTTGCATAAGTACCTCCGAGATAATTCAGTAAGTCGCCCCCGGCAGTTTCGTAGGCATCGCCCTCGATATAGAAAGGCAGGAGCATGGTGTTCCAATAGCCTTTCGTCATGCGGCGTTTCACGAGTCCGTCCCATGCGGTGAAGTCCTCCGTGCAAAGGAAAGGATAGCCTTCATCGAGCACAAAGCGGTCGGCATGACCAGCGTCCTTGTCTCCCACGACCAAATTATCGGCAGTCTGCGTGTCGCTCACCATCGGTTTGTTGTCGGCAGAGGCGTAGATGATGCAGTTCGGATTGACTTTAGCAATATTATTATCATATATTCCATGCACCGTGGCTTTGCGCATATCGACTTCATAAACGCCCTTTGTCAGCTTGTTTTGCAATATCGCGTAGTCGTCGTAATAGCGTTTTTTATTGTAATCAATGGCATCGAAAGCGTCAAAATTGGTGCATTCGCCGCGCATCCAAGATCCTCCGAGCACGATGCGGCCGTTCAAATCGTGATCTTTACAGTCGCCGACATAGACTCCGCCGACCGTTGGTAGTGGCTCAACTATCACATTATCTATATATATATCCTCCGCATCTTTCTCATCTAACGACGCATAGATAGTCATCACGCCCGGATAATCGTTCAAGGCTGTATTGTCGGTGAAGTCGAACGCCACCTTCTGCCATTCCCCGGCGTTTCCATACCACGCGAAAGTCTTTGCCCAATAGCCATTCGCACCATTCGTCGGTTCTGCCAATTCCATCACGACATTGCCAGCTGATGGTTTCTTTATCATGAACGAAAGCCGGCGGTTGCCTTTAAGATCGAAGTCCCGGAGCCAATCGCGGAACGGAATCTTAATTACTTGTCGACCATTAGCAGTATATTTTAGGCACTTTTCCGACTTGTTGATGCCGGTCTTATCCGGATTCTCCACTACCGTCGGACTATTATCGTCCCACAATCCGCCTTGCGTTCCCAGTTCACGGTCTTCACCGTCCCACAAGACCTTGCTTATCTCAGTAGTATAAACCTTCAGGTTCGAAACTTTTATCTTATCACCTGTGCTGTTTCCCGTATAGAAAAGTGAGAAAGGATTTCCCTCCATACCATATATTCGGTTTGTAAAAGCATAACTGTCGTTTACATACACTACACAAACGCTGTTGTCGGTGACTACCGTTATATCGAATCCTGTTTGCTTAAACCAATTCTCCACATCCGTATCAAGCATCGTAAGCTGGTTGATGTTCTCATTAGGATTGCTGTCTTTCACAAGCCTTATCCTGTTTTTGTTCTCTCCCTCGCCGCCAATACGTATGCTATATGTATCGTGATTTTTGCAGTCGATAAAGCGCAAGCCGAACTCTCCATTGTCAAATCCGCGCACGGTGAACGTAACACGGTTTGTCGGATACAAGCGCGGAAGCGATACTTTGTTTCCCGAAGTCAGGTTGAAATATCCTCTTGTCTGTGTGTTACCCGCTTCGTCCTGATAGGTTTCTGTTTGGTCTTCAGACTGATAATATGTCTCTGCCTTTATCTTCTCTTTCAAAATATCAGGGCATTTCACCTTGATTGAAGAATGGTTAATATCATCTGATTCTACATTAGGGACGAGTTGATGGTAAACCAAAGTTCCTCCCCAATCCATCGGAGCCTCATTATTGGTGTGTTGCTGCCCTTTGCGCGTGGCACACCATCCCCAGATATACCGGTTTGTGCCGTCGGACGCAGTCTTACCGGCATAGAATGATTTCCCGTCGAGCTTTCCTTCGGCTTTGTAGGGCATACCTGCTGTCTTCAATCCTTCGTATGTCTTGGATACATAATACTTCACGTGACGGTCGTTTATATCTGAGTAGACAAGATACCAAAGGCCATTTTTCTGACTCTGAAAGATGCCGACACACTCGTGAAAACAATCGGGCGTATTTCTAAACACGCCGACGTGCTCCCAATCCCACAAGCCGGTAGACTTATATTCGGCAAGTACAGCCTTACCATCTTTCTGCGTTGAGACAATCATCCGATAGTCTTTGTCAGCCAACTTCAAGACAAACGGATCGCGGAAGTTACCTGCTTCATAGCCATTATCAGCCGGTTTGATAATCCGATCATCATTCTTTGTCCAGTTCACGCCATCCTTGCTGAAAGCGCGTAACACCACTTCCTTACCGGTATCGTGCCCGGTATAGAATATCACGTATTCCTGACTGGTCTCATTATATATCACGCTGCCGGTACCAAACGACGGATCATTAGAGCCTTCCGTGCCGAAACCAAGAATAGGTTCTCCGTCTTTCATCTCTTTATATGACATCACATCGGCTGTCGTAACCTGCGAAATGGGATGATAGTTTAGCGCGTTGTCTCTGTTACGACGGTCGCGCAGATAGAAAATGCGGAACAATTCGCCTTTTGAATCATAGAAAGGCATCGGGTCGCCCACGTATTCGTCAATGTTGCCTTCATTGTCTTGTGGCGTGAAGTAAATACCGTTGTGCTTGCTGTGCACAGACCGGAAAGAGTCTTGAGCACAGACCGGAGAAGCCAATGCAAAGAAATATACTGCCAAGAGTATTGTCGACGTTTTTAGTTTATCTCTCATATCCTGATGATATTGTTTAATTTTGTAGTTAGTGAGTAAACGGAATGGTAGTATGAATTAATGATTTGGTAATGTAACTGACAAGTGGAGAAGTTGAAAGCGGACAATATTGACACCCAATCTGTAAAGCTATCGGATTATTATCTATCCACTCCAACTTCCCCACTCTTCAAGTCTTCCCATCGGGTATTTCCCGTTTGGAGAGATTTGTATAAAGCCTAACTTTTTATTTTATGGTATTACGACCAATCATTACTTTCTTGCCGTTGACGATATACAGCCCCGGAGCGAGATTGCTATCTGCCACACGCACGCCGCTCAGTGTGTAGATAGCGTTATTCTTTGCCACCTTATCGGCTGTGATACCGGCAATTCCGGTTACGATAATGTTTGAGTTATCCTCGCCGAATGCCACCGGAGTATATACTTTTGCATCTGGACAAACGTCCTTGAACACGTCATACGGGTCTTTCAATACAGCTTTATTCAGGTCAACAGAAGTGACGCCTGAGGTCATTTTATTAGCCAAAACAGCGAAATCATCGTAGTCTACACGTGTCCAACCGCCGTCGGTTTTGTTGCAATCACCACGCATCCACGAACCGGTAAGCACGAGTTCACCGCTAAGACTGCCATCGGCTATCTCACTCAGAGCCACGCCATTCACCATCGGCACGTCCTCAACGACCACATTATCTATATATGCGTCCTCGTTCTCACCTGCCTCGTCAGTTGACGCTGTTATCGCAATCACACCGGGGAAGTTGTTCAGACCGTCATTGGTGGAATAGTCGAGCACCACTTTCTGCCATTTGCCTTCACTGCCGTACCATGCTGCCGCGTGTTGCCAATAGTTTGCAGAACCGTCTGTCGGGTCGGATAGCTCCACTTCTACATTTGAATTAGCACTGCGAAGAATCATCAGAGAGAGGCGGCGGTTGCCTTTCAGGTCGAGAGTCATCCAGTCGCGGAACGGAACGGCAATCTGTCTGTTGTCCCAATGATTCATTGTTATTTTAATACAATTATCCGATTTGTTGATACCGCCCTTGTCGGGGTTCTCCACTACTACTGGATTTGAACGGTCCCAAAGGCCTCCCATTGTTCCGAGTTCTGCGGTTTCACCGTCCCATAACACTGTCTGAGCAAATGCTCCGGCCGACATCAGGCCAGCAGCAACTAATGTAAAAATTTTCTTCATGTTATTTATATGTTTAAGTTATTACTGCCGACAAAAGTACAACAACATCAAATAACACTATGAAAGACTTGTTTCCTAAAATAAGAAAAATCGTTCAATGTAACATTTCTGTCAGCATTTGAACGATTATTTGCATATAAGTGAAACAAAAAACAGCCAACCTATTCTATTCCGTTGGCTGTTTTCAGGGCTTGGATTTCCGCATCAGTAATGGTTTCCCATTCTGATTCTACAACTCATTGAGCAATTCCTCCGCAGGTCTAAACTCCAACTTACCCTCAAGATTGAGTTTCAAATCCTTAAAGGCATGGTCTATCCCGGCGAGGATTTCTTCCTTTGTCTGGTCCGGAACGTCCTCGTTAACTTCCACGTTCTTCTTTTTAGACCTGTTCGGGAGGATGCTTACGCCCTCCATACTCTTGAAAAGGTTGCGGAGTGTACGCACCATCGAAGGGTTCTCCACATTTATTACTAATTGCTGTGCCATAATATTTTCCTTTCCTTATATATACTTATCTTATGCAAAGATAATGCAAACCGAACGCAATAGAGCTTGCTCTGAATTGCTGAGGTGCAGCTTATCTTATGCAAAGATAATGCAAACCGAATGCAATAGAGCTTGCTCTGAATTGCTGAGGTGCAGCTTATCTTATGCAAAGATAAT
>ENA-ORRE01000835-ORRE01000835.1-human-gut-metagenome-genome-assembly--contig:-NODE-835-length-22944-cov-9.165975_pt1 | contig 22944 bp, 18 predicted proteins | sample MGYA00242171_ERZ509126 | MGnify/ENA primary metagenome ERZ509126 (study PRJEB26280, sample SAMEA2338648) | human gut metagenome | biome: human gut; feature: human-associated habitat; material: faeces... | reverse complement strand
CGGCCACTCCGGCCAGCTTTTTCTGTTCCTGCAGCGAGATGCCGAGCTTATTGAACGTGTCGAGCAGCTCGGGGTCCACCTCGTCGAGGCTCTTCTTCAGTTCCTTGGGCTTGGGGGCGGCATAGTAGCTGATGGCCTGCAGGTCGATGGGGGGGATGTTGAGGTGTCCCCAGTGCGGCGGGGTCATCGTCAGCCAATGGCGGTAGGCGCGCAGGCGGAACTCGAGCAGCCATTCCGGCTCGTGCTTGAGGCGCGAGATGGTGCGGATGGTCTGTTCGTCGAGTCCGGGGGGCACGATCTCGGTGTCGATGTCGGTCACGAAACCGTACTTGTAGTCGTCCTGCTCGGCCTGGCGGAGCAGGTCCCGGGTGTTCTGTTGCGTGTTTTCTGGCTTTGTCATGGCTGTATATTGCTAACGCCGGCTGGCGCCTGCAGGTTTTCGGGTTGGGGAGAGGTGTGAAGGTTGCGCAAATTGCCTGCCTGTAGGGACGCACCCCGGTGCGTCCGAAATCCGCGCCCCGGTGCATCCGCAACGGACTGCAGGGCGGGTCGGAGGCCTGCGGTATGTGCGAGGGTCAAGGCCACACAAGTCAAGCTCTCCGCCGGAAGACCTGCGGAAAGCTGCCTGTTGTGGTGTATCGCCGGGGCGTGGCCGGGATTACTTGGCGGGCGCCTGCTGTGCGGGGGCCTGCTGGGGTGCGGCGGCCGGGGTCTGCTGGGTGGTCTGGGGCTTGATGCCCGAGGTGGCGATCGGCGTCTTGATGGTGTACGTCGAGAAGATGCTCAGCAGGCAGATGGCGATGGCCAGGCTCCACGTGGCCTTCTCGATGAAGTCCGTGGTCTTGCGGTAGCCCATGAACTGGTTGCCCTCGGAGTAGTTCGAGGCCAGGCCGGATCCCTTGGATTTCTGAATCAGCACGGCACACATCAGCAGGATGCAGGCCAGCACTATCAGGATGGCGAAAAAGATATACATATCTGTTTGCTAACGATTTTGATGTTCTTGTATGATGATTAGTTTCCTGAGGAAACGGATTTGGTCCGCAAAGATAATGCTTTTTTCTTTATCCTCCAAATCGACCTTGTTGAGTATCTCGAGGGCCTTGGCGTAATTGTGGTTCTTGATCATCATTCGTGCCAGGCTCAGGGATAGGGAGGATCCGGCCGATGGTTTGGCTGGCGCGGATGCAACCGATTGGGAAGCAGCGGGTTCGGCGTGTTTGGGGGCGTCTGCCCCCTGGTGCGTCCTCACATTGTCGGCGGGTGGGTCGGCAGGTTCGAGGTGCATTAGGGCCTCGGGGGTGCGGGTGGGCTGGCGGCTGGTGGCCAGGAAGGCGTCGATGCGCGAGGCGGTCGGGTCGGGTGCCTGAGCGGCATCGGACTTGTCAGGCGTGTCCGGCTCGGCGGGGCCGCGACTCTCGGCTATGGACTCCGGACTCTCCACATTCCCGGCGGGGGTGAAGATCATGCGGGTGAGCAGGTCGGTCTCCTTGTCGTCGCCAGTGTTGCCGAAACGGTTGAGGAAAGTGTCGATGGTGTCGTCGGTGGTCAGCCGCACGGGCTGCATGTCGGGGTAGAAGTCGGCGAAGTCGGTGTCGGGGTCGAGTACGCGGGCGAGTGCCTCGGGGTCGCCCGTGGCCAGTGCTATGCGGGCGCGGAGGGCCTGTGCCTGGCCGGCCTCGGCCACGCCATGTTCCAGGGCCATCAGGTCGGGCCAAACGAAGTATGGCCATTCGCGCCGCATCTCCGCGAGCTGCGAGGCGTCGGTGCGCCCTTCTGCAAGTGTCTGCCAATCAATCTGCTGCATATTACCAGTTGCCGAGGGTTGCGTTGAAGATGAGGTCGACGAGCTCCTCGGAGATCTGCTGGCATAGCTCGTCCTGCACATCCGTGAGCATCAGGTCGGAGGAGAAGTCGCGGTAGGCGGAGAAGGTCTGGTCGATGTCGTTGGCGGAATTGATGTGGTCGGTGTACTTGAGTCGGACGGTGATGGTGAGTCGTGTCTGCGTGGCGTAGGCGTCCTGGCCGACTGCCTGCGGGGAGAGGGAGTAGCCGGTGATCTCGCCGGTCATCTCGAGGTTGGCGTCGGAGCCCGGGACGATTCGCAGGCGCGTCTGTGCCTGGATCTGGTCCATGAGGCGGTTCTCGAAGACCTGCTGTAGGGGCGGGTAGACGAGGGCGGCGCGTATGGGAAAGTCACTTACGCGTATGGTGCGGTACTTGGTGTAGTCCAATGCCGAGCCGTTGAGCGTGTAGCTCACGCAGGCCGGCATGCAGAAGCCCACTACGCCGAGCAGCGCGGCCATTGCCGCGCAAGCGAGCAGGGGGCGGAGGGAGGGTGCTCTTTTCATAAGGTCGGGGCGCCGGGCTGGCCGATGCCGTATTCTTTCATCTTGCGGTAAAGGGTTCGTTCGGAGATGCGGAGCTCGAGTGCGGTGCGCTTGCGAGAGCCGCCGTTGCGTGCCAGGGCGCGGGCTATGGTGTCGCGCTCGCTGAGCTCGAGGGGGGACTCGTCGCCGACCTCGCGGGCCTCGACGATATCGCCGCCGACGGGTATGACGGGCTTCTCGGGCCAGGGGATGAGCTGGGCGGCGGGGCGGCGCGGCTCTTTGCTGAGGGTGAGGGCGTCGAGGCGTTCGCGCAGGTCCAGGAGCTCTCCGCGCAGGCCCATGACGGTCTGCCACAGGAGTTCGCGCTCGGCCTGGTAGGTGGGGGTGGCGGCGGCGGGGAGGTGTCCGGCGTCGGGGTGGGGGAGGCCATCCTGCAGGTCGGAGGCGGTGATCTCGCGTCCTGCGTCGAACAGGGCGAGCTGCTCGACCACGTTCTTGAGCTGGCGCACGTTGCCGGGCCAGCGGTAGGCTAGCATCAGGGCGCGGGCGTCGTCGGCGAAGCGGATCGGCTCGGTCATGTAGTGCTCGGAGAAGTCGGCGGCGAACTTGCGGGCGAGCAGCTCGACGTCGCTGCCGCGGTCGTGCAGGTTGGGGACGTTGATCTGTATGGTGCCGAGGCGGTAGTAGAGGTCTTCGCGGAAGCGCCCCTCGGCCACGGCCTTCTGGAGGTCGACGTTGGTGGCGGCCACGACGCGGATGTCGGTCTTCTGCACCTGGCTGGAGCCGACCTTGAGGAACTCTCCGCTCTCGAGCACGCGGAGCAGGCGCGCCTGGGTGGTGAGGGGGAGCTCGGCCACCTCGTCGAGGAAGATGGTGCCGCCGTCGGCCTCCTCGAAGTATCCCTTGCGGGCGCCGATGGCGCCGGTGAAGGAGCCTTTCTCGTGGCCGAAGAGCTCCGAGTCGATGGTCCCCTCGGGGATGGCGCCGCAGTTGACGGCGATGTATTTGCGGTGCTTGCGGGGCGAGAAGTGGTGGATGATCTTGGGGAAGAACTCCTTTCCGGCGCCGCTCTCGCCGAGGATGAGGACGCTGAGGTCGACGGGGGCGACGCGCACGGCGCGGTCGATGGCGCGCAGCAGCAGCGGCGACGTGCCGATGATGCCGAACCGCCGCTTGACGTCGCGCAGCTCCTCGTTGCCCGTATGAAGTGCCATTTCTTTGTCGATTGCCATTCTCTGAAATCATTCGGACGCGCGGCCCGTGCGTCCCTGCAACTCTTAACTCAGCTTCTCGAGTTCGTACGTCCGTGCGCGGAGCAGGCGTCCGAGCTCCTCCACGGTGCCGCAGTCGTGCTGTTCCTCGACTGTGATGGGCTCGCCGATGCTCAGGTGGACCTCCCGGCCGCGCATGCGGAACACCTCGGCCGGCAGCCGCAGGGTGCGCAGGCGCCAGTCGATGATGCCCAGGATGTTGAAGAAAGTGGAATTGTGGCCGTGGAAGTAGACGGGAATCACCGGCACCTTGAGCTGGCTGATGAGGCGGATGATGGAGGGCTGCCACTGCCGGTCGCGGATGTGGAGGTCGCGCTTTACCTTGCTGACGGCGCCGGCCGGGAAGAATCCGAGCGGGTGGCCGGCCTTGACGTGGGCGATGGCCTCGCGGATGCCCTGCAGCGTGACGCGCTTCTTCTCCGGGTCGGCCGACCCGCTTGGGTCGACCGCGATGAAGCTGGGACGCATAGCCGACAGGTTGTTGAGGAAGAGGTTGACCATCACCTGGTAGTCGGGGCGGAAGGTTCCCACCTCGTGCAGCAGCACTATGCCGTCGAAGGCCCCCAGGGGGTGGTTGGAGACGGTGACAAAGGCCCCGGTGGGGAAGCGGCTGAGAATCTCCTCGTGGTCCACGCGCACGCGCACCTTGAACTCCTTCTCCACCAGCGCGTGCGAGAATGGCACGCCCGGCGTCGACGCCCAGCGCGAGTGCACTGCGTTGACCCGGTCGATCTTCAGGAACCGGAAGATGGCCTTGACGAGCCCCGGCTTGCCGCGGAAGAAGGGCGCCATGCGGCACACGTCCTCATATGTCAGCACCTCGGGCCGTATGTCGTAGCTCTTGCCGTATTCGTCCGTATAGTGAATAGTCTCGCTCATAGGGGTATATTAGCCTGCAAAGTTACGCAATTTTCCCGACATGCCGCCATCCCCGAAGGGAAATTCCCACGGCAGACACATGAGATTTAACTTTCCTTAAGAACGTTGAGTAGGTAGTCAATATTACGGCCACACTTCTTGCGTTTAAGGCTTAGTTTGTCATTCTGCTTTTTGAGCATTTCCAAAGCGTATTTGCGCATGGCCGAAAAGTTGACGGCACCATTCTTCGCCCGCACTCGGCATGCATCCTCCCTGAAGGTCACATCAAGATGCCAGTGCAGTCTGTTCTCGATGCCCCAATGCGCCCGGACACGGCCTGCATAGTAAGACGCATCTTCTTTCTCCACGCTGCTCAGATAGTACATGGTCTCACGCGAGCGGACTCCGTTTTCCGTACGCTCGCGCACCATTCTTATGATGCGTTTCAGACCGGGCCATTTCTCGTACATCCCCTCCTGCTCCAGCAGTGTCGTGTCCATAATGGAACAAGTCTTCTTTTCCAGTCGCCCGTGTCCTTTTTCCTCGGTTGTGCATGCCGACATCGGGGTGGCGCTCCTGAAAATATTTTCCGTCAAGTCCTTGAGCATGGGCTGATTGTCTTTAAGGGCCATAAGGTAATCACCGCCCTGCAGTATAATCTGTTCCGCGATGCTGCGGTGGATGCCCATGGCATCGACTGAGACCAGGGAGCCCGTGAGCCACAACGAGGACAATACCGACGGAAGAGCCGTAAGCTCGTTGGCCTTGGCATCAACCGGCTTTTCGGCAACGCAGATTTCCGTCTCGGACACCCATGCGTTGAGGATATACAATCCGTGGCATCCCAGACTCATTGGATTTTCACCACGCAGTTTCTTGCCGTCAATGACTACCTGATGACCACACAGGGATTCCATGATGTGGCCGCGGCAGCAGTCCAGACTTGCCCGGAGCCGGGCGGGCTTGACAGACTCGACAACGTGCAGTATAGTGTCGCCGCACGGTACGCCGTTGGTCAGCTTCAGCAATCCTGATGCTCTGAATTCCTCCTCCCGGTCAGTCACCATATCCGATATGTCGTCACAGTCCTCACAGTCGCACAATACGCCGATGAGCGCCATTCGGAGCACATCCTCCAGCTCGTGTCTGACCTTTCCAAGCACCCGTGGGTCTTTCACCTTACAGAATATTTCCATTTCCATAAGGCTAATTGGGCCTTTCTCAATGGAACAGGCAAGCAATTAAGTGTATTTTCACATTTCGGGCTTTGATTTTTAACTTAATTATATAAATCTCATGCGCCAGCTCTGTCGTAGCCCCAGTCTTGTTTGCTAATGCTATTGATTTTCTGAATGTTAATTGATATATTTAAATACCGAAGTCAAAGACAATATGTGGTATCTGCTGATGCACGAATATCGAAACACAGAATCTGTTACACACGATTGCCTTTCGTTCTTCAATGTCAAGCGTGACAATGACATCGAAAGAATGAGGTGTTACATGGGGTGCCACGCAATCCTCTGACGAAATATACCTCTCATCAGGGAAAGGTTCTCCAAGTGAATATGTGGCGGTGTTCATCGTTGGTTTTCAAAAATGCGATTACTATTCCAAAAAGAAAGTTGAATATAATTTGTTCAAATTATATTGTTCGGTATTATTGCTTTTTATGAATTACAGATACATGCCAATAAATGAATTAAGTTGGTGCTTGATGATGCCGAAATCTTGATTGAGGTCGAGATTACGGAAATAAATTATGTTACCGTCGTAGTGTTTCATCTGTCCGTCGGGGCAAATCGCCTCTTGCGTCTTGGCGTACAGAAGCATACCGTCGACATTGCCGAAATGCGTCTTGTCCTCATGCAAGACGTATGAATTTATCTGATAGAGGTTATTGCTTCGGATGGTGGCCTTATCCATATACTCCTGCATCGACTGACCGTAATATTTGGTATCGATAATCAACGTGCGCCTTGGGAAAGTGAGCATTATGTCGGTTCTCATCTCCGGGATAAGCGACAGAGTGGATTCTTCGGCATCTATATTCCATTCCACTTTCGCCGACCTTGCGCTGTACAGTGGATAATGTTTCCTGTAATAGCTGAGCACAAATTTCTCGAAAAGGCGAGACATCAGTTCCTCGTCAAAATTCATTATCTTATAAGGCCCGGTTTCAGTGGTGAGGAGCAATCGCTTCACGACGAAATAACAGAAATGATGCAGCATCCGGTAGGTCGAGGAATTCCTGTCATACTTAATGCTGTACCATCTCGTACTTTTAAGATCGCAGTCTGAGACATTGGAGAAGAACAACAGCAACGAGCTGAGGTGCCTTTTTCTGGCGGTCTTTACCTCCGCCGATGAAACCAGAAGTGATAATGTGGATTTGATAATTCGGTTGTGGATATTGTCTTCGGTAAAATTATCAAATTCGCAGGCTATAAGTTTCTTGCGTTGCAATCTCAGACGGATTGTATCGTTCAGTGCAATTTTGCCTTTGACGGTTGCTATATCGTCGGATTCCGGGATATAGTCTTTATGCAGACCGCGTTTCAGTTGAAACGAAACGCCTATGAACAATATCTCTGCGAAAAGGTCGAGGATATTGTCGAATTTCTCTCCGGCTATATCGTCATAGTTATTCTGACGCAGGTCTTGAAAGGCATACGTCAGCATATAATAAATATTTCGGATTAAAATTCCTTTGTCGATGGTCATTTCAATACGTCGCGCAATTTATCAATTGCGGCATTTAGGCGGTTTTCATTGTCGAACCAATATTCCGATACCAGCGGGATGATATCAAACTCGATTATGCTTTCTGTCATATCATAATCGAAAAGATTTTCGTCGCGGTCATCACCATGCACAGGCTGAACGAGGTAGCTGTGACCAATGAGGAAGCCTTTGCCGAGAGAGTCATCTTTGAGGATATCATCGTTGACCGCCTTGACGGCTTTAACAAGTTTGCCGAAGTACGGTGAAGGTATTGACTTACTGTATTCGGCAAAACCTTCGGAGTCAAATCCCGGAGCCATGTCGAAGAAACTGAAACGGCGGCGAAGCGCATAGTCAATCATCGCCAACGAACGGTCGGCGGTGTTCATCATGCCTATGATGTAGAGGTTTGACGGCACGGCAAAGAGTTCATCCTTGCTGTACGCGAGGCGGATGGCCTTCTCGCGGTAGTCGACCTCAATCAGTTGCAGCAGTTCGCCGAATATCTTTGACAAATTCCCTCGGTTAATCTCGTCGATGATGAAGAAATAATCTCTCGAAGGGTCGTTGGCAGCCCGATGGCAGAACTCATAGAAAATTCCGTGCTGGAGGCTGAAAGAGTCCTCGCATGGTTTATAGCCCATTATTAAGTCCTCGTAGCTGTAATTCTGATGGAACTGTACCGATTCGATGCGCGATTCATCTTTCTCTCCCATCATGGCATAAGCAAGCCGCTTGGCGGTGTAGGTCTTACCGACACCGGGCGCTCCTTGCAAGATAATGTTTTTCTTGCGGCGGAGTAACCTTTCAAGACGTGTAAAGTCTGGCACCGACATAAATACGTCGGTGAGGAAGTCATCTTGTGTATATGATGTACTCTTTTTGTTGAGCTGTTGTGTCGGATTGGTCTGACGGATTAATTCCATCAGATAATCGTATTCATCTTTTGTCAGACGGAAGAACGAGCCGTTGGGGTTCTTGATGAATTGCATCTCGGCAAGTTCGGGGTCGGTTTTAAAAGTCGCGAGGTCAATGGGATGGATAAGCGATTCCGTCTTGCGGAACAAGATGGTCTCACCGTCCTGTTCCCGTGATATTTCAGCAAGAGCAACTATCTGTTTGCGAGGATTCGCTTCATAGCCTATAACTTTGTCTCCGAGCCTTGCGTCTAGGAAGTTCTGAAAGATTCGCCGCTGGTTACCGTTATCGTTATAGAGTGTATAGTCCTGCTCCTCGTTGACTTTCATGTTTGTCAAGCTCCAAATTGCAGGACTTGCTGTGAGCCACCAATATTGCGGTTCTTCGGTTGAGGCTTGACCCATAGCCAGTTTATTCAACTGCTTTACAAAATCAGGATACTTGGTGATGTCAGTCAGAGTTTTCTGAACGAGCGTATGGTCGGCTTCCCATTCACCGACATTTTCCCAGCGTACTGAACGGATATTCCTATATTCTGACAATTCAGAATCGAAATGATATTCGCTTGTAACCACACCACGACCTATGATTTTGCCGGTGCCTTTTTTCGCGAATATCACATCTCCGACTTTCATTTCTGAAAGAAAACTCCATATTGCCAAGGAGTCATTTTTGAATGACTTTTCGGGTTCGTCGTATACTTCACGAAGCCGTTTCTTTATATCCGCATGTGAAGTCGATTCTGAGAAATCCCCTATATTGTCCCATCCGAGACACATTGTCGAGGTTTCGAGGCAACGTTGCCATTGCGAGGCGCCATCACCGGGGGCATACAGCCAATAGCGCACAGCGTCAACATTGGCTTTGGCATGAATTTGTTGAAGCTCTGCATAATAATCAAAGATGTCCTTGTCGCCTTGCTGCGAAATCAGGAATCTTTGATTTGAATTGCAGAAAGCGGAACGTTCTTCTTAAATTCATGGCCCATAGCTTTAGCAATGGTAAGAAGGAAATCTCTTTTATAGAACGGTATAAGCTTCTCGTCGGAATATAGAAATGCTATCTTCCATTTACAGACATCGCCAAACTCCGACACTTCATCTATCTGTTCATACTCTCCGTTACGGGCTGCGGTGGCAATCTTTATGATGGCGACCTTTATGCGCTCGAAAGCGGCGTCTCTGTCAGAAGCTAAGCTCGCGTACCACGAGTAGTTCTCATCATGCAAGAACTTACTATTGTCTCCCGGTTCGCTGTCACGATAGAATATGCCGAATTTATAAGCTGAACCGCCCCAAATCGAGCCAAGGTATTCGGTCTTGCTCTCCAGCCAGTAGCAGAAAGAGTCCGATCGATTGAGGTTGGTGTACCTTTCGAGTGTCAGTTCGCTGAGCTTTTCAAGAGGAAACGCCTCTTGAAACTCATGATACAATTTATGTCTGTCAATGTCTGCCATTAGTTTCAGTCATTTTATGTCTATTTATTCGTCGGGTAAGTGTCTACAAATCTGTCTGAAAGTACTCCCGTATTGATATCAATATCGTAATCAATTACGGTAGGGTTTAACTGAGTGTGTCTGAGGCGAGATCACTCAAGCCTGTAGCCCTCAGATGACGGTGCAAATTTAATGATTTTATCTCATAGTTTCGTTGAATGACGAAAATTTTGTAATTTTGGAGTGCAGCCGGACGAGGAAACGGGCTCTGCTGAGGAGCAACCCGCCAACAACATGGCTGTGCCTTTGTGGACATCAAGGCCAGTGACTGTTCGGTTTCTGTCCATATTAATGAATTTGAATTATTCCTCCAAATTACTAAAATTGTGACTAAGAGTACGCATGAGGGGACGGAAATTAAGGCGTCTGCCTTGTTTTCTCATCGGTGCAATGGGAAAATCGGTCAGACGCCGGGTGAAAGAAGTGACGTGCGATCTGTCGCCCTCGATGATGCTGATAGCCGCCGAGGTCTTCTACAACGCACACGTTGTCAACGACCGTTTCCATGTGCAGCAGGTCTACAACGAGGCTGTCGATGAAATCCGTGTCGACATCCGCCGTCAGCTCATAGCCGACGACAATGCCCGCGACAGGTCCGAGCCTTCGGTGACATACTCAAACGGCGAGACCATGCGCCGGATACTTGCACGCAGCAAGCACACCCTGATGATGGCGCAAAACAAATGGACTGACATACAGCGTCATCGCGCAAACATCCTGTTCAGACACTATCCGATACTGAAAGATGCCTACCGTCTTGCGATGGAACTTCGCCGCATATTCAATCTGAAAATTTCCCCGACAAAAGCCATGGGGAAAAAACATGCTCCGACAATCCTCAACTACTTTCGTCGGCGAGCCACCAACGCCTATGCCGAAGCATTCAATTCCAAAGTTAAAATATTCCGTGCACAGATGCGGGGAGTCTGTGACCGTGATTTCTTCATCTTCCGCCTCGTCAAGCTATACGCCTGAATTTTTAACACTTCATTCTCTCAGTTTTAACAAATGCACCGGGATTTCGGCTTGACCCGAAATTCCGCCCATAAAACAAAGGTACAAATTTTTCATGTACCGGGTAAACCGATTTTCGGCTAAGCCCCCACGGACATTTGCGGATGAGCCAATATTGCCCAACATTATTTTCTTCGTTGTTCTGTCGGGATACGTTATGGCATAGTAGCATTTAGTGTTCATATGTTATCGTATGAATGATTTGCGCTAACGGCATTTTGCGTTATTCTGCGTAACGATTGCATCTATGGCAGTCATCACAAAAGGTGTCATTCACTAGCCAAAACGTCCACGACTGCAAAATTGCTCAGGCAATCCCGAAAAGTAATCAATATGAAACAATCGTAATCCGCCATTAGGCAATAAAAATCCTTTTATTGACAAGCTGTCTTACTTTTCAACATTCAGAACTTCTCTACATAAAAATAAATCAAGGCATATAATCGGATTATCTGTATATTTTAATCTTGGATTCACGGCAAAAAGGCGTGTAAACAGATTCTCCAAAAGCTGTATTGTTTATTCTTTCGTTTAGTTGAATAGAATTGGTGCAAGATTGTATATCACGTGGACCAATAACTGCATTTTTCAATTCCAATGGGAAATTGGCGCTTTTGAAAATCAAAATGGGGGAAGCAATTCCAGTATAAGAGTCATGAATCCATTTTAATGTTGCGGGAGAGTCGCTTGATTTATTGTAATATAATAATCTTATTTCTTTCTCATATTTAAAATGATGAGATTTAAAGAAGTGTTTCCATATTTTCCAATTATGAAAGATAAATTTGGGACCCCGAAATCCCCAATTAAGGATGTCTCGGATAATATTAAGTTCTGCATGCCCTGAATCCGATGTGCCATAACTTATTGGATATAGATAAAAGTTGTGATTTGATAAGATTTTGGTATTAATTCCTAAATTCATGCATATTCCCTCGGCATTTTGTGCGTATAATCTCCACATTAATAAGTTGTCAGATTTGTTCTCGTTACATGCAGAGAAAATGAATATTTCATTTCCCTCCTTAATTAGCTCATTAATTGATAGTCTTGATATATTAATATATGAATCTGCATAATCGACCTCGCTTGAGTCGTTCATGCAATTTATACTGCACATACCAAATGTGCCATTGTCTAAAATTTGGTATAATGTGTTTTTCGAAGTGTACCTTGAAATAACAATTTGAGAGATTTTGCCTAAAAGGGATTCAAAGAAACGAGTTTCAACATCGGGATTAAAAGATATATTTCTCTCAGGCACCTGAATATCGCTTGGTTTTAGTTGGGATAAAAATTTTTCGACTTGAGTGGATTGTGAAAGTTTTTTAAGAGGTTTTCGGATGATATTGTCAATCTCATTAAAATAATCAGAATTACAAAGCGGAGAAACCCGATCCGCTTCATTATTTAGGATAATATGAGCAGTTTCTGTTAGGTCGCCATAATTTTCAAAATCTCCATCTATAGGACGCAAATATATTGAATCGTAGTCTTCTTGATATAAAATTGACCATGGAATTCTTAGATATTCTTGAATATCAGACATTGCTCGATATACGATATCTGAGAAAGATTTTTTTGTTTCAATGATTATAAACGGGGCGTCAGCATTTAAAATCAGGGCATCAGCAATAAACATCTGTTTATGCATGGATTGGAATGCTGCTTGAATCTGAAATGTATAGTCAACGCCAAGGCATCCACAAAGGTCTTTGCAAAGCTTACGAGGTCCATATGTCATTAAATGTCAAAAAATTCAAATTTGGTTTATTCAGGCTGCGTCAACGGCATCTATTTTGGTAAAATTGAGGGCTTGCGGCGGGGTTGGTTGACACCGCGTTGACACGGACTGAAAGTAGAAATCGCAAGCAGTTGAGAATTAACTACTTGCGATTTCTGCTGTGCCCAGAACAGAACCACCGATATTACTTTTTATTATTTTCAATTATGTTTTAATTATACTTATTATCAGATAAATATGACAATACATTTTTCATTTGAATTTCTTTCAGTGTAAGGAAAAGTAAGATTTTTGCACGTAAAATTGCACGTGAAATTTATTCGTCGTATCTTTGCGGTGTAAAACCTTTATACTCTCCAAAAGATGGCAACATTTAGATTTGAACTTGACCATAAGCCCACAAGAAATAAGACTTATAATCTCTATCTGATGGTTACTGCTGCCGGGAAACGCACAAAGAAGAAAACCGGCATTCAGCTGAAACGCGTTGATGATTTCAATCCCCAATGCAAGGGGAACAATTGGATTAGAGCGAATGTTCCCGAGGCAAAGGTTCTCAATGAGCAGTTGCGCCTTATGCTTGTGCAAGCCAATGAAACTTATCAGAAATTAGCGTCGGATGGCGATGTCTCATCCGCTAAGGTTATAAAGAATCTGGATGCTGAATATGTGTCGCCATCTTTCATGACGTTTGCCCGCGAGCGTGCGCAAATGATTTATGACAATGGCGGCTGGCGCAACTGGCGTAAATATTGCGGGCTAATCAATAAGCTCGATGCTTTCCGCAAGAAACGCCGTATGACTGATATAACCGTCGACGACCTTACTGTTGATTTATTGACCCGGTTTGACAATTTCCTTCACAAGTGGGAGAATGAGCGTGAACCGGGAAAACTCCTTCACCCTAATACAATCGAAGTGCAGTTCAATATTCTGCGTACGCTCGTGCATCGTGCGATAGAAGTGGGCATAATGGAGGCCTCCAAGGACCCATTCCTTGTGTTCAAATACAAAGGCGTTAAGACAATGAAGGAGAAACTAAGCGATACCGAGATGGAACGCATAATCGCGCTTGAACTGGAGGAGGGTTCGCTGATATGGCACTGCAAGAATTATTTCCTGTTCAGCTATTATTGCGCGGGCATTCGTGCAGCCGACCTTATTCAGCTTCGTTGGCGTAATGTCACAGAGAATGGCCGTCTGCATTATCAGATGGGCAAGAACCATAAAGACCGCGACCTCGTCCTCGTCCTCGTCGAGCAAGCCCTTGAAATCCTCAGTCACTATCACCACGAGGATGTAAAGCCTGATGATTATATCTTCCCTCTGCTTGATAACGAGGCTCCGTATGCAAAGTTTATCACACAGGCGGATAAGGATAGAATGAAACCCGAATTGCGCCATCAACTCTATCAGCAAATCTCTGCCAAGAATGCACTCATAAACAAATATCTCAAAAAGATTGCAGAGAAAGCAGAGATTACAACCAATCTCACGATGCACATCAGTCGCCATGCTTTTGCTCACATCGCGCAGGAATCCGGTGCCGAGAGTTCCGCTATCAAGAATATTCTCGGCCACAGCAACCTCGCGACTACCGAGCGTTATATGAGTAGCTTTGACACAACAAAGACCGACAACACCCTCCGCTCGTTGTTCAAGAAGAAAAAGGTCGGCACCGATGGCCTAACCGACGAAGAACGAGTCCAACAGGCAGTTGAATTGCTCAAAGGTATGCCACCGGAACAAATCATGGCCGTGATTACGGCAATCAACAAATAATCAGTAAATTTGCACTCTAAACAACAACGATATGCCTCTGACTAAAGATGAAATCCGGTTGTTTTTGAGCGACATAGAGAATGAGCGCGTGGAGCGCACATTGTCCACTGACAACACTAAGAAGATGTCGGAGGCAATATGCGCGTTTGCCAACGATATCCGCAACACGAAGAAACCAGGTTATTTCATGATTGGCGCCGATGATAACGGCAAACTCGATGGGCAGACGTTCACCGACGAACAACTCCGTTCTTATGCCGGGCTTCGCAATTCCGGGACAATACTTCCACCACCCGCTATGATGGTCTATAAGGAAACTTTTCCTGAAAGAGAAATTGCCATCATCGAAGTTCAGCCAAGCGAGGATACTCCCGTTAGGTACAAGGGTGTGATTTGGATTAGAATCGGTGCCAGGAAAGCCGAGGCAAATACGGAGGAGGAACGAATTTTGACTGAGAAAGGACAGGTGCACAGTTCTTCTTTCGATGGTCATCCATGCCGTGAAGCCACTATTGATGACATTGACGTGGAACTGTTCAAGAAAGAGTATCTTCCGAAAGCCGTTTCACCCGTAACATTAGCCAAGGATAAGCGCACGCCAATTCAGCAGATGGCGTCATTGCGTCTGTTTGACACTCGTTTTAATTGCCCCACCTATGCCGGAATCCTATTGCTGGGACACGATCCTCAGTATTTCATTCCGGGGGCATACATTCAGTATGTTAGGTTTGCCGGGACTACCCGCGCAACCAAGGTACTGAAGGAAAATCGTTTCAAGGGCAATCTTATTACCATGCTTAAAGAGTTGGAATATTTCATCAAGTATTCCATTGAAAACAAGCGTCCGGAGTTTGTCAGCGTACTTCGCGAAGAACCTCGCATCAATTATCCATGGGAGGCAATACGCGAGCTTGCTATGAATGCCGTTATGCATAGAGCATATAACGGAAATAACTCTCCGATAAAGTTTTACGAATACAGCGACCGCATAGAAATAGACAATCCCGGTAATCTCTACGGTAAAGTCAACTTGGAGAACTTTCCCAATGAGACCGACTATCGCAATCCCAATATAGCGGAGATCATGCTCAACCTCGGTTACGTCAACCGTTTTGGTAGTGGCGTCAATACTGTTTCGATGCTTCTTGAAGAGAACGGAAACACCCCGGCCGAATTTCTTCTTGGTGACTATACCACGTTCAAAGTTGTTGTTCAAAACGCCGATGTCATAGAAAATGGCACCAATCTTAATCCTGATGGCACCAATAAAGGGTCGATTGTCACCAATGATGGCACCAATGGAGCGAAGCGGAACAATAGCGGAACAATAGCGGAACAATCCGAAACAATGGGCGGAACAATCAGGAACAATGGGGAATCGATTGACAACATCCAGGATCTAGTATTAAATCAGATGAAAAGAGATAAGCGAATTAGCATTAAACAATTGTCCAAAATGTTCAATAAGACTAGAGCCTCCATGTTCCGAATCATTGAAAAGCTTAAAGCTGAAGGCAAGCTTCGCAGAGTCGGATCTCTTCAATCCGGCACATGGGAAGTCATTGAATAGTTGCAATTTCTTATGAGTGGAACGAAGTCTGATGAATTGACTCGGTTGCGGGCCGAGAATGCTCGGTTGCGGGCGTTGCTGGCTCGTCATGGAATTGCAGCGGACGAGCCGGAAACGGCACCTCGAAAGTCGGTACTTTCTTTAGAGGAAAAGGTCGCGTTGTTTCGCAGTTTGTTTCAGGGGCGCGAGGATGTGTTCGCCCGGCGATGGTTCAGCGGGACAACAGGCAAGAGCGGCTATCAGCCGGTGTGTAGCCGGGAATGGAATCGTGAGTTTTGCGACAAGAAGAAATTCAAATGTGCCGAATGTCCAAACCGCGAATTTCAAATTCTTGGATATAATGATATTTATCGGCATCTCGAAGGAAAAGATCCGGATGGACGTGATGTGGTTGGAGTTTATACCATCTTGGAGGACAATACATGTAATTTTCTTTGTTGTGACTTCGATGACAAGAGCTGTGAGCATGGCTATCAAGATGATGTTAGAGCGTATGTATCTGTATGTCGTGACTGGAATATTTCGGCATATATCGAGCGGTCGAGGTCGGGCAACGGAGCGCATGTGTGGATTCTTTTTGACGGGTCGATAAAAGCGAAGACGGCCCGGTGTCTTGGTAATGCCATTCTGACGGAGGCGATGGACCGAGAGGGGCGTATGTCATTTAAGTCATACGATCGATTCTTTCCGAATCAGGATTTCATGCCTGCCGGAGGGTTCGGCAATCTTGTCGCGTTGCCATTGCAGGGAAGAGCGCGAAAAGAAGGCAACAGCGTATTCGTCAACAATGATTTCGTGCCGTTTGCCGACCAATGGACATATCTGCAAGACATGAAGAAAATGTCAGCAGCAGAGGTAGAAAGGTTGGTGTCGAGATATGATAAGGAGCAACTTGGCGCGCTGTCAAAATCAAGCGATTCCGCACCTTGGGAACGCCCTCAACCCCGACCGATGACGAAAGCCGATTTCCCCAAAGGAATTTCAATCATACGCTCATCAGGCATCTATATTCCGACCTTAGGACTATCTGCAAAAATTGTGAATCACCTCAAAAGATTGGCGGCTTTCAAGAATCCTGAGTTCTACGCAAAACTCGGAATGCGTCTTCCGGTCTATAATCTGCCTCGCATAATCTCATGCTCGGAGTTTGCGGACAATTATCTGATGCTTCCCCGTGGTTGTGAAGAAGCAGCCGTTGACTTTTTCAAGGGTAATGGTGTTGAAGTCGGAATAGAAGACAAAACCAATCCGGGGCAAAGAATTGAAGCTGAGTTCAAGGGGTCGTTGTACGAAGAACAACAACTGGCAATAGATGCGCTGGAGGCACATCGCTGTGGTACACTTTATGCAACTACGGCTTTTGGAAAGACCGTGACAGCAGCCGCACTGATTGCGCGAAAGAAAATCAACACACTTATATTGGTTCACACAAAAGCGTTGCTTGACCAGTGGCGCGAACGTCTTGAAGAATATCTGACAACCGATTTTCAACCCGAAGAGCAACCCAAAGGACGAGGGCGACGGAAGAAATTCCGGCAGTTTGGAGCGTTATCCTCCACAGAAAACACTCTAAACTGTAAAATAGACATCGCACTTCTGCAGTCTTGCATGAATGATAATGAAGTCAAGCCATTTGTGCGCAATTATGGCATGGTGATAGTAGACGAATGTCATCATGCTCCGGCGGTCAACTTCGAGCGTGTGCTTCGTGAGGTCAATGCCAGCAATGTATATGGTTTGACTGCCACGCCAATCCGCAAAGACGGTCATCAGCCAATTATATTCATGCAATGTGGCGAGATTCGATATACTGCCGATTCAAAATCACAACAAGCGCAGCAATCTTTCCGACGTCTTCTTATTCCACGTTTCACATCACATCGAAATCTTAAAGCCGACGGTGGAAACTATGCACAGGTTATCGACGAGCTGATAGAAAATGAATCACGCAACAGACTGATACTCGCCGATGTCGCCTCAAATCTCACCGAGGGTCGAACGCCAATAATACTGACTGCCCGCACGGCGCATGTCGACTTGCTTGCCGAGGAATGCTGCAAGATTTGCCCGAATGTCATTCGGCTCGTTGGCAACGATTCCGCCAAAGCCAAGCGTGAGGCCATGGCGCAACTGAGCCGCGTTCCGAACGATGAGCCATTGGTTGTTGTGGCGAACGGCAAATATGTGGGAGAAGGTTTCGACCTTCCTCGCCTCGACACCCTGATGCTCGCCCTACCGGTGTCGTGGAAAGGCCTCATCGCACAATACACCGGGCGACTTCACCGCAACTATCCGGGTAAGACAGAAACGCGAATCTATGATTATATCGACCTCCGGGTACCCATCTGTGATTCAATGTATCGGAAACGGCTTCACGGCTACAAGGCTGTCGGTTATTCCATAGCAGTCGCCAACAAAGACTTGTTCGCCGAGCCGACGACAGAAACAATCTTTGATTCCATAACATTTGAGCGTCCGTTCCATGAAGACCTGTCAAAAGCCCGGCATAGCATAGTCATATCCACCACGCGCCTGCGCTGGAACCGCACACCTCGAATCATCGAACTCCTTGTCGCAGCCTCACTTCGTGGCGTCGGCATTACAATCATTATTTCCGAAACCAGCCATCAGGAATCTGAATTGCAAGCAATGGGCTTCAACATCCTCCATCGCTCCACGTGCAAAATGCAATGCGCGATCATAGACCAACGTATAGGTTGGTACGGTAGCGTCAACCTCATCGGTCGTTCCATTGCCGATGCCAACGTCATCCGCATGGCTACCTCTGAGTTTGCCAAAGCACTAATTGATGCGTTAGGTTTATAAAAAGCATGTGGACTGCGACTTCGGAGCGGTCCCAAGCCCTGGCACGGCAAGGACATTTCGTGGTAACGACGGAGTTACCCGAAATCCAAACGGTAACGGTTTTGACACCTTGCTGTGGTAGTGTGACCATCATATCTGGAGTGGAACTGAATACGAAATATCAAGTGTATACTGAGGTATACATGTACAACCTTATGCTATATCTGGCCAAAAATGTTTGGTAGGAACGAGAAATAGTCCCTTATTTTGCACCGTCAACGACACGGAATGCCTTCGACGGAAGGCTCTGAGACCGGGTCCATGATACGAGACGTCTCTTAATAATACTATGACGCATGACGGTGATTGACTGATTAGCCAACCCGACAAGCAACCGAATCTCCGTCAAGTCACTATTGATTTTCAGCGCGATAGACTCAGCTCTATGCGTGGATGGTAAATGTTACCGACCCTACGACCGTCGAATGCTGCCGCCCGTGCGGTCCCCCGGCACTTCAATCGACACTTCACTCAACTGATTATGCACCTGCTTGATTGACCGGGTAAAGCATCAACAATCGGTTGATTGCCTGCCTCGCCAAACAGTCGATTGTGTGACTGATTGGTTAGTCAGGACGTCAGTATCGCTAATGCCCAAAGTGGCAGAACTGCAACTGACCGATTGACTGATTAGTCGGAATATCACTCGCCTGATTGACTGAAGCAATACCCAATCAATCGGCCGCCCAATCATCTGACTGCGCAGTTGCGCGATTAACCGGATGATTGGTTGATGTCCTGATTAGTCAGCACTTCAACCAATCAGTCAATCGCCTGTGTGGCCGCCTGATTGTGTGGTTAAGCAGTCGTGTATTCAGTTGCGTGAGCGGTCAAGCGATTAGACAAATGAATTACCAACCCGATTCCATCCCTTCAAGGATAGAATCTGATCTTCACGCCCGAATGCAAAGTACACTCCAGAATATCAACTCTTCAACCCTGCTTTTTGTCATATCTGAAGAAGAATGGCGCAACCTCCATGATACGCTGAAGCAAATCATGGACTTAATTGCCCGACGCAATGCAGAAGATGCCAACAGCGAATGGATAGAATCCGAAGATGCGAGGAAAATCCTCGGAGTCTCTCCAAAGACATGGCAAAACTACCGCGACAAGCGCATCATTCCTTTCTCGCAGATCGGCCGCAAAATCTACGTCAACCGCGCCGACCTCGACGCCTTCCTACGAAAGCACCGGATTGATTCGCGAAAATAAATTCCCCTGACCCTGCGGAAAAATGTGACTGCAAGCGAATATGTTATACAGCATAATCGCTTGCCGTCTCATTTATCTTTAGTAACTTTGCGTTCAAATTTAATAAATCAATCAATGGAGACAAAAACAGAACGACAAAAGCTAAACAGGATAAAAGCAGTATTGGCAGAAACCGGACACACTGGCAAGTGGCTCGCCGAGCAATTAGGCAAAGACCCCGTCACTGTCTCCAAATGGTGCACCAACACTTCTCAGCCGGATTTGTATACTTTACATGAGATAGCGAAAACCTTAGAAGCCAATATCAAAGATCTGATACACTCTTAATTTAAAACCATTTTTCATTGCATAACTTCTTTTGATAGCATCATTACTCGATGTTCAAAATTTGTAATATAGTATGAATCCGATTCATGAAATAAGACTAATTGGATATTATTCTTCAGAAAACGTTAAGCTTAATCCCGAAAACGAACGAATGGCTGAAGCAGCGGAATTAGCACCTCTATTACAAAAGTCACTCGTCTCTTTAGAAGAGAATGTCCGAATACAAGAATCATTCCTTTCCGTATTGAGAGGTAATACTGTATTTATATTTAAGACGAGAGATGGTGAGCTTATTGCTTATCATACGACAACCAAAAGGGTTAGATTTACAAATGTCCGTTATGCAAAAGATGCTATTACTCCAGCAGATTCCATCTACAAAAAATGGTTTGTACCAGGAGAAGAAATGTCCATAAAACCGACCCCCAAACCGAAACTAAAAATTGAAATTTCTGACCTGTCGAATGCGTCTAGTGACGCATGGTGGGTTAAGAACGAAGTGATTACAGGGATTGTTCATCATGTTACGAATTTTGGTGCGTTTGTCGACTTCGATGACAGAACTGGATTGATACATATTTCTAACCTTGCTTGGGATAAAATAGAACATCCGGGCGACGTACTTCGTCATGGAGATGAAATAAATGCAGTAATATTGGAAGTTGACTCCGATCAAAGAATCCAATTAGGTTATAAGCAGCTACATAAGAAACATTCTTATCTTCGGACAGGAGACGTAGTTGTCGGACATGTTATTCAAGTTTGGAATAACGCATATCTTATACAGGTAAATGATATCAAAGCAGTTCTTCCTTTTTCAGAAGCTATATCAAAAGATCTTAGTGAATCTGATATGGTAATTGCAACGGTATCAAATAATGAATGGAATTCGGAAAAATACCGACGTGATATTTCTATTAGTCAACGTTCATTTCATGATGAATTTGCCAAATTACACAATGTCGGAGATATAATTAATCTCAGAATATTAGATACCGTTAGTAAGAATGGGAAATCTTATGTTCTTGTTAAACATGGGAATTTGCGTGCGCTTGTTCCATTAAAGCACTTGTCGAAATGTTATAAAGACAAAATATCTAATGGTGAATCTATCAACGAGTTTATACCTTTTGTGTATATTGGGCAAAATGAGACCTCAAGACTAGTATCTTTCGACATGCGTCCGATTGAGAGAGCTGAGAAAGAATTAGAGCAACAGCGTATCCAAGAAGAGAAAAAAGCTGAGAAGATGGCTTTTGTAAAAAGGCGTCGAGAATGTATTGAAAGCATTACCTCAAAACTTGACAAAGGGACTATCCTGGAGGTGGTTGTTGAGGAAATCACGAAAGCCGGCATCTTTGTAAAAATAACAGATGATTATTCAGAATTCATTGCTAAAGAAGAATTGTCTATAAACAAAGTTCTGCATGCTGAAGATGAGGTATTTGTCGGAGAACCGATTTCAGTTGTATATTATGGTACAGATAACGACAGAATAATTCTTTCTAGGAAAGATATTTGTGAGAGTAAGTATTCGGAAGATTTGTATGTCAAATCATTAGAAGATTTGCTTCTCACAATGGGTATTACTACCAATAAATTCGTTGGAAAGGTTATCAAAATAAATGATGCGTATTTCATGTCCGATCTTATGGTCGTAAGTGAAATTGGCAATTCAGATAATTGCAAGCTATTGGTGGACCCCATTACGGGATTACGAATTATTGCCTATGTCAACAACAGACTGCATAATCTTGTGATTGAAGGACGGTATTATACTGTACAACTAAACCTATCTTTTTACGATTATCGAAAGAAGAATGGTACGCCATATTTGTTCAGCGTGGATACCCTGGATATTGTCGAGGTATGTAATCCCTATGAACGCATTGTGTCTCATTCATTCAAGAAGCAGATGAGCCCCAGTTCAAACTCGTCACTGGCTAATCTATTAGACACGGTTGGACAAGGATTATATTCAAGTAAACGGAGGATGTTTTTTGAACTTCTCCAAAATGCAGATGACTGTGCTTCTGAATCAGGAACACAAGTGAAATTTGAATTGTCTAATACTCATTTTATTCTTGCTCACAATGGAATGCCCTTCAGCAAACAGGACTTTGATTCGATAATATCCGCTGCAAAAAGCACAAAAAGTGCGAGTAAGAAGAAAACCGGTTATAAGGGAATCGGATTTAAATCAGTATTTACCAACTCCACGGAGGTGACAATCTTTAGCGGAGGTTTTAAATTTACTTTTGATAAAAGTTTCCCTTTGTATAATGACTTTAGAGGATTCTATTTCTTCGTAAATGATTATAAAGATGAGCCTCTGAAGCAACAACAATTTTTAGAACAGTTTGAACTGGAATATCGCGACTTCCATGGAGTTAAAGATATTCCTTGGCAATTACTGCCTATTTGGTCTGAATCAAGATCACGTGAATTGGACAATACGATATTCTCCCCATCTTCTAATGTTTCGATAGCATTACGCATGGACAGAAAAATGCTAGAAGAATATCATCAAGCCTTGATGGAAATTCTCCAACATCCGAAATTCATGCTGTTTATGAGGAGCACAACTAGGATCCAATATAAAGATGGCAAGCGATATTCTTCGGTAAAAAAGATAATTGACAATAAAGCCAACGTTACATTGCTAAACAATGTAATTGAGGATAATCCAAGAGAAACTTTTCACATTGAAAAATCGGGACCAATCCTTGTTAACAATGACACATTCGCATCAGCAAGAATTCTTATAAAGAGAATAATAACGCGAGTTCGGGATAAGAAACGCCCTGAAAAAGTTGAATCGGCAGCTTGAA
>ENA-ORRE01000825-ORRE01000825.1-human-gut-metagenome-genome-assembly--contig:-NODE-825-length-23152-cov-7.666580_pt1 | contig 23152 bp, 16 predicted proteins | sample MGYA00242171_ERZ509126 | MGnify/ENA primary metagenome ERZ509126 (study PRJEB26280, sample SAMEA2338648) | human gut metagenome | biome: human gut; feature: human-associated habitat; material: faeces... | reverse complement strand
TGCTGCCGCCGTACTGGACCGTGACAGCCTCGGCCACAGCCTCGCCGTACACTTCGCCAATGACCTTGCGGATCTGAGCGCAGACCTCCTCGGCCTGGTCAGCGGTCGCGGTCTTGCCGGTGCCGATGGCCCAGATGGGCTCGTAGGCAATGACCACATTTGCCATCTGCTCGGCGGTCACGTCGCGCAGAGCGATCTTGGTCTGCATCCGCACCAGCTCCTCGGTCACGCCCTCCTCGCGCTGCTGCAGGCTCTCGCCCACGCAGATGATGACCTTCAGGCCCGCATTCAGGGCAGCCAGAGCGCGCTTGTTCACGGTCTGGTCGGTCTCTGCAAAGTACTGGCGGCGCTCGGAGTGGCCGACGATGACGTACTCCACGCCCAGATCCACCAGCATATCGGCGCTGATCTCGCCGGTGAACGCACCGGACTTCTCAAAGTGGACATTCTCAGCACCCACATGGATGTTGGTACCTTTGGTCTTTTCCACAGCGGTAACCAGATCGGTGTAGGGGGTGCAGATAACGACCTCACAGGAAGCATCCTTGACGGCGGGGATCAGCTCATCCACCAGCTTGGCTGCCTCAGTGGCGGTCTTGTTCATCTTCCAGTTGCCTGCAATAATTGCCTTACGCTTTGCCTTATCCATTCTAACGATCTCCTTATCAAAATATCTCCCCACCGCCTTCGGTGCCGCCTCTCCCGGCAGGAGAGGCAGGATAAACGACATCTCCTGCCTCCCGGATGGAGAGCTGGCGAGCGTCGGCAAGCCTGAGAGATCTTATTACCCAAAATAAAAAGTGCGGCGGCGTATATGCCGCCGCACCTCAGTGATGCTGGTTCAGATGCTTATGCGTTCTGGATCACAGCGATACCAGGCAGCTCCTTGCCCTCCAGATACTCCAGAGAAGCGCCGCCGCCGGTAGAGATGTGGGTCATCTTGTCGCCCAGGCCCATCTGCTGGACAGCCGCAGCGGAGTCGCCGCCGCCGATGATGGAGATAGCGCCGCTGTCGGCAACCGCGGTTGCAACGGCAATGGTGCCGCCTGCGAAGTGATCCCACTCGGAGACGCCCATCGGGCCGTTCCAGATAACGGTTCCGCTGCCCTTTATGGCGTCTGCGAACAGCTCGCGGGTCTTGGGACCGATGTCCATGCCCATCCAGCCGTCCGGGAACTCGTCGGAGTTAATGGTCTTGTACTCGGCGTTCTCTGCGAACTCGTTGCTGATAACATTGTCAACGGGGAGAAGGAACTTAACGCCCTTATCCTCTGCCTTCTTCATCATTTCCTTGGCAAGCTCGACCTTGTCGGCCTCAAACAGGGAGGTGCCGACATGATAGCCCTTGGCGACGAAGAAAGTATAGGCCATGCCGCCGCCGACGATGAGCACGTCGACCTTGTCGAGAAGGTTGTTGATAACGCCGATTTTATCGGATACCTTTGCGCCGCCGAGGATAGCAACGAGGGGTCTCTTCGGATTCTCGAGAGCGCCGCCCATAAACTCGATCTCCTTCTGAATGAGGAAGCCGCAGACTGCCGGCAGATAGTCGGCAACGCCTGTTGTGGAGGAGTGAGCTCTGTGAGCCGAGCCGAAAGCGTCATTTACATAGATGTCCGCAAGGGAGGCGAGAGCCTTCGAGAATGCGGGGTCGTTCTTAGTCTCTTCCGCGTGGAAGCGGACGTTTTCAAGGAGCATGACTTCGCCGTCCTTGAGGTTTGCGGCAAGCTCTTTTGCGCTGTCGCCGATAACATCCTTAGCCATCTTGACATCCTGACCGAGAAGCTCGGAAAGTCTTGCGGCTACGGGAGCAAGGGAGAACTCGGGCTTGAACTCGCCCTTCGGTCTGCCCAAATGTGAGCAAAGGATGACCTTTGCGTGATGATCGATAAGATATTTGATAGTGGGAAGGGAAGCAACGATTCTCTTGTCGGAGGTGATTTTGCCGTCCTGAAGCGGAACGTTGAAATCGCAGCGTACCAGCACTCTCTTGCCGGAAACGTCGATATCCTTAACTGACTTTTTGTTAAGTGCGCTCATTTTGATCGTCCTTTCAAAAGTTGGATTTGCAGCTTTTTACGCTTGCACCACTCATTATTTTATAACATAAATGTGAATAATTCAAGTATTTGTATGTATGATACCGCACAAAAAGCTCAATTATCCCAAAATTTTTATCTTGTCTTTAAGAAGTCAGTTTTTCTTGACTTTATAAAGCTTATCTGATAAACTATTGTGCGTTGAAAAGTGCATATGCCTCCTTAGTTAAATGGATATAACAGCCCCCTCCTAAGGGGCAGTTGAGGGTTCGATTCCCCCAGGGGGTGCCATGAAAAAAGCAGCCGCCGGGCTGCTTTTTTCAATGAAGCGCACCTGCGGTGCATGAAAAATGAAGTATGGCTTCGCCATATGAAGTTTGGCGGCGTCACGCCGAAAGCCTGCCGTGTGCGTCACTTCATACGAGCGTAAGCGAGTGCTTCACGGCAATACTTCATTAACAAGCAAGTTTTTTCTGCAAACCGACAGCCGTCAAGAGAGGCTCCATAAGGACAAAATTTGTGCCGCCTTCTTTTTGTACTATCCCAAAAAAATCCATAAGGGATTTTGGTGACAAATCCGAAGCTTGCTGTGCCTATGGACAAAAGTGATATTCCGGGCTTTGTCCGGAGTGATATTTTCCTTTCGGAAAGTGATATGAAAGCCCGCCGACTTTCGTGATATTATATTCACCGGTTAAACTGCCGCAGGCAATATAACTATGCGAAGCATAAGATCACTGTCCGAAGTACAATACAACTCGCCGTCAGGCGAATATAACTGAGGCGCACTTCCTTACGGAGTGCGCCTCTCAGGCTGCTTTTTTCAATGAAGCGCACCTACGGTGCATGAAGAATGAAGTATGGCTTCGCCAAAGCCGAGTACACGGCTGTCGGGTTTCTTAACCCTCCGGGCAGGCAACGGATAACCTCATGCCGGTTTTGAGTCCGTTAATTAATAAAAAGCTCGACTTGTCCTCGTACTCCGTCAAACGGCCTTAATTAATATAATAGATAATAACTTGCCCTCCTGCGGTTTTCTTCATTTTGACGCAGGAGGGCTTTTTTTATTTTCCGCTCTCGCCGTAGTTCGAGAGCACGCGGGCGGACGGGTCGTTGACATCGCAGCCCGCCCAGGTCTTGTTGGGCATCCAGAAACCGACAATCATCTCGGATTTATCGGGATAGTACTTTTCGAATATCTCGCGGTAGAGCAGGGATTCCTTTGTAAACGGTTTCGCGTGGGTGTACTTTTCGCACTTCTCTTTAAACTCGTCCTCGGTGTAGAGCCCCTCGGCGTATTCCTTGAGGTAGTCCACCATAGAGTGGCCCACCGCGTCGGAGAACGCAGCCTTTTCGCGGAAAAGAATGTCGTGGGGCAGGTAGTCGCCCTCAAAGGCGTGGCGGAGCAGATATTTGCCCTTGCCGTAGGTGTTCAGCTTTTTCTCGGGGTCGACGGACATAACATATTTCACAAAGTCGAGGTCGCCGAACGGCACGCGCGCTTCGAGCGAGTTTACGGATATGCAGCGGTCGGCACGCAGAACGTCGTACATATGAAGCTCCCTGATTCTCTTCTGTGATTCCTTTTGGAATTCCTCCGCGCTCGGCGCAAAGTCGGTGTATTTGTAGCCGAACAGCTCGTCGGAGATTTCGCCCGTCAGCAGAACTCTTATGTCGGTGTTCTCATGTATCCACTTGCACAGCAGATACATACCCATGCTCGCGCGGATAGTGGTGATATCGAATGTGCCGAGCATACGTATGACGCTCTCGAGCGAGTCCAAAACCTGCTCCTTTGTCATGATAACCTCGGTGTGGTCGCTGCCGATATAGTCGGCGACTTCTTTTGCATATTTGAGGTCTATGGCGTCCTCGCTCATGCCTATTGCAAAGGTGCGTATCGGCTTTTCGCTCTTTCTCGCCGCTATTGCGCAGACGAGGGAGGAGTCGAGTCCGCCGGAGAGCAGGAAGCCGACCTTGGCGTCCGCAACGAGCCTTTTGTCAACGCCCGCTATGAGCTTTTCGCGGATGTTTTTGCAAACCGTCTCGAGGTCGTCATGGCAGGCCTCGTCGACCGCCGCTATGTCGCAGTACTGCACAAATTTGCCGTCCTTGTAATAATGCCCGGGCGGGAAGGGCATAACGTGCCTGCACATCCCGACGAGGTTTTTCGCCTCGCTTGCGAACATGATAACGCCCTTTTCGTCATAGCCGTAGTAGAGCGGGCGGATGCCTATCGGGTCTCTCGCGGCGATGTACTTTTTCGCCTTGCCGTCATAGATGATGAGCGCAAACTCGGCGTCGAGCATTTTGAACATATCCGTGCCGTATTCGCGGTAGAGCGGGAGAAGTATCTCGCAGTCGGAGCCGCTTTTAAATGTATATTTCTTCGAGAGCTCCTCTTTTATCTTCTCGTAGCCGTAAATCTCGCCGTTGCAGACGACATAGCTGCCGTCCAGCTCGAACGGCTGCATCCCGTCGGGCGTCAGTCCCATTATCGCAAGGCGGTGAAAGCCGAGAAAGCCCTTTCCGGTGTCTATTATTCTGCTGTCGTCCGGGCCTCTCGAAACGGTCTTGTCAAAGCCCTCTTTAAAAGCCGAAAAGGCGGCGCAGCAGTCGCAGTAACCCATTATCGAACACATAATATCTTTCCTCTCGGTGAATTTAAGCATTCGATAGGGCAAGTGCTTTAACTCGCTGTGCCACCTATCTTTGTTCTCTTTTCGGCTTCGTAAAAAGCCTCGCCGCTGTAACGGTCGGCGTGTCCGGCGCACCTACTCGGTATACTTTCGGCTTGCAGCTCGTCGGGTGTTATTCGCGCGGAGCTTACTGCATGGCTCTCACCGTCCCATGCTCGCTTTGAGCGGTTTTCCGCGTTACTTCTCCCGACTCGGGCGCTTTTGTGTTTTTATATCCGTATTATTTTATTTTACGCTGAAGAGCAGGTCGCTGTAGGTCGGGAACGGCCAGAACTCCTTTGCGGTTATCGTTTCCGCCTCGTCGCAGACGGCGCGAAGGCTGTCCATCTTGCCGAGGATAACGTCTCGAATGTCGTTCGCCGCCTCTGTCACGTCCTCGATAGCTTGGAACTTCTCTATCTCGGCTTCGAGGTCATCCGTCGCGTCGGCGATAGAGTCGGAGAGCTCGGAGAGCTTCGTGACTGCAGCGGTCTCGTATTTGCAGGGGAGTCCCGCAACTGCCGCTTTCTTTGCGGCTAAAGTATCCGCGAGCGACTTCGTGTATTTCTCGACTGCGGGAAGAATCTCTTTCTTTGCCATGTCAACCATGGTCAGAGCCTCGATGTTGACGGTCTTGGAGTAGTTCTCGAGCAGTATCTCATAGCGGCTGTGAAGCTCTGCGTGGGAGAATATCTTGTGAGACGTGAGCATCTTCACATTCTTCTCGGAGAGCATGGCGGGCATCGCATCCGGGGTGGTGCGCAGGTTCAAAAGTCCGCGCTTTTCAGTCGCTTCCTTTATCCACGCGTCGTCGTAGCCGTTGCCGTTGAAGATAATCTTCTTGTGATCCTTTATCGTCTTCTTTATCATCTTGTGCAGAGCTATCTCGAAGTTGTCGGCGTTTTCGAGACGGTCGGCATATATCTTCAGAGACTCCGCGACTGCGGCGTTTAACATGATGTTTGCGCAGGCTATGCTGTTCGACGAGCCGAGCATACGGAACTCGAACTTGTTGCCGGTGAAGGCGAAGGGCGATGTGCGGTTGCGGTCGGTTGTGTCGCGGGTGAACTTCGGCAGAACGTGAACGCCGAGCTTCATCGTTGTCTTTTCGCTGCCGCTGTAGGGCGCATCGTTCTCTATGGCGTCGAGAACGGCGGTCAGCTCGTCGCCGAGGAACATCGAGACGACTGCGGGCGGAGCTTCGTTTGCGCCGAGTCTGTGGTCGTTGCCGGCGGTGGCGACGGAGAGACGCAGCAGATCCTGATAGTCGTCAACAGCCTTTATAACGGCGCAGAGGAACAGCAAAAACTGTGCGTTCTCATAGGGGGTCTCGCCGGGGGTGAGGAGGTTTACTCCCGTATCCGTGGCCAGCGACCAGTTGTTGTGCTTGCCCGAGCCGTTGACTCCGGCGAACGGCTTCTCGTGGAGCAGGCAGACAAGCCCGTGCTTCGCGGCAACCTTCTGCATTATCTCCATGGTCAGCTGGTTGTGGTCGGTGGCGATGTTTGTTGTGGTGTAGATGGGCGCCAGCTCATGCTGAGAGGGCGCAACCTCGTTGTGCTCGGTCTTTGCGAGAATGCCGAGCTTCCAGAGCTCCTCGTTGAGGTCGGCCATGTATGCCGCGACTCTCGGCTTGATAACTCCGAAATAGTGGTCGTCCATCTCCTGACCCTTGGGCGCCTTTGCGCCGAAGAGCGTGCGTCCGCAGAAAACCAGATCCTTGCGCTTTTCATAGAGCGCCTTGTCAACGAGGAAATATTCCTGCTCGGGGCCGACGGAGGTGCGCACGCATTTTACGTCGGTGTTGCCGAAAAGTCTGAGTATGCGCAGAGCCTGCTTGTTGAGTGCCTGCATGGAACGGAGCAGGGGCGTTTTCTTGTCGAGCGCCTCGCCGCCGTAGGAGCAGAACGCCGTGGGGATGCAGAGAGTTTTGTCTTTTATAAATGCGTAGGAGGTGGGGTCCCACGCGGTGTAGCCGCGGGCTTCAAAGGTTGCTCTGAGTCCGCCGGAGGGGAAGGACGATGCGTCCGGCTCGCCTTTTATCAGCTCCTTGCCCGAGAACTCCATGATAACGCGCCCGTCGGAGGCGGGGGTAATGAAGCTGTCGTGCTTCTCGGCGGTTATGCCGGTCAGGGGCTGGAACCAGTGGGTGAAATGGGTCGCGCCGCGCTCAACGGCCCAGTCCTTCATCGCGGCGGCAACTGCGTTGGCGACGTCATTATTGAGACTCGCTCCTTCGTCAATGGTCTTCTTGAGAGACTGGTAAACATCGGCGGAAAGCATGGCTTTCATCATTCTGTCGTCAAAAACGAGACTTCCGAAATAGTCGGATACTGTGCTCATAAGTTAGCGCTCCTTTTTCATATTTTAAGGCGAAAAACAAAAAACGGCGTCAATGAACCCACGGGTTCAAAGACGCCATTGCCTTTATGCGCTGAATTATACGCGCGCCGAAAAGGATTGTCAAGGAGTTTTCGGAGATTTTTTCAATTTTGTGCAAACAGCCGCAACGAAGGCTTTTTGAAAAACAAAATTATGAGCAAATTGCAGCCGCCATTTTGAAAAATACGCCCGCCGTTTCCTGTCGGCACGAAAATTTTCGGCGCCGCTTACACTTCGGAAAATAAAACGGAAGCATACAAGTATATTCAATTGACACGGAACCTTTGATGTGATAAAATACGCCGTAATGAGCAAAGGCGTTCATTCTGCGGGGGTAGGTGTCCCCGTCGGTAAATGCCTTTGCTTTTTTCTTTTTTTTGAACCGATTGACTCGCATTTTGTTCTGTTTTGCGGACAGTTGATTGCGTTGACATATTTTTCGGTTCTGAAGTGCCCGCTTTTAGTACAGAATACTATAGAAGTTAAGGGGGAAGGTGTGATATAATATGCTGTAACGAACTGTGTGTACAACCGTCAAGTGAAAAGTTACATATTTAAAAATACGGAGGGATATTAATGACAAAGTATATCTTTGTGACCGGAGGAGTCGTCTCCGGCCTCGGAAAGGGAATAACTGCGGCGTCGCTCGGACGAATTCTCAAAGCGCGCGGGCTCAAGGTTGCGGCGCAGAAGCTCGACCCCTATATCAACGTTGATCCGGGTACCATGAGTCCCTATCAGCACGGCGAGGTTTACGTCACGGAGGACGGCGCGGAGACCGACCTTGACCTCGGCCACTACGAGCGTTTTATCGACGAGGACCTCAACAAGTATTCGAACCTCACCACCGGCAAGGTGTATTGGAACGTGCTCAACAAGGAGCGCCGCGGCGAGTATCTCGGCTCGACTGTTCAGGTCATACCCCATATAACAAATGAAATAAAGGATTTCGTATACCGTGTCGGCAAGAAAACCGATGCCGACGTGGTCATCACTGAGATCGGCGGCACTATAGGTGACATTGAATCCCAGCCTTTCCTCGAAGCTGTAAGACAGATTTCTCTCGAGGTAGGGCGGGAAAACAGCCTCTTTATCCATGTCACTCTGGTGCCGTTTTTGCGTGGATCGGACGAGCATAAGTCGAAGCCCACTCAGCACTCCGTAAAGGAGCTTCAGGGCATGGGCATAAATCCGAATATAATCGTCCTGCGCTGTGACGAGCCGCTCGAGGACGCTATATTTAAAAAGATATCGCTTTTCTGCAACGTAAAGCCCGACTGCGTTATCGAGAACATCACCCTGCCGTACCTCTACGAGGCGCCGCTTATGCTCGAAAGGTCGAACTTCTCGGCGGTCGTCTGCCGCGAGCTGGGTATCGACGCTCCCGAGCCGGATCTCGACGAGTGGACGGAGCTTGTCTACCGCATAAAGAACCGCGAAAAGGAAGTCAAAATCGGACTTGTCGGCAAATATGTTCAGCTCCACGATGCGTATCTGTCCGTAGCCGAGGCGCTGCGCCACGCGGGCTATACGCTCAATACACACATCCGAATCGACTGGATCGATTCGGAGACTCTGACCGAGGCGAACTACGAGAGCAAGCTCTCGCATTTGGACGGGATAATCGTTCCCGGCGGCTTCGGCGGCAGAGGAATAGAGGGCATGATCCTTGCGGCGAAATACGCCCGGGAGAACCACGTTCCCTATTTCGGAATCTGCCTTGGAATGCAGATAGCGGTTATAGAATATGCCCGCGACGTTGCGGGGATAGAGGACGCTCACTCGGGCGAGTTCGACGAGCTCTGCAAGCACAAGGTCATTGACTTTATGCCCGGTCAGAGCGATAATATAGACAAGGGCGGCACGCTGCGTCTGGGCGCATATCCCTGCGTCATAAAGCCCGGCACAACAATGGAGCGCTGCTACGGAAAGACCGAAATTTCCGAGCGCCACCGTCACCGTTACGAGTTCAACAACGATTACCGCGAGATACTCACGGAAAACGGTCTGACTCTCTCGGGTCTTTCGCCCGACGGCAGGCTCGTTGAAACGGTCGAGCTTTCCGACCGTCCGTTCTATGTCGGAGTGCAGTATCACCCCGAGTTCAAATCCCGTCCCAACAAGGCTCACCCGCTGTTCAAAGGCTTTATAGCCGCAGCGCTTGAAAAATCTGAGATCGGAGAATAAATACCTATGGCAAACTTGCATGAAGAGTGCGGCGTTTTCGGAGTCTATTCACCCAAGCCCGGCCCCGTGGCGGATCTCGCCTACTACGGTCTTTATGCCCTGCAGCACAGAGGGCAGGAGAGCTGCGGCATAGTCGTTAACGACGACGGAGTGTTCGCTTCGCGCAAGGATATCGGACTTGTCAACGAAGTCTTCTCGCGCGACGACCTGATGAAGTTCCCGCAGGGCAGGATGGCTGTCGCCCATGCGCGCTACGGTACGACCGGCGGCAACAGCAGAGCGAACTGCCAGCCCATCGAGGTCAACCATCAGAAGGGCAAGATGGCTCTTGCCCACAACGGAAACCTCAGCAACGCCTATGAACTGCGCAGCGAGCTTGAGCTCGGCGGCGCTATCTTCCACACGACGAGCGACACCGAGATAATCGCCTATATCGTCACGCAGGCGCGTCTTAAAAGTCCCTCTATAGAAAAGGCGCTGAGCAGTGCGATGAACAGGCTTGAGGGCGCATATTCCCTCGTGCTTATGTCCGCCGCAAAGCTGCTCGCGGCGCGCGACCCCTACGGGTTCCGCCCGCTGTGCTACGGCAAAACGCACGACGGCACATATGTCGTCGCGTCCGAGAGCTGTGCGCTTTCCGCCGTCGGCGCAAAATTCGAGCGCGACATACTGCCCGGCGAGATACTCATCTTCGATGAAAACGGCGTGCGCTCGAACAGGGATCACTGCGGCGAAAAGCCGAGGCGCTCATGCATTTTTGAGTATATCTATTTTGCAAGACCGGATTCCGTCATTGATGGCGTGTCGGTTCACGCGGCGCGCAGAAATGCCGGCGCGATACTTTCAAAGACCCATCCGGTCGAAGCCGATGTCGTCATGGGCGTCCCCGATTCGGGAATAGACGCCGCTCTGGGCTATGCCGAGGCCTCGGGAATACCCTACGGCATGGGCTTCATAAAAAACAAGTACATAGGCAGAACTTTCATCTCGCCCGGTCAGGACAAGAGAATCGATCAGGTGAGAATAAAGCTCAGCGCGATAAGCGAATCCGTAAAGGATAAGAAAATAGTGCTCATCGACGACTCGATAGTGCGCGGCACGACGAGCCGCCAGATAGTCAATCTCCTGCGCGAAGCGGGGGCAAAAGAGGTGCATATGCGCATCTCCTCGCCGCCGTTCATGCATCCGTGCTACTACGGCACTGACGTTGACTCGCGCGAAAATCTTATCGCCTGCCACCACTCGGTGGAGGAGATTGCCGACATAATCGGCGCGGATTCCCTCGGATATCTGCCGGAGTCGGAGCTTAAAAATCTGATAGGCTGCGAGAACTTCTGCAGCGCGTGCTTCAACGGAGTCTATCCGACCCCTATCCCGGATGTTATCACCAAAGACCGCTTTGAGGGGAAACTCTCCCAGCGGAATAAATAAAAACAAGAAGAGTGAAAGGAAACTGCGATATGGAAAAGTTGTATGAAGGAAAGAGCAAGATCGTTTACAGCTCGGAGGAGCCCGGTACCTGCATAATCAAGTACAAGGACACCGCCACGGCCGGAAACGGCGTAAAGAAGGAGGATCTTCCCGGAAAAGGAAAGCTCAACGCGGAGATCTCCAACATCATCTTCGATTACCTCATGAAAAACGGAGTCAAAACTCACCTTATCAAAGTCATAGACGAAACCACGGTTCTCGCAAAAAAAGCGGAGATCGTCATGGTCGAGGTCATAGTCAGAAACATCGCAGCGGGAAGCTTTTCAAAGAAATACGGCGTACCGGAGGGTTCGCCCCTGAAGAATACGGTCGTTGAGTTCAGCTACAAGAGCGACGAGCTCGGCGATCCGATGATAAACGACAGCCAGATAACCGCCATAGGCCTTGCCACGCAGGAGGAGCTCGATGAGCTCAGAGCCATGTCCAAGCGCATAAACGAGCTTATGGTTGAGCTGTTTGCAAAGGGCGGCGTGCGCCTTGTCGACTTCAAGCTCGAGTTCGGCCGCACCGACGAGGGACTTGTCCTGTGTGACGAGATATCCCCCGACTCCTGCCGCCTCTGGGATATGGAGACAAACAAAAAGCTCGACAAGGACAGATTCCGCCGCGACCTCGGCGATGTTCTCGGCGGCTACAGAGATGTGCTCGAAAGACTTAAAAGCTCTATCTGATAAATCAAGGAGTGTATTTTTAAATGAGACTCATAGACCGCAAGATCGTCCTTGAGGACGGCAGCGAGTACTACGGATACGGCTTCGGCAGCTATACCGACAGAGTGTGCGAAATAGTTTTCAACACCTCCATGGTCGGCTATCAGGAGATAGTCTCCGACCCGTCGTATACTGATCAGATGGTCGTTATGACATATCCGCTTATAGGAAATTACGGAATAACCGACGATGATTTTGAGTGCAAAAACCCGAGCCTCGGCGGTCTTATCGTGTATGACTACAACGATATGCCCTCAAACTTCAGATACACAAAGACGCTCTCCGAGCTGCTGGAGGAGAACGGAATTCCCGGCATCTCCGGCGTTGACACGAGAAAGCTCACGCGCAGCATACGCGACCTGGGCTCGCGCCGCGTGCTCATAACCTCGCCAGATATTCCGGCGGAGGTCGCGGTTGAGATAATCAAAAATACTGCGGTCGCCCACGATGCGGTCAGCCGCGTCAGCTGCAAAAAGCGCTGGTATTCGCGCACCTCGAACCCGCAGTTTAACGTCGTCGCCATTGACTGCGGCATGAAGCTCAATATCGTGCGCAGCTTAAATAAATTCGGCTGCAACGTCGTCGTGGTGCCCTATGACACGCCGGCCGAGGAGATAGAGTTCATGAAGCCCGACGGAGTGTTCCTCTCGAACGGTCCCGGTGACCCCGAGGACGTGACCCCGGTCATAGAGACGGTAAAGGCGCTGCGCGGCAAATATCCGATATTCGGCATCTGCCTCGGACATCAGATGATATCCCTCGCCTACGGCGCAAAGACATATAAGCTCAAGTTCGGTCACCGCGGCGGAAACCACCCGGTTATGAACCTCGACACGAATAAGATAGAGATAACCTCGCAGAACCACAGCTACGCCGTTGACCCGAAGTCGGTCGAGGGCACGGGACTCGAAATTACGCACATAAACCTTCTCGACAACACCGTTGAGGGAGTCAGATGCGAGAAGGATCTTGTGTTCAGCGTGCAGTATCATCCCGAGAGCGCCCCCGGTCCGCAGGACAGCAGCTATCTGTTCGGTCAGTTTATCGACTGTATGAAGGAGGCGAAGGGACGTGCCTAAGAGAACTGATATAAAAAAGGTGCTCGTTATCGGCTCGGGCCCGATAGTCATCGGTCAGGCGGCCGAATTCGACTATGCGGGAACTCAGGCGTGCCTCGCCCTGCGTGAGGAGGGCTACGAGGTCGTGCTTGCGAACTCGAACCCCGCTACGATAATGACAGACACCACAATAGCCGATAAGGTCTATATGGAGCCGCTGACGCTCGAATATCTCGCGCGTATCTGCCGCTATGAGCGCCCGGACGCGATAGTCCCCGGCATCGGCGGTCAGACGGGACTGAACCTCGCCATGCAGCTCGCCAAAAAAGGCGTGCTCAAGGAGTGCGAAATAGAACTGCTCGGCACCGACGCGGACAGCATAGAGCGCGCAGAGGACAGAGAGCTGTTCAAGGAGCTGTGCGAGAGCATAGGCGAGCCGATTGTTCCCTCGCAGATAACCTACAGCATAGAAGAGGGACTTGAGGCGGCGGAGAAGATAGGCTATCCCGTTATCCTGCGCCCCGCATTCACCCTCGGCGGCACGGGCGGCGGCTTCGCCTACGACCCCGACGAGATGCGCGGCATGATGAAGAACGCCCTTGCGCTCTCGCCCGTGCATCAGGTGCTCGTCGAAAAGAGCATAAAGGGCTACAAAGAGATAGAATACGAGGTGATACGCGACGCCAACGACACCGCTATCACCGTCTGTAATATGGAAAACCTTGACCCCGTCGGCATACACACCGGCGACTCGGTAGTTGTCGCGCCCAGTCAGACGCTGACCAACAAGGAATATCATATGCTCAGGGATTCGGCATTAAAGATTATCCGCGCTCTCGGCGTAAAGGGAGGCTGCAACGTCCAGTTTGCGCTCGACCCGCATTCGTTCCGCTACTATGTCATAGAAGTAAATCCGAGAGTTTCGCGCTCCTCCGCCCTCGCTTCAAAGGCGAGCGGATATCCGATAGCGCGCGTCTCGGCGAAGATAGCGGTAGGCATGAACCTGCATGAGATACAGCTTGCCAATACCCCGGCCAGCTTCGAGCCCTCGCTCGACTATGTCGTGACCAAGATGCCGCGCTTCCCGTTTGACAAGTTCCCCGCCGCACACAACACGCTTTCGACCCAGATGAAGGCGACGGGCGAGGTCATGAGCGTCGGACGCAGCTTCGAGGAGAGCCTGCTCAAGGCGATACGCTCGCTCGAAGAGGGCAAGAATCACCTGCATATGGAGAAGTTCGACTCGTCGAGGATGAGCATTGACGAGCTGCTCGAATATATAAAAGAGGGCACTGACGACCGAATATATGCAATATCCCAGCTGATGTGGATGGGCGTTGACCCGTCGATTATCTGCGATATAACGCATATCGATATGTTCTTCCTCGACAAGATAAAGAAGATAGTCGATTTCGAGAAGGAGATGGAGGGGAATCCCGACTCCGATATTCTTTTGCGCGAGGCGAAGCGTCTCGGCTTCTCCGACTCATATATAGCCGAGCTTTGGAAAAGGAGCGAGGACGAGATATATGAGCGCAGATGCAATGAGAATATCTTCCCGACCTATAAGATGATCGACACCTGCGCGAGCGAGTTTGACAGCTATGTGCCCTATTTCTACTCGACCTACGCGAGCGAGAACGAGTCCGTAGTATCGGATAAAAAGAAGATAATCGTTTTGGGCTCGGGTCCCATTCGAATAGGGCAGGGCGTTGAGTTCGACTATTCTACCGTCCACGCCGTCCACGCTATCCGCGAGCTCGGCTATGAGGCGATAGTTATCAACAATAACCCCGAGACGGTTTCTACAGACTACACCACTGCCGACAAGCTCTATTTCGAGCCCCTGACGACAGAGGATGTCATGAATATAGTCAACCTCGAAAAGCCGGAGGGCGTTATAGCCACTCTCGGCGGTCAGACCGCCGTCAACCTTGCCGCTTCGCTTGCAAAGCGCGGAGTGAAGATAATCGGCACGGACTGCGACGCTATAGAGCGCGCGGAGAACAGAGACGCGTTTGACGCGGTTATAAAATCCCTCGGCATTCCGAACCCGAAGGGCGAGGCGGTCACGGATATCGAAACAGGCGCGGCTGTTGCCGCCCGTATCGGCTACCCCGTTCTCGTGCGCCCGAGCTTCGTGCTCGGCGGCAGGGCTATGGAGATAGTGGCGAACGAGGAGATGCTCAGAAAGTATCTCAGAAACGCTGTTGATGTCGATGAGGATAAGCCCGTGCTTATTGACAAATACGTCATGGGCAAGGAGGTCGAGATAGACGCCATCTGCGACGGCACCGAGGTGTTTATCCCCGGCATAATGGAGCTCGTCGAGCGCACCGGCGTCCACTCGGGCGACAGCACGAGCGTATATCCGCCTTTCTCAATCTCGCAGAAGGTCAGAGACACGATAGCCGAATACACCACGAAGCTCGGTCTCGGTATAGGTATAGTCGGACTGTTCAATATACAGTTTATAGTTGACGGCGACGACAACGTCTATGTTATCGAGGTCAATCCCCGCGCATCGAGAAGCGTACCGTTCCTTTCGAAGTCCACCGACTGCAACCTTGTCCGCATAGCGACAAAGGTTATGCTCGGTCAGAGCCTGCGCGAGCAGGGTATAACGGATATGCGCCTGCCCGACGGCAAACGCTGGTATGTCAAAGCGCCCGCCTTCTCGTTCGAGAAGCTGACCGGCATGGACGCATATCTCTCGCCCGAGATGAAGTCCACCGGCGAAGCAATAGGCTATGACAAGCGCCTCAACAGAGCGCTCTACAAGGCGCTCCAGGCGTCCGGAGTCAAGATGAAGGAATACGGCACGGTCATAGTCACCCTTGCCGACGAGGACAAGGAGGAGGCTCTGCCGCTTGTCGAGCGGTTCTACCATTTCGGCTTCAACATCGAGGCGACCGCCGGAACTGCGGCGTTCCTCAAGAAGCACGGTATACGCACCCGCGTTCGCGGCAAGCTCAGCGAGGGCAGCACGGAAATCCTCGACTCCATAAGAGCGGGCTATGTCAGCTATGTTATCAACACGCGTGCGGTTCTCTCCGGCTCTCATTTTGAGGACGGAGTTGAGATACGCCGCTGCGCCGTTCAAAACGGAGTGACGATTTTCACATCGCTTGATACTGTAAAGATAGTCCTTGACGTCCTCGAGGAGATAACCCCCGAGATATCGACCATAAACGGCGACGGCGAAAACTGATCTCATCAACCCTTATATCTATAGTGAAAGACCTCCCCTAAGCGGGAGGCCTTTTACGTTATAAAAAGTTTCGGTATTAGAGAGAAACCTGATTTTCCTTTCGGCTTTTCATATACGAATCGAGATTTGCGAAGTGCACAACGGCTTGCTTGCCGAACGATACAAACTTCTCCGCAGACTGCTTTGTTCATACTCGTATTGATAATCGCGCGGCCGTGTGGTATCATATCTTTGCAAAAAAACACACGGGGGACGGCACATGAATAAAAAAGAAATAGCGGCGTTTTTTGACCGCATGGCTCCGGAGTGGGATGCCGAAATGATAAAGAGCGACGAGAAGATAAATTTCATACTTGACGCCGCCGGAGTGAAAGAAAACTCCGTCGTTCTGGACGTCGCCTGCGGCACGGGAGTTATGTTTCCGTATTACCTCGCACGCGGCGCGGAACGTGTTATCGGCGTTGATATCTCGTCGGAAATGGCGCGCATAGCCGCATCGAAAATGCACGATCCGCGGGTCGAGGTCATCTGCGGCGACGTTGAGGAAATAGCCGTCGAGCGCCTGTGCGACTGCTGCGTGGTCTATAACGCATTTCCGCATTTCGAGAGCCCGGAGAGGCTCGTTAGGCGCCTGTCCCGGTGGCTTAAGCCCGACGGACGGCTGACCGTGGCGCACGGCATGAGCATTGAGGCGCTGAACAGACATCACAGCGGCAGAGCGAGCAGCGTCTCGCGCGAGATGCTGACAGCCGAGGAGCTGAGCGCGGTATTTGCGCCGTATTTCGAGGTTGACACCGCCGTTTCGGACGACGAAAAATTTGTAGTTGCGGGCACAAAAAGATAATATTTAAAGCTGCCGTATTTCGCGGCAGCTTTTTTATGCGCAAAGCCCCGGGACAATGCTGTTCCGGGGCTTTGCAAAGAGCCATGATGAAAACGGGAAGTTGTCTGTTTAAAAAATTTTGACGGCGATGACCGCAAGCGCAGCAGCTGCCGCAATCGCCGCGAGAGCCTTCGCTATCATCGGCTTTGCCATGTCCATAGTCGTCGGGACCACGCGCCAGACGGCGTCTTTAAGCGGCGTGTTAAGTTTGCCGTCGCAGAGCTGTTTATATGTTCTTGTATAGGTTTTGTAATTGCGCGGATTTTTTTCGTCGAGGACAAAGCATCGCACGCCGCGCTGTTTTCCGTTGCCGTAGACATTGAAGCCCGCCGAAGGCGTGAAGCCGACGTCTATATCATCCGTCTTTCCGACATAGGAATTTTTGTGGTCGTGGCCGACATAGACTCCGAGCACGTCGCCTTTTTCTTTGAGCGCCTCGAACTCGCCGGTGTTGATATCGGGTATCGACGGCGGTTCGAGCAGAACAGAGTCCTCGACGCATTTGCTCTCGTCTGTTTTATAGTATTCGCCCTTGTGTACTCTGAACGCGGGTATCGCGCCCTTTTCGTGCTTTCTGACTCTCCTTAGCACATTGTAGTGCTCGAACATCGGGATGTGCTGGAACACTATCGACGGAACATAATCGCCGTTTTCGGCTTTCAATTCGTCGCGCTTCTTTCTGTACCAAGCTATTATCTCCGGGCTGAAAGGCTCGTAGCCGCCGCCTTTTGCGTCCGTTCCGCTGTCGAACAGATATATATTGAACGCGGTGCGTTTGCCGTCCGACGAGAGGATGGGTATATTATATGTTCCGCCTCCGTCTATGCCCTCGGCCTGCTCGCCGATGCAGCCGGGCAGAGCCTTGTATATCTTTTCAAACTGCTCTTCGTTGCTTATCCCAACCTGCCTGTCGTGGTTGCCGAAGGTGACGGCGAACGGGATATGCCTGTCGGTCACGGGCTTCAGCAGCGTTCTCACCGTCTCGGCGACGTTTTCCGTGAGCTCGTCGCCCCTGCCCTTATACGAGACTCCGTAGCCCTTTATCTGATCGCCCGTGAACACTGCGAGGTCGGGCTTTTCGCTCTCCAGCGCCGCGTTAATAAGCTTTAACGTGTCGGGCGACACCTTCGGAATCTCCTGTATATCGGTTATCTGCATTATTTTGAACTTTCCGTCGGAGTTAAAGCGCATATTTACGCCTCCTGCTCAGCTTCGGGCTTTTTCTTTCTGTGGATAACGAACCTGTTGAGCGGGTATGTCCAAAGGGTGGGTACGGTCATGACGACCACCTTGGTCAGCAGCTCTACAAGTGCGTTGCTGTGTCCGCTGTTTTTTATGAGCGTGCCGAGGAATGCGCCGAACCAGGTGTTGAAAATGATGGTGCACACGACCATAATCGCATACAAAACCGTCGAGAGCAGCGGGTTTGCGTCGGCCTTGAAGGTTATCTTCCTGTTCATGACATAGGCTATCGCGTAGCCGACGACTGTCGAGATGAAGTAAGAATACATATAGCCCTTATATTCGATTCCGAGAAACGCCAAAACGGGGCTGTCCGTCACGGGAACATCGTTCAGCGACTTGAACACAACATATTGGAGCAGGGCGAACACGCCGAGCTCTATCAGCGACGAGGACGCGCCCGCAAAAGTGAACTTTATAAATTTCCATATCTCCGCGTGCTTTTCGAAAAAGCTTCCGTCCTTTTTGGCGGCAGTGGTTTCTTTCATCTTCTTATCGACCGGGCGCGTGCGTTTTTGAGTTTTGTGCCCGGCTTTCCCCCTTCTGCCAATAAGTTTACCCCGCAGAGAGACGGTAAATCAACCGAGTTTCGGTAAAGCGAAAGTAAAATCTGTGTAAACAGCTTTAAGATAATATAACGGCAAAAAGCCATAACCCGCAGCAATGACTGCAAGTTATGGCTTTCATATTTTTATCGGGCTTTGTCTCAGCCGCCTATCTTCTCCTTGCCGCCCATATAAGGTCTGAGGGCTTCGGGGATGTTCACGCTGCCGTCGGCATTGAGGTTATTCTCAAGGAACGCTATGAGCATTCTCGGCGGAGCGACGACGGTGTTGTTGAGCGTGTGGGCGAAGTGCTTGCCGTCCTTGCCGTTGATGCGGATTTTAAGCCTGCGCGCCTGCGCGTCGCCGAGGTTCGAGCAGGAGCCGACCTCGAAGTATTTCTTCTGTCTGGGCGACCACGCCTCGACGTCTATGGACTTCACCTTGAGATCCGCAAGGTCTCCCGAGCAGCACTCGAGGGTGCGCACGGGGATATCGAGGGTGCGGAAGAAATCGACCGTGTTCTGCCAGAGCTTGTCGAACCACATCTTGCTGTCCTCCGGCTCGCAGACGACTATCATCTCCTGCTTCTCGAACTGGTGGATGCGATATACGCCGCGCTCCTCGATGCCGTGAGCGCCTTTCTCCTTGCGGAAGCAGGGGGAATAGCTCGTGAGGGTCAGCGGCAGGGTCTCGGGCTGAATTATCGTGTCGATAAATTTGCCTATCATCGAGTGCTCGCTCGTGCCGATGAGATAGAGGTCCTCGCCCTCTATTTTATACATCATAGCGTCCATCTCGGCAAAGCTCATAACGCCGGTGACCACGTCGCTTCTTATCATGAACGGCGGCACGCAGTAGGTGAAGCCGCGGTCTATCATGAAGTCGCGCGCGTAGGAGATAACCGCGGAATGCAGGCGGGCGATATCGCCCATGAGATAATAAAAGCCGTTGCCCGCGACTTTTCTTGCGGAGTCGAGGTCTATGCCGTTCATTCTCTCCATTATGTCCGTGTGATACGGAACCTCAAAATCGGGAACTGCGGGCTCGCCGAAGCGCTCTATCTCGACATTCTCGCTGTCGTCGCGGCCTATCGGTACGCTCTCGTCGATGATATTCGGAATGACCATCATTATCTTCTTTATCTTTTCGCCCAGCTCCTCCTCGAGCTTCTCAAGCTCGGCAAGCCTTGCGGCGTTCGCGCCGACCTGAGCCTTCACTTCCTCTGCCTCGTCGCGCTTGCCCTGCGCCATGAGCGCGCCTATCTGCTTTGAAAGGCGGTTGCGGCTGCCGCGCAGCTCGTCAGCCTCGCCCTTTGCGGCGCGGCTGAGCTTATCGAGCTCTATAACCTCGTCTACGAGCGGGAGCTTCTGATCCTGGAACTTCTTTCTGATATTTTCCTTGACTGTTTCGGGGTTTTCTCTTACAAATCTGAGATCAAGCATTTTATATCCTCCTGTCATTTCTGCCCTGATTTATAAAAAACACCCTCAGGACGGCTGCGGCCGTCCCAAGGGTGCAATAAGCACGGTACCACCTTGTGTTTAACTCTCGGCCCTTAACGCGGGCACGCGGCAAGGCTCCTCGCCCTGCGGCTCAAAAGCGGAATGACTCCTGCGGACGAAGGAAGCTCGCAGCAAACGCCTCCCTCTCTGATCGTCCCGAAAGAATCGTGTTCTTCGTCACAGCCTTTAGAATATGGGATTATTATACCCCGAAGAAAATTCAAAGTCAAGACTGTTTTTTCGCCTGTCTGCGCGGCAAGAGCTTTGCCTTGTCGAGCACCTTGACGAGGCTCGGGATTATCGCAAGCTGAATGGCAAGTCCCGGCAGGCAGGTGACAAACGATGCGGTTATCCACACGGAGAACGAGTAGCTTCCGGCGGAGAAAATGAGCGCCTTGAGTATGCCCGAGACTACGCGCCCCGCTATGAGCGCGGTTACAAGGCTCGCATACAAAGAGAGGTAAGCGGTCTTGTATTTGAACGCATACATCATAAGACCCGTCACCGCGCCGTATACGGCGAGCTCTGCGGTCATCGCGGGAAGTATGGCCATGGGCGGCATCTGGGTCAGAAGCGTCGAGAGCGCGGGGCCGAGCAGGCCGCAGACAAGCCCGTACTGCCAGCCGCAGATAAGCCCGCAGAGAAGCACGGGGATATGCATGGGCAGGAATATGGTCCCGGCATTTTTGACCGCATGGAACGCCATGGGCAGCACGATGCACAGCGCGACACAAAGCGCGGTTATGACCATCTTTTTGATTCTGTCTGAATTTTTGTTTGTCATGAGGATCGTCCTTTCAAAAAACAAAAAGCGGGGGCACGGCACTCCCTCCTGGAAGCGCAGTTACCCTCGCGGCAATGTTTTTACGGTATTTGAAAAAAATCGCTCTCTTCTGAAAGCCCGATCCCTTCATGAGATCGCGTTTATTATATCATATTTCAAGAGAAAATCAAGACAGTTTTCCTATTTCTTTCACGGCGGCCTGAACGAGTCTCGCCATGGGGATATCCCCGACCCCGACAACGATATTGTCGCAGTGGTTGACGGGTATGAGCACGCGCTTGGCGTCGCTCTGCCCTATCGCCCGCGCCATCTCGGGCGTTATCTCGCCGAGCAGCGAATCGGCCACGACTATTCCGACGGGACCCGCTATGACATCCGCCCTGCGGCAGCCGACCAAAACGGCATTTTCGCCCGTTGCGGCGGCATCGGCGCCCGCCTTGAGCATGGCGGAGGTCGCTATGCTGTTGGCGCCTACGGCGGTCACGAAAAAGTCCGGATATTCGCTTTTTATCCCGGCGACGAGCAGCTTGCCTATTCCGCCGCCCTGACCGTCTATAACAAGTACCTTCATTTTTGTCTCTCCGTCAGTTTTTCACGGGCTCGAACAGCTCTCCGTCCACCCCGCAGTTCTCGCAGCGCTCGGGCGCGGTGTTGCCCTCTGTTTCAAAGCCGCATATCGAGCAGCGCATACGGGCTATGCCGTCCTTTTGAGCCGCGAACAGCTCGGCGGGCGACTCACATTTCGGGCATTTTCCGGGCGCATTTTCGCCTTTGATTTTAAGCCCGCAGACGGTGCATATCCATGTCCTTGTCGGTGCGGGACGGCGCTCCTCGATAAGCTCGCCGCCTACTCCGCAGTTCTCGCAGCGCTCGGGCGCGGCGTCCCCGTCATAGGTATGACCGCATATCGTGCACACGAACACAGGTTCTCTTTTCTCTTCCCTTGGCTCCGCCACCGTCTGCGACAGCGATGCGGGAGCCGAGCAGTTTGGGCATTTGTCCGCGGCCGCGTCAAAAGTGCGTCCGCATACGGCGCAGTGAATCTTTCTGCCCGTAGTTCCCTCTTTGCTCACCGAATCCCTCCGTTTTTTTGTTTTTTTTCCGTGCCGACCTGCCGGGCAGCACCGGGGTTACTCTTATTCTATCATTTAATATGCCGAAAAGTCAAGTTGCAAGAGCGGGCGGAATATGATAAAATCAGGACATCATGAGAAAGGGTGAACAAGCATGGGAGTTTATATTTTTCTTGCGGTATTGGCGGCTCTGGTTATCTTTGTCGGCATACTGCTGATAAGGACCGCACTCGCCGCAAAAAAGGCGGAGCCTATAGGCGAAAAGCCGGTCTATACGACAGAGCGTGAGGACACGAAAAACGGCGAACGGCTGATGAAAATGATAGAGTGTCAAACGGTCTCGTCCCGCGAGATATATGACGACACGGAGTTTTCGAAGCTCCGCGCGGCGGTCAGGGAGCTGTTTCCGCTGCTGCATGAGCGCGCCGAGATAAAATATTTCAGCGAGGACTGCTGGGTATACAAAATACCGGGGCGGGACAGAAACCGAAACATCCTGCTCATGTCGCACCACGATGTAGTCGCCGCAACGGGCGAATGGAGCCACGCGAAATTCGGCGAGATAGAGGGCGGAAAGCTCTGGGGACGCGGCACCGTGGACACAAAGACTCCGCTTTTTGCGGAGATGACCGCCGCGGAAGAGCTGCTTTCGGAAGGCTTTGAGCCCGCCTGCAATCTATACATAGCCTCCGGCCACAACGAGGAGGTTTTCGGCGACGGCATACATGAGGCCGTTAAATATTTTGAGGAGCAGGGCATAGAATTCGAGCTCGCCATAGACGAGGGCGGCGGAGTTATCGGCGCGCCGATAAACGGAATAGACTGCAAGTGCGCCATGATAGCCGTCCACGAAAAGGGCTACCACAGAATGAATGTCCGCGCCGTTCAGGGCGACACCGAGGGCTTTGTCCTCACGGATAACCCCGTGACCCGCGTCTCGAAATTTATAGCCGAGGTTTCGGCGCTCAAGCTTACTGTAAAAATGCCCGCGCAGGTGCGCGAGATGTTCACCTCGCTCATGCCCTATATGAGCTTCCCCCTGAGATTTATTTTTGCAAACCTGTGGTGCTTTGAGCCGCTGCTCGTAAAGCTCATGCCCAAAATAAACGGTCAGGCCGCCGCCATGCTCGGCACGACCTGCTCTTTCGGCAGCATCGAGTCGAAAAAGGGCGAGACCCCGCGCGACAACGAGTGCTCGGCGAGCGCGCTGATAAGATATATCGACGAGGCCGACCTTGAGGCCGACATGGAGAAGATACGGGCGCTCGCAAAGAAATATTCGCTCGAGATAACAGAGCCTGCCGACGGGCATGAGTTCCACCGTCCCGCGGACACGGGGAGCAAGGCTTTCGAGTATGTCTGCCGCT
>ENA-ORRE01000822-ORRE01000822.1-human-gut-metagenome-genome-assembly--contig:-NODE-822-length-23206-cov-3.167552_pt1 | contig 23206 bp, 20 predicted proteins | sample MGYA00242171_ERZ509126 | MGnify/ENA primary metagenome ERZ509126 (study PRJEB26280, sample SAMEA2338648) | human gut metagenome | biome: human gut; feature: human-associated habitat; material: faeces... | reverse complement strand
GAGTCAGATGAGCGCGTACTACAACCACAGCAGTCCGCTGGCCAACCTGTCAGCGAATTTCTCTGCCGTGGAGAACGGTTACACGTCATTCGGTATGAGCGCATCCGGTGGTGCAACGATAACCGCGAAAGGCGCGGCCCTGCATGCAGGGGGCATGAACGGAGGAACCCGGCTGTTGGTGGACACCGATGGTGTCGGAGGCGTGCCTGTCGACGGCGGCCGGGTCTCCACCAACCGGTGGGGAATTGGTGTGGTGACGGATGTGAGCAGCTATTACCGCAACATCACCTCAGTGGACCTGAACAAGCTGCCGGAAGACATGGAAGCCACCCGCTCGGTGGTGGAATCGGTCCTGACGGAAGGGGCCATTGGTTACAGGGAGTTTGAAGTCCTGAAAGGAAGTCGTCTGTTTGCCGTGCTGCGTCTGGCAGACAACAGTCATCCGCCGTTTGGTGCCAGCGTGACTAACGCGAAAGGCCGAGAGCTGGGGATGGTGGCAGACAGCGGTCTGGCCTGGCTGAGCGGGGTGAATCCGGGTGAAACCCTGAATGTCGGCTGGGACGGCCGGACACAGTGTGTGGTGGATATCCCGGCAAAACTGGACCCGGCACAGCAACTGCTGCTGCCCTGCCGTAAGGCGAACTGACGGAACGAGGGGCTGACTGCCGGTCATCTTCACTGGCCGGCAGTCAGTAACCCCATACAGGCATAAATCGATAAGTGGACGGTGTTGTACCACAGACGACACCGGAACCAGAACTGAGAGAAGAAAAGATGCTGAAAATGAAACCGGCGCTGAAAAAAACGCTGATGGCGGTAGCGTGCCTGAGCGCAGTACCGGCAGCCCAGGCTGCCATCTCCCTGGACCGTACGCGTGCGATTTTTAATGGTGGTGAGAAATCGATGACGCTGAATGTGGCCAATGACAACAAACAGCTTCCGTACCTGGCGCAGGCATGGATAGAGAATGAGAAGCAGGAAAAAATCACCACCGGACCTATTGTGGTCACGCCGCCGGTGCAGCGTCTTGAGCCGGGAGCCAAAAGTATGGTCCGTCTGGCCAGCACCCCGGATATCAGCAAACTGCCACAGGACCGGGAATCCCTGTTCTACTTCAACCTTCGTGAAATTCCTCCGAAGAGTGATAAGGCGAATGTACTGCAGATAGCTCTGCAGACCAAAATCAAGCTGTTTTACCGCCCGAAAGCCATTGAGGCGACCCCCAATGCAGTCTGGCAGGACCAACTGGTGCTGAACAAAACCAGCGGAGGTTACCGGATTGAAAACCCGACACCGTATTACGTGACGGTGATTGGCCTTGGCGGCAGTGAAAAACAGGCGAAGGAAGGCGAGTTTGAGGCCGTGATGCTGGCACCGAAGTCCACGCAGACGGTGAAATCAGGAACATACAGCACGCCGTACCTGAGCTACATCAACGACTACGGCGGACGTCCGGTTCTGCAGTTCAGCTGCAGCGGAGACCGTTGTACGGCGGTGAAGAAATAAGCGCGCAGTGACAGGATTAACCGGAGGTGCCGGAGATGAACAGGACAACAACAGGACTCTGTCTGGCTGCGCTGCTGGTGAGCTGCAGCATGAACAGTGTGCTGCGGGCAGATGAGCTGGTCATGCGGGATAACTTTTTTGTGGCAGATGAGACCCGTCACCAGTGGGTGAGTGAGCACAATGGCCGTACCGGGATGCTGACAGTCAGTGGTGCGCTGCTGTCATCCCCGTGCACGCTGGAGACGAATGAAGTGGAGCTGCCATTGCCGGAGCAGAAGGAGGGCATCATGACGCGTTATGTGCTGAAGCTGAATCTGCTGGGGTGTGGTGACGGTGGTGCAGTGACATCAGCCGGTTCGGTGGCAGGGCGTGACAGCATGATGGTGATGCAGAGTGCCCTGCTGACGGGAGTGGAGGATGGCGTGCTGCTGCCGGAACAGCGGATGGTCAGCACAGGACGTGCTGTTGTGTATGGTGGTGCGAATCAGTTCACTTACTGGCTGAGTGAGGCTCAGCAGCAGGCACTGGCGGGTCTGCAGGCGACAGACCGTGCGCAGGGGAAACCGTGCATGAACCCGCGGGGTAACACAGCTCTGTTGCGTCTGCAACTGGATTATGAATAAGGAGGAGAAGGGTGAATAAAAACAGAATGCACGGAGCATTATTCAGCGTTCTGTTATCAGTGGTGTTCCTGCCTGTCTCCGTTTGTGCCTCGGAACTGGGATTTAAGGGTAATTTGCTGGACAGACCCTGCCAGATTGACCCGTCTTCAGTTGTACAGGATGTGACGTTTATGGATACGGCTACGCATCTTTATCATGCCTGGCCCGGCAAAAGTTATGAAGAGAAATTTCAGATAAAGCTGGCTAACTGCCATGCCACCACAATGGGGAAGGTGGTACGACTGACATTCAAAGGTGCAGAAGAGAAGGGCTTACCCGGATATCTACAGGTCAGTGGTGTGAACAGCGGGAAACTGGGGATAGGGATTATTGATACTGACGGCAGCAGCCTTCTGAAGCTGAATCAAGTCCATAACGGTGGACAGGGCAGTAAGGTGGAAAAGGACAGCGTGACGCTGAATTTTAAAGCGTTTGTGCAGGCCACATCAGAAGCCATTGCAAACAAGGCCGTTCAGCCGGGAATTTACAACTCTGTTGCAACATTTGAACTTTTGTATAATTGATGAATTGGGTGTTGTAAATATGAAAAGAATCACGAGCATTATGTTATCTGCAACGTTATTTTCTGCAGTATCTGCGCAGGCCACAGATAATCTTCAGTTTAGAGGAAATCTGATTATTCCAGGTTGTACTATCAATAATGACAGCCCAATTGAAACAGACTGGGGACAGGTAGAGATCCAGACGTTAGGAAATCCTAATACTCCTTCACATGAAAAACAATTGAGTATTCCTGTAAAATGCCCATATTCTCTCGGTACACCAAAAATGAAAATTACTGGGGCTGCGCATACAGCATCCGTTCCAAAAGGACTACAGACTTCGAAATATAATGAAGGACTGCTCATTTATTTGCGTACTAAAAATGCTAGTGACTGGGTTTCTTATAACACCGAGCAAAACATCCCTGCTGACAGCATTAGCGGGGCTGGGATTGATAAAACTCTGACTATGTATGCCTCACTTGGATATTATAAAAGAATGGAAGATTTGAAACCCGGTCCATTTACTGCAGCGGCTTCATTGACGTTAAGTTATGAATAATAATTATTTGAGGTTAGAAACTATGATTATTGAGAGAATAGAATGTGAGAAAAGTAAACGCAGATTGAGAGCCTTGTTTTTTGTGGGCTTATTATTGACATCAATAAAAGTTGCAGCTATGGATGTTCCTATTCAAATTACAGGTGAGATATTGGTGCCACCTTGTCAAATCAATAAAGGGAAAATTATTGAAGTTGATTTTGGGAATATATCAGTAGCCAGTATTTCAAGTGCTCATAATTGGAGAAAAATAGATGTTCCTGTTAGTTGTGAATATGCCAATGGCAGCGCATATGTGAAAATAATTGGCCCTCAAATGAACAATAACAGAAATGTATTGCAAACTAACATTAAAAACTTTGGTATAGCTCTTTATCAAGGAGATGGTAATACTACAGAATTGATTTTAGGTGATGGTGAATATCGCGAAGGCGAGTCAATAGGATACCCTGTCCAAACGGGGTTGGTTGGTAAAGAGAATGGTGTTTTTACATTTACAGCAATTCCTTTTAAGGACGCAGAGAAAAATATATCAATCGGCTCATTTATATCCTCAGCAAGAATTGAAATCACTTACACTTAATTTAATAGATATCGTTCAGGTATATTTACAAACAATGCATGATATATCGATGGTGTATTATTAAGTCCTGTAATATAAGAGATGTTTAAATGAAAAGAGTTATCCTTTTGCTATTGTTTTTATCTATGGAAGTATATGCATCCGATGATGCATATTGTGCTTTAATTTGGAGAATTAATAACTTCAAGGCTGAATCATTCAAACGAGTTGGTAATAAAACATATGATTTGACAATAGTAACAGACCCCAACATGACTCTGGTGTCTAAGGTAACCAAAAATGTTTCAGAGTACTATTACACTCCTCTTGAAGGCGTTGCTTCATACTGGGGGCTGTTTACCTCACAAAGTGTTCCATTTGAAGTAGGGAACAATTTCAAAATAATTTCCATAAATGGTAGAAAAGATAAATATGAGATGGCTCTGAGTTTTGTTAATAACACCTGGACCAATGGATGTACGGTTATATCTCCAGGGCAAAATCTTAACTGGGGGGGGAGCACTCGTATTGTTTTACGCGTAGAGTTTGATAAAGAATTGTCATACGGTTATTACAATTTTTCTAATTTTAAAATTCCAGTCAGATTATTTTATGAAGAGAATAAAGGTTTTTATGGTGGGAACAGAGCATTAGTGGCCAAGTATTCTCAAGAGGCTCCGTTTATATCAGTTGATTCATGGAACCTCCAAATAAAAGCACCTACATGTAAATACTCTGACATTTCTATCGATTTTGGAAAAATAACATCGAGTCAAGTAAGAACCGGAGTTAGTAAAACCCAGAATCTATCGATGTATTGTGAGAATGATCCTGTATCTGTAAAAATATACTTTGCTGATACAAAAAAAACAATGACGGAAAAAAAGTGTGGAAGCACATCAAAAGAAATGAATTGTAAAATATCTATGGGGGATAATAAGAACCAGCGTTTTTTGGAGTTTGGTTATAATTATTTTCAACCATCAGGCAGTGGAGAAATTAAGATTCCAATAAATGTTGTGTTGAAATCGGAAAGTCCAACACCAGGGGTGTTTAAAGATAGCGCTGTTTTAAAGGTTGATATTAATTGACATATATGTCATTAAAATAGTTTTATAGCTTCGATTTGATATTAACCAAGAGAGAAAGTAAAGAGCATGAGATGGCACGTAGCAAAATAAAACCGGAAAAATAATATTAAAGAGATTCATGATAAAAGTTTTGAAAAAGGTATAGATAAATATCACCTGATGCTATGGTGATTATTTTAAGTATGCATCATATATTTGAATCATCTACTTTATTGTGCATAGGGGTGATTTCAAATTATTATTTGAAAAATATCATGTTGAATGTAAAACATCTTCCTGTTCTTATGTATCATCACATCAGTCGTTGTCCGAGACTTGTTACTCTTTCACCGAAAATATTTTGTGAACAGATAAAATGGCTCGCAAAAAATAACTGGCGAACGGTGACATCTGCAGAACTCGAGTCTTTTTATCAGGGAGAAAAGCTCCCCAGAAAAAGCGTCATGATAACATTTGATGACGGTTATCTTGATAACTGGCTCCAGGCCTGGCCGATTCTTAAGGAATATAATCTGCATGCACATATTTTTTTTATAAGCGGATTGATTGGTGAAGGTAAAGTGTGCCATACACAGGTGAAAGAATATTCTCATCTTGAGTGTGAGCAACTGATTGCGGATAACCGTCCTGATGAGGTTATGCTTCGCTGGTCTGAAATCAGAAAAATGCGTGATTCCGGGCTGGTTGAATTTCATGTATATACTCATTCATATAAACGCTGGGACAGGCTTTCTGCATCAAGGACAGAGCGGTGCAGGTATGTGAGAGAAGATACACTGGAAGGAAAACGATGTCTTACAGAAAAACTTGGTTCCTGCAGCTCTCATCTGTGCTGGCCAGAAGGATATTATAATAAAGACTATATTAATCTTGCCAGAGAACTTGGTTTCTCTTATTTATATACAACAGAAAGAAGAATGAACTTTCCCGAAAATGGCTCATTGAAAATTGGACGAATCAGTACTAAGGAACGTGAGCACTCCGGATGGCTGAAACGACGCTTTTTTATTGCACCACTTTCTTTTTCTATTCCTTACTGGCTCTTCACAAAGGCCCCAGACTACCCAATAATTAATTATGAAAACTTTATTTACAGAATCTTCACCAAATATTGGTGGGTAAGAGTTGCAGGCTCTTGAGCAAATGCTGGCTCTCAGAGGGTTGAGACACTCTGTTTTGCTTGCCTGCAGAGAAAAAAGTAAAATTGCTCAGGAGGTTATAAAAAGAGGAATTGATATACGTTTATCCCTTTCAGGAATAGTCTTCATGTCCCTTCCATCCTTAAACTGAGTCGACTGATTAGAAAAATAAAGGAGAATAATTTTATCGCTTTTGAGATATCAGAAAATCATCCTAACCTTGATATGGATGATAGTGTGATAGATTTCTTGTTCTGTTTGTCTGGATACATCTGACTTGATGATTTTGGAAGTAGTAATGCAACAATGTCTGCAGTTATCAAGAGACCTTATCATGCTATAAAATTAGATAAATGCTTCCTGCAGCATAACATAGAAAATCACACCATATCAGAAGCAATTAAACGAATAAAATAATTTACCCCTCATGTTATAGCTGAGAAAATTGAAAATGAAGTGTATCATAAGATGTCTGTTGAACTGGATTTGTGGGGAGGGCAGGGATATTATTTTTTAAATACAAACATGTGCGCCCATTGTGAAATGGATTCCAATTCTTTATCTTTTGATTTTTTTAAAAGTGTAAGAACATAGTCAGTGTTTGACTTTCTCTAATATTATACTCCTTATATTTTTCACTATCTATTGAACTATAAGCGTGTTAATGAATCATGAACTTAATATATTCTCTTCGTTACAGTAAAGTTGCTGGCTGTTTAATCGCGGTTTCTGAACTCACAAAAAAGAAGAATAAAAAAAAGGTTAAGGTACTTCTTCTTTCTTCTTTAATATCTATTCTTTTATATACAGGGCATAGTTTTGCAGGAACGGTAAACAGCGAAATATCATATCAGTTATTTCGAGATTTTGCTGAAAATAAAGGCCTCTTTAAACCAGGTTCCACCAACATTCCAGTTCATAACAAGAGTGGTGAGTTGGTGGGAAAATTAGATAAAGCCCCGATGCCAGATTTTAGTTCTGTAGATTCAGGTATTGGTGTAGCAACATTAATTGACCCTCAATATGTTGTGAGTGTTAAGCATAATGGGGGCTATAAAGGAGTTAGTTTTGGTGATGGCGATAACTACTATAGTATTGTAGATCGTAATAACGCACCTGACCTTGACTTTCATATACCAAGACTAAATAAACTCGTTACTGAAGTTACTCCAACTTCTATAACTTCCCAGGGAGCTGTTAGTGGCGCGTACTTAGATAAAGTACGATACCCTGTTTTTTATCGCCTGGGCTCCGGTAATCAGTACATTAAAGACCGTAATAACGCCCTTGATCACCTTTCCAGTGCCTATAACTGGCTTACTGGCGGTACAGTGGGTAATCCTTCTTCGTATCAGAACGGAGAGATGTTATCAAGTTCCTCTGGATTAGTTTTTGACTACACGAGGAATGACGTATTACCGATCTATGGTGAGGCTGGTGATAGCGGTTCTCCGCTCTTTGCCTGGGACACAACCCTACAAAAATGGGTTTTAGTTGGCGTTCTCACAGCAGGCAATGGTCCGGGCGGTAGAGCAAACAACTGGGCTGTTACACCACTGAATTTTGTTCATCAAAAAATGACTGAAGATGATGGTCCGTTTGTTCTTTTCGACTCTTCTGATGATGCGCCTTTGACATGGAGTTTCGACCCGCAAACTGGGACTGGTAATCTTACACAGGGCAATGTCACCTATAAAATGCAAGGTAAACAAGGCTCCGATCTTAATGCAGGAAAAAATATTCATTTCTCCGGAAAAGGAGGGGAAGTAAAGCTTGTTGATGATGTGTTCCAGGGGGCTGGTTATTTAAGATTCTTAGACAACTATACAGTCACAGCCATAAACAATAGCGTTTGGACTGGTGCTGGCATCATCGTTGACAAGCTTTCAACGGTAAACTGGCAGCTCAACGGATTAAAAGGAGATAATCTTCATAAGATCGGCGAAGGTACGCTCATCGTTGAGGGTACTGGAATCAACGAGGGGGGATTAAAAGTCGGTGCCGGTACTGTTGTTCTTAATCAACAGTCCAATGAAGAAGGGTCAACGCAAGCCTTTAGTAGCGTTAACATCGCAGGGGGCACATCGTCTGTTATTCTCGGTAATGAAAGACAAATTAACCCAGATAGTGTCTCATGGGGATATCGGGGCGGTAAACTTGACCTCAATGGTACAAGTGCGACTTTCCACAAGTTAAAGGCCGCCGATTACGGTGCAGTGCTTGCTAACGATGATAATGAAAATATTTCAACCATCACACTTGACTATCAGCTTAAGCCGAGAGATATCACTACCCATGAATGGGATTCCTCTAATAGAGGGACAGTAGGCGATCTATACGAATACAATAACACCTACACAAGAACAACCGACTACTTCATTCTCAAAAAGAGCAAGTATGGGTATTTTCCTACTACTCAAATCAGTGATGATAATTGGGAATACTTAGGCCATGAACTCGATGCAGCTCAAAAACTAATAGCTAAGAGAACGAATGATAAGAGTTACGTGTTTCACGGCAGGTTGGAAGGCAACATGAACGTGGAGAACCGAGTTTCCTCAGAATATGGAGGCGCTTTGGTTCTCGATGGGTCCGCGAATATCAAAGGGACTTTCACCCAAGACAACGGGCACCTGGTTTTACAGGGACATCCTGTCATCCATGCATTTAATTCCCAGCAAACAGCTGAACATTTATCAGCGAAAGGCGACGATTCTGTACACACACAGCCAACGTCTTTCGAGCAGAAAGATTGGGAAAACAGAGACTTTACGTTTGGTCAACTCGTTTTGAACAACGCGTACCTCCGGCTTGCCCGCAATGCTACCTTGAGCACTAATCTCGATGCCAATAACTCTGTTATTGCGCTTGGAGATAACAAAGTATTCATTGATACAAAAGATGGTAAAGGTACTGCATTCTCACTGGAAGAAGGTAGTTCTGTGGCCGAAAAAGAATCTGACAAGAGCGTCTTCAATGGCCATGCGATGCTTAAAGACTATACTGAGTTAAATATTCTTCATGCTGTATTCAATGGCACTATCACTGGCGACGACTCTTCAAGTGTGCAATTAGATCGGCGCGGCAAATGGAACATAGCCGGAGATTCCTCATTAGGTAAGTTTGTAAGTCATGGCGGATCTCTGTCAATGCTAGGCTCAGACTGGAATCCTAAGACATTACGCATCAGTGAAATGGACGCCACCGATATGCATATTTCTTTAGGCGCAGATGTAAGCAAAGGGATTGGCGACCGAATTGAAATTATTGAACGTGCGCAAGGGCAAAATAACATCCTGGATGTTTCTCTGTTCTTTGATGAGAATGCGCGCCTCAAAAATGATCTGACAGTCGTTTCTGCGCCAGCAGGTACAGCACATAACATGTTTTCTTTTGGCAGCTTTACACGCGGTTTTTCAGATTTCACACCTGAAACCCAAGTACAAGAAGCTGACGGAAAAGTAATGTGGCAGCTTGCTAAAGTTGTGTCCAGCAGTGAAGAGGAAAACACGCCAGAACCAGAGAAAGTGGTTACTGACGACGGTTCGGAATCTACGGCCCCCCCTGTGGAGAAAGAAACCGAGAGTGGAACGGAAGATGCGAAACCAGATTCGCAGAATGAGGAACTGACATTTTCGGGATCTGACAGTTCTACTAAAAAAAATAGTGAGAAAACTCAAGAAACTACGGTAGATAGGGCTTTAACAAGACACTCGAATACGGCCCTGTTAAATAAGGCCAGAGATACCTTTATCTCTCATGAGTACATCCTGAGTGATAGAGCAGACCGTTGGCAACAGGTTGTGGATGGGACTGCAGCAAACGGAGCGTGGGCGTTGACGGAGCAAAGCTACGGCAAACATGGCGACTTCACGCTTAGTCAGAGCGGCCTGAACATCGGCTTCAAGAAGTCGAATGATTCCGGTTCATGGTGGGGCGTTGGCGCAGATCTTAATCGTGGACAAGCCAAAGCCGATTATTACCGAAACGGCTATAACCTGTGGGGTGTGAACGTCTACGTCAGGCAGCAACTCATGGAAGGCTTGTTTGTTGATGGGGCCGCAGGATTTGGCCAGTTAACCGAGGACTTTAAAGTTCATGGCGAATTGCGCGATCTGTCAGGAAAGGTGAAAAGTCATGTGTTCACAGGTGGTCTGCGAGCTGGCTACAAATTCAATTTTGAAAACGCAGACTTCTCAATCACGCCTACTGTCTCGCTTAATGGCGTCAAGGTGAGTGACAGCCGTTTAAAAGGCAAAGGCCGCAGTGCAGAGCTTCGCGGGGGTAATGCTCTTTGGCTTAAAACCGGAGTTGAGGCTGAGAAGAAAATTAAGGACGTTAAGCTTAAAGCAGGTGTGTGGAGTAATAACAACCTTAACGAGATGTCCGGAATTTCTCTGAGCGATAATTGGTCACAGCACCAATACAAGTCGAAGAACCTGGAGCGAATCACATCTTCTGTAGAAGTCGAAGGTAAAGCAACTGAAAATTTACACATTAAAGCAGGTGTTAATGCGAAATTTGACGGTTACTTCAAAAACAATTATGAAGGTATTGTCGGTATTCGATATGAGTTCTGATTATACTTATATTCGGGATTGATTTGTTTACGCTGAATGCAAATAACAAAATAACAACTTTGATATAATTCTGCGCCTTGCCATCCTGTCACTCTGAATTTCTCAAGTGAGAAGGATGGCAGGCTAGGCTGCATGTTGAAAAATAAAATTATTTAAATTTTACGTATATGGACAGATACGACATTGATTTTGAAATTGTTGGTAAAGCCGCCTGGCTTTGGGGATGTTCTTCACTTCATAAAAGCTGGCCTATATCTATATTCCATAACAACATACTCCCGGCAATCATTCACAAGCAGTATGTTCTTTTGATGAAGAACGATTATCCGGTGGCATGGTGTAGCTGGGCTAATTTGAGTATTGAATGTGAAGTTAAATATATCATGGATACCAACTCACTGACGACTGATGAGTGGGTATCGGGTGACAGAAAATGGTTTATTGACTGGATAGCACCATTTGGTCATACACATGAATTATATCAGTATATGAGAAAACACTTTTCCTATTCTCTTTTCAGAGCAATAAGAGTTTCTCAAAATTCACCAACAAGTAAAGTCACAGAGTTTCATGGAGGTAAGGTCGATAAAATAGTAGCTAAAAAACAGTTTATTCAATATCACTATGAACTATCAGAAGCATTAAGAAATATCCGAGGTGAATATGTCGACGAATGAATCCCCCAGTCTTGTTTTGAATGTGGCTTCAACAACAGGACTTGTTGGAAGTATGAAAGATTTGGCGCTCGCAGCGAGAAAGCTGGGAATCTCAGTTGAAAAGTCATCAGATCTAACTATAGCAAAAGATGCTATCGCCGTGGCTGGCGGAGTCCTTACTGTTACCAGTAAGGGGGTTGCGATTTCTGCTGAATACTTAGACTCGCTTTTAAAAAAACATACAACAACGGAAAACATCACAACTGGCGATATCAATAATCGCGTTGGCCAGTTTACTTCCCTGCTATTAACCGTTCAGTCTGTTCTTTCTACCTCTTTAGCTGGAGTGAATCTTAATGCTCTGGTTAACTCGGGGAATACTGACAGCTTTACCATTGCCAAAAGTGCCCTGAACGTAGCCAGTGAAACGCTGAAAATGGCGGTCAGTTCGGTAGGGTCAATCAGTAAGTTCGCTGACTCATTTTCTAATCTGGGGGAAAAACTCCAGGGAGTTAGTGGGCTTCAGAGTGTTTCGTCTGTCCTGCAGGGCATCAAAGGCCTCGATTTTAAAACGGGTACAGCTGTTCTTAGTGGTGTTGCCGGTGTGCTAGGGGGAATCAGCGCCGGTATGGTCTTAGGCTCGCCACCGGCCAGTACGGAGCAGAAGGCTGCGGCAGGCGTGGAGATGACCTCAAAAATTCTTGGGAACGTCGCTAAAACGGTAACTCAAATCATGGTGGCGCAGAGGCTGGCAGCCGGGCTGTCCGTCACCGCGCCGGTGATCGGTTTTATCGCTTCGTCAGTTTCTCTCGCTATCAGCCCTCTGGCTTTTTATAACGTAGCGAAGAAATTCGAGTACGCAGATGAAATTCTGAAAGTCGCGGAAAAGTACAAAAAATACGGCTATAGCGGCGATGAACTGCTTGCCAATTTTAACAAGGAATATGGCGCAGTTGAAGCATCCACGACCGCGGTATCTACAGCGCTCGGTGCCGTATCGGCCGGACTTGGTGCTGCGGCAGCCGGTTCTGTCGTCGCAGCCCCTGTAGCTTTGGTTATCGGTACTGTAGCAGGCGTTGTTGCGGCCATCCTTGAAGCATCGAAGCAAGGGATGATCAACAACATCGCCAACAAATATCACCAAAAAATCATCGAGTGGCAGGAAATCCATCCGGGGCAGAATTATTTCGAATACGGATACGATTCCCGTTATGCAGCCTTCATGGAAGAAAACCTCGGAAAGCTGAATGAGCTGGCTAAGGATATGGGGGTTAAGTCTCTTGTAACCATTACCCAGCAAGGCTGGGATTCCATGCTGGGCGAACTGGCCGCTGTTACCCGTATGGGAGATAATATCTCCAGTGGCAAGGTATACGCATCCATCCTAAAGGACGGAAAGCTTAGCACAGACAAAAAAGAAGTTAGGCTCGACGACGTAGAGGGCAGCATCACTCTGAACTCCAAGTCGCCGTCTCAGGCACTAACTTTCCTGACGCCTCTGATGACGCCCACTTCAGAATCACGTATTCGAGTGCAGACAGGTAAAAACTCATGGCTGTCGCTTTCATTAGGGAAAACTAAATAAAGTCATTCAGCCACTGGAAACTTCGCGTGTGAATAAAGTCTATGTGAGAAATGGCGAGAAGGTCAAAAAGGGGCAGTTGTTGATCTCTCTTTCTGCGATAGGTGCGGAAGCTGAGAATGCCCAAAATAAAAGCGTTCTGGCGCAATCACGCCTTGATGAACAAAGGCTGGAGGCCCTCCTTAACGCAACGGAGAATGATTTGCCTCCATTAATGACATCCCCTACCGGACCAGATTCCGAGAGAGCCAATCAGTTGATGCAAGCGCAATTTGTCGCATGGACTACATCCCGTGAGCAGCAGCAGGTCATTATTCGCCAGAAGACGGCTGAACAGGCAGCTATAAAATCCCGGATAGCTAAACTGGAGCAACAGAAACGTATAATCCAGATAAAACTAAGCGATATGCGCTCTCTTTATAAAAAACAGGCCATATCTAAACATCAGTTACTGGACCAGGAAAATCAGTATGTGGAAATAATAAATGAACTTGAGGTGTTAAAGAGTCAAATAAGAGAGGCCAGTGAGGCTGTTGCTCACGCTCATAATGAGTACAGGCTTCTTAAACAAACATTCCGTAGGGACCTGATGGAGCAACTTAATCAATTACGGGACACTATCCAACAAGTAACCTATGAGCTGGATAAGAACCGAGAACGGCTGGATGCATTACAAATTACATCGCCAGTCGATGGTGTTGTACAACAACTGGCCACCTTTACACAAGGTGGTGTTGTTACAACGGCACAGACACTGATGGTTATTGTTCCGGAACACGATCACCTTGATGCAAAAATTAAAATTAGTAATAAGGATATCGGCTTTGTTTCGCCCGGACAGGACGTCGTTATAAAAGTCGAGTCATTCCCTTATACTCGTCACGGTTACTTGCATGGTATCGTCAAAACGGTAAGTAGTGAAGCTATCGAGGATAACCAGAAAGGATTATATTTTGATGGGGAAATCATGTTACTTGATTCGGTCATGATGGTTGAGGGAAAAGAAGTAAGGATGACATCAGGTATGAACATTACAGCAGAAATAATCACAGGTTATCGTCGGGTAATTGATTTTGTTCTTAGTCCTATAAAGGGAACAATTCATGAGAGCATGACTGAACGTTAATTCTTGCTATGTCAGGAGTAGCCAACAAAAACTGGTCTCAATTCTAGATTTTCAAGTATCTACCTTCCGATTCGTTCGGTATTAATCCATCATAATATTAATGATGGTCTGAATGCATGAATATTCAACTATATGGCCATGTCATTACATGGCGGACTGGTAGAGGCTGCAACAACTAGTGTAAACCCCAGACATGTGGCAGAGAATGACTACAGGATAAAGCACACTGAGCGTCCTGATTATCAGGAACTTTTCAGGGAGTCCTGACATCAAGAGCGTATAATATTCCTTTTTCATTTCTATCCTTTGTGGTTTTTTCTTTAGCTAACGAATTTCGATTTGTTCCAGAGTTATCGGGGGAGGCCTTTGACGCTTTGCCATGACGTTCATCTCACGATTGTTTGAACTGTCATAGAGGAGCGCTCGACATCCATAGCTGTGTTGGCAGCTGCTACTACCAAACTGGCTAAAGCCTTCTATCTGAGAAGGAGCGTATGATTATTGTTGATAACAGAAATGTTATGTTATAACATTTGTCGGTACTACATGTTATTGATACAACAGCAGGGCGGATATCGAATAACTTTATGAAAGTGTTATTTTTTTGTGTGCTGTTATCAGTCGCAAGTATAAAGCAAAGTGTTACCAATTTAGTTCATGATGCATTCACTCAACAATATTATATTTCTTTATTCTATGAGTCAGAGGTTACAACAGATAATAAATATTCAATGAGTTATTTTATGGAACACTCTTTATTTGTTACTTCTGATTCAATTTATTCATCTTTTTCAGAGGTTGTAAAATACATTAGGAGATTAATAAAGAAACTTTATTCCGAATAAGCAAGAATAACTATCGCCTTTTTTAAGTAGAGGTTTTATATTTCAAACCAGACAATGTTCATTAATAATGATGGAGCAGTAATGAAAAAACTTTACCTAATTAAATTAATGTTTATCGCTGCAATTTTTTTTGCAACATCTAAAGCATTAGCAGGCAGTTATTCAGTTATCAATCTGATTAATGAACGTTTGTCATATATGAAAGATGTAGCCGGGTATAAGGCTCAACACCATCAGGCGATAGAAGATTTGCTTCAAGAAAAAAAAGTATTACAAAATGCTATTGCTGATGCAGGAAAACTAGGAATAAAAGAGGATACCGCAATACCTTTTATCCAGGCCCAAATGGATGTTGCGAAAGCAATCCAGTACCGATATCGTGCTGACTGGCTATCGGTTCCTGAAACTGACTGGAAACCTCGTCCACTTAAGGATGTTCGAGAACAAATCGCTCAGTTAAACTATAGAATTCTGCAGGATTTGGCTAAACGGTTGAAGTCAGAGGGATCGCTGACTGAATGGGAAAAAGTGCACTTTATGCAGAATATCCAACAGCAAAATTTAAATGAGATGGATAAATTGTTGATTTGGAATGCATTGAGAAAAGTATCTTTGAAATAAGGGGAATACAGAGAATGAATCGTATGAAGATAAAAATAAACTGATAATACACAGGGCTTCTGATACATAAAAGTAGTGTTTATTTCTATTTTTATGTCGAAGCCAGGATGACTCAGTTACACCAGATTTATCTATCAGGAGCTCTGTTTAATTGACACAACTCAGCGATATAATGGTTTATTTATAGATATTTGTGTCTCTGTGAACTGAACGTATGCATATTCTAATACGCTTTAACCCAATAAAAAATAAATGATATCCAATAAACATTCAAGAGGGTTATGCCAAAATTTGCGCATCGGTAATAGGAGGTTGTTGCCATGATTACAGATTGTTTACTTAAAAAAGCTCCTTTTTTGTCCGACTCAATTGTTGGGTGGGGGGTAATAAGGTGTTCTCCATGGTGTTTATTTGGTGTATTTTGCAATTATGAGCAAGCATTAGAGTTTGCTGCAATTCTTGGTAAAGACTATGAGGTGTTTTGGGGGACACATCGATTAGGGACCTCTGAGTTTTGGTGCGGTTTTGAGTGATAACAGGTTTACTCACTAATTAACAATTCAAACAACCTACATATGAAATATTTTTTAGCTCCTCTACAAAGCAGAGGAGCATTTAGTTAATGTAAATCCGTAAATTAATATAGCACTGTTAACGGCAATTTATCCTAACACAGATTTATCAGCACAAACATTTTCCAAGTTTAAAGGGGGCTGACCACAGAAGTTTATACTTCCATTCAGGCCTGAAAGCTCCTATAGAATATATCATTTTTTTATTATTTTCATGACAGTATTTTCTGGCTCTATTAATATTTGACCACATAAGGACACTTCCAGGACTGAGTTTCATACAGCCATCATCATTCAGTATCGCACCATTTGGGACATCATAATAAACATTACATGAACTTTCAGATTTCAAAACAATGTCAATAGCACAAGGCTTATTATTCCAAAATAGCACGTGCCCAAATATCATTTTCCGCAGATAAGAAACAAATCTCAATAAATCATCATATTTATAGCAAGGTAACATATTTCCAAATCGAGACTGGAAAAGTGATATGTATAATCTGGCTATTTCACTATCTGATAACTCCTCTATGCATTTAATCTCTCCACCGTTTCTGATAAATCTCTGGACTTCATTTCGTCGTGTTTTTTCAAATTTCGTGGAAAATTCTTCTTTTATTATGCAGTTTTGCTTTTTTCTGGCTATACTCCATGTTGCATTTATTATGTTAGGTTTATTTATCATGGATAATTTATTCGTTTTGTCCGGAAAAAAGCATTTCGTATGAGAATCAAAAGGAATTAAAATCTCATCAGATGACAAAGGATAACGCCTTCGAGCCATTATGCCAACTTGCGTTCCATTGCACAGGAAGTATGCGCCTTTAATATCACCATTTTTTTCATAGTGAAAAAAATCAATCTTCCATGCATGATTCTTCATAAAAAATGAAACAACATCCGGGTGCATGTTTACGCTCCCGCCGTATTTTTCAAAAGCCAACTTATATATTTCGAATGTAGATGTTTTCCAGGATGTAATGGTTCGCTTAAAATTTTTTATAAGCACAGTATCCTCCAGATTTTTCCGTTTCCATTTTAGCTTTCTGTTAGATATTGATTGTTCATAACGACGGCCGTTTATAAAAAGTATAAAATTTATTTAAAATCCACTACCATTTGTTGTGGGATCGACAGATGTTTAGTCGTTTCTATACAAGTTTTAATATAGTCAGTAAATTTTGGTGGTTTGGGCATTCCGATACCCAGTAATTTCTCATTGCTGAAAGTGACATTAAGCATGCTGAACGCGCCGTACAAACGAATGGCTTTTAGCATAAGACGTTCATTACAGGGACCAAAAATATTCTTTAATTCATGTCTCTCCATGACCAGCACGTCATAGCTAACTTTAGTATATTTATCACCAACGGGAGTTCCATTCAGGGCACAGGCTATAGATTTGTCAATATCTGCAAATGTTACACTGCCTTCTTTACCTGCAGATATATGAATAACTTCTCCCTTAGATAACGAGCTTTCCAGTAGCATTAACAATGCATCAGCACAATAGTCCACAGGAATGACATCTATTCTATCATCCAGTGAACACATAAATTTTTGTAACATTAATCCCATTCTGAACACCCAGAAAATACTGGTTGAAGGTAAGCACCCTAAATGGGTGTGGCCGACAATAATGGATGGACGGGCAATCAATAAGGGCAAGTTGGGACATTCTTTGCGCATCAAAAGTTCTATTGTTGCTTTTGAGCGCGTATATTCTACCAAATGCTCTCCTGTATCTAATGCTGCAGCATCTTCCGTTACTAACGAATTTGCATTCGGAGTACATGACATAGCAGTTCCAACATGAATAAAGCGTTTTAACCCTGTAACTTTTGTCATTCTTTTGGCAAAAGCAAGCGTACCTGTAACATTTACACTCCATATAAGAGGGTTATTGCCAAAAGAAGCAACTGCTGCACAATTAATAACATATGTGACTTTATCAAGACGAGGGTCATAGAGGAAGGTCTCCGGGTTATTTAAATCCCCGAGCAATATATTATCAATTGTTAAAGAATGTAATCTATCCTCGCAAATATTAAATTTGCGACCATTGTCTTTAACCCTCTCAAGTCCTGTATGTTGCGAATCGGCTCGAACTAAAAGTAGCAATTCTATATTTTTTTGATTGTTCATCAGTTTATCTAGCACAGCACCGCCGAGAAATCCAGTGGCCCCAGTGAGTAATAATAAGTCCATGTTCAACCTCTTTTACTTATAAAAATAACATTATGAAAATAACTTGATTAGCATAAACCAATCATAAACAAAATAATTATTTGCATGGAGTTAAATTATGCATAGCCATTAATGAATAATAACCATAAAGAATAAAAAACCTAAGTTTATATGTTAAAAATAGATAAGGCGCGACATCTTCATGAAGCACTATTCCTCTTTTCATTCAGTTGGTTGTTTTATTTTGGTTAATCTTATCTGGAGATACAGCTACTGTCCGGTGTTTCTGTGGGCTACATCACTCCTTTAAAATTGCAGATTAACACAAGCACCGTTTTTACATTTCTGATGATAAAAATATTTATATATTACTTAAATGACTTAATATTATTAACATGCTAATTATCAATCATACAACAAATTGAGCATCTTAATTTCTGAGACCTGACAGCAATAATCTTAAACAAAAAATAAACAAAACAATGTTTCACGATTGACGTGGAAACAAAGACTCAACGAATATTTATCTGATTAATCAGACTTAAAGGAATCACATTATTATGCGGTTAAAGTTTCTGGCAATGGTATTATCTGTTCCCATTACATTCAATGCCCTTGCTACTACTGAATTTCTCACTTTTACCCCTGAGAAAATCAGTACGGAACTGAATCTTGGTACACTGAGTGGTAAAACAAAAGAGCGTGTTTACGCACCTGAAGAGGGTGGACGAAAAGCCAGTCAGCTGGACTGGAAATACAGCAACGCCGCTATTATTAAAGGTGCTATTAACTGGGATCTACTCCCCCGTTTGTCCTTCAATGCATCAGGCTGGACAACCATCGGTCAGAAAGGGGGAAATATGGTTGACCGTGACTGGTTGGACTCAGATAAACCTGGCATCTGGACTGATGAGAGCAGGCATCCCGATACCCGACTTAATTTTGCCAATGAATTTGACCTGAATATCAAAGGATGGCTCTTAAATGAACCAGATTATCGCCTGGGGCTCATGGCGGGATATCAGGAAAACCGTTACAGTTTCACCGCCAGAGGCGGCTCTTATATCTATTCTTATGAAGGGTTTAGGGATGCTATTGGCACATTCCCGGATGGCGAAAGAGCCATAGGTTACAAGCAGCGTTTTAAGATGCCTTATATTGGCCTGACTGGAAGTTACCGCTATGACAACTTTGAACTGGGCGGCACATTTAAATACAGTGACTGGGTTGAGTCATCTGATAACGATGAACATTATGACCTGGAGAAAAGAGTCACATATCGTGACAAAGTAAAAAGTCAGAATTATTATTCTGTGGCCGTCAATGCTGGCTATTATATAACATCTAATGCCAAGGTGTATGTTGAGGGTACGTGGAATCGGATCACTAACAAGAAAGGTGATACATCTCGTTATAATAGAAACAGCAGCGTTTCTGAATTCGACAAAAACAGTGCCGGTATTGAAAACTACAATTTCATAACTACAGCGGGTCTTAAATATTATTTCTGATTCTCTGAGTGGGTTGCAGGACTGACCTTTTAAAATTAGCTCCAGTAGATACTGGAGCATTTACTATAGGGAACTGGAATACCACTTTCATCGTCATGGAAAACTTAGACTATGATAACGAAATGTCTCTTTCGCCGCACCGAGTTCTTTATCGCAGCGCTGTTCATTATTCTTATCTGCGTTTTGCTCTTCTTTCTGAGAAGTCCTGATATACCAGAATTTGTTACGGCCCCAGTGCGTAAAGGTGATATAGAAAATGGAACGCGTATCTTTATAACCACGCAAAATCCCACTGCCAATCACCTGGATAGAGTCAGAAATCTGATATACCGCCGCCAGCAGCATCAAATGCGCAGCCAGCGTTACAACCTCGGGATTGTCGTTGTACAACAGGGCGATTTGCTCTCGCAGTGAAACCGTGAATATGGCCGTCAGGGTTGCCATACAGACACCCACCATAAGCCCGGTCCGCGCAGCGGTTTGCGCATCCAGCGTTGAGCCTTGACCCAGACGATAACCTACGCGGATGGTTACCGCTGCCGCCAGCGACATGGGAAGCACGAACATCAGTGAACTAAAGTTCAGGGCAATCTGATGTCCTGCGACATCAACAATACCGAGCGGAGACACTAACAGAGCCACGACGGCAAACAGCGTTACTTCAAAGAACAGTGCCAGCGCAATTGGCAAACCGAGTTGAATCAGTCGTTTCATAACCGCAGGATCGGGCTTCGCGGTGCCTTTTTCGTTACGAATATCGCGCATCGAGCGGGCGCGTTTAATGTAAGAAACCATGGCAAGGAACATGACCCACTACACCGCCGCAGTAGCCACGCCACAACCAACGCCACCGAGCTCAGGCATACCGAAATGACCATAAATAAAGATATAGTTCACCGGAATGTTCACCAGCAGGCCGATAAAGCCCATCACCATACCCGGCTTGGTTTTTGCCAGACCTTCACACTGGTTACGGGCAACCTGGAAGAAAAGATAGCCCGGCGCGCCCCATAGCAACGCACGCAGATAACCCACGGCTTTGTCCGCCAGAGCCGGATCGATGTTTTCCATGGAGCGGATAATGTAACCCGCATTCCACAGTACCAGCATAATGAGAACGGAAACAAAACCTGCCAGCCAGAAACCTTGTCGCACCTGATGCGCAATGCGCTCACGTCGACCGGAACCATTTAATTGCGCGATAACCGGCGTTAATGCCAGCAGCAGTCCGTGACCAAAGAGGATCGCCGGAAGCCAGATAGAAGTTCCGATAGCAACCGCCGCCATGTCGGTGGCACTATAGCCGCCCGCCATCACGGTATCGACAAAACCCATCGCAGTTTGGGCGATTTGCGCGAGAATCACCGGGATTGCTAATGCTAATAACAGACGCGCTTCACTGATATACTTCTGCACGTGAACACCTTTTATTTGTAGTTATATGAGAGACTAAAAAGCCGCCTGAATGGGCAGCAAAAAGAAGAAGCAGGGGAAATTCAGTCTATTGTAGCGAGGATTTATTAATTCTCCAGTGAAAAAATAGCCATTCTTACCCCTTCACTGGTAAGGGCGTTTTCCACCTGCTATTGTGCTGAACAGAATGTCTTAACTGATTTCAGGAGTTGTAAGTATGTTTACGGGGATTGTACAGGGCACCGCAAAACTGGTGTCGATTGACGAGAAACCAAATTTTCGCACGCATGTGGTGGAGTTACCCGACCACATGCTGGACGGACTGGAAACCGGTGCGTCCGTGGCGCATAACGGTTGCTGCCTGACCGTGACGGAAATTAACGGCAACCATGTCAGTTTTGACCTGATGAAAGAAACGTTACGCATTACCAATCTTGGCGATTTAAAAGTGGGGGATTGGGTAAACGTTGAGCGTGCGGCGAAATTCAGCGATGAAATTGGCGGACACTTAATGTCAGGTCATATTATGACCACCGCTGAAGTGGCGAAAATATTAACCTCGGAAAATAATCGTCAGATCTGGTTTAAAGTCCAGGATAGTCAGTTGATGAAATATATCCTGTACAAAGGATTTATTGGCATCGACGGTATTAGCCTGACCGTCGGCGAAGTCACGCCAACGCGTTTTTGCGTCCATTTAATTCCGGAAACACTGGAACGCACGACTCTTGGGAAGAAAAAACTCGGCGCACGCGTCAACATTGAAATCGATCCACAAACTCAGGCAGTGGTAGATACGGTAGAACGTGTGCTGGCGGCACGAGACAATGCCATGAATCAACCAGGTACAGAAGCCTGATCTGAAATCGCCCCCGGAGAGGGGGCGATAGAATAGCCTTTAGCGAGCGACTCGAAGGCCGTTTTCAACACCGCGTGAGAACACGACCTGCCAGAGCTGAATATCACGGGCGCGGAAAGCACCTGCACAGGCATTCAGATAATAGGTAAACATCCGTTTAAAGCGTTCACTGTAGTTATCCGCAATTTCTGGCCATGCGGCGAGGAATCGTTCATACCACGCCATCAACGTAGTATCGTAATCAGCACCGAAGTTATGCCAGTCTTCCATCACAAAGTGGGGTTCGCTGGACTGAGCAATCTGGCGTACAGAGGGCAGGCAACCGTTCGGAAAAATATATTTATTAATCCAGGGATCAACATTCAGATCGGTTTTTTTCGAACCGATGGTATGGAGCAGGAATATACCTTCCGGTTTCAAATTACGATCCACCACCGCAAAATAGGTATCGTAATTTTTCGGTCCGACGTGTTCGAACATCCCCACAGAAACAATACGATCAAACTGGTCGTTCAGGTCACGATAATCTTGCAGCAAAATGGTGACATCCAGGCCTTCACAGCGTTCCTGAGCCATTTTTTGCTGTTCGGCAGAAATGGTGACGCCGACCACGCTTACGTTATAATTAGACGCCATGTAGTGCGCCAGTCCGCCCCAGCCACAGCCAATATCCAGTACGCGCATCCCTGGTTTTAACTGCAATTTTTCACAAATCATTTTGAGCTTCGCCTGCTGGGCAGATTCCAGATTATCGGCATCTTTCCAGTAAGCACAGGAATATTGCATGAAGGGATCAAGCATGCGGCTGAACAAGTCATTACCCAAATCGTAATGCTCTTTGCCGACTATCCAGGCACGTTTTTTACTCTGCAGATTGAAGAGACGAGCACCGGCAATACGCAGTGTGTCTTTGAAATGATGGGGGAGTTGGTTCTCGAGACCTGCGCGTAAGACTTTGCTAAAAAACATATCCAGTCGGTCACATTCCCACCAGCCATCCATATAACTTTCGCCTAACCCCAACGATCCTTCCTGCAGAACGCGTTTAAAAAAATCGGGGTTTTTGACACGAATATCCGCCGGGGCAGAACCGTTAATGGCTATACCGGCACGGCTAAGTAATTCGTTGGCGATACGGTACCAGTTGTCATCCGGTACACTGACTTCTTCTATACACGATGAACTCATAGTTTCTCCATCACTGGTCGGTGATCAGAACCTTAAAA
>ENA-ORRE01000818-ORRE01000818.1-human-gut-metagenome-genome-assembly--contig:-NODE-818-length-23251-cov-5.465468_pt1 | contig 23251 bp, 23 predicted proteins | sample MGYA00242171_ERZ509126 | MGnify/ENA primary metagenome ERZ509126 (study PRJEB26280, sample SAMEA2338648) | human gut metagenome | biome: human gut; feature: human-associated habitat; material: faeces... | reverse complement strand
AAAATCCTTGTGTCCCCGGTTCGATTCCTGGTGGCACCACTTTGAAGAAAAGCAATTAGCAGTAAACTCCTGATTTCCAAACGAAATCGGGAGTTTTTGTTTTCCCGCAGGACGCAAAAAAGAGCGGAATATGACCGCTTCCAGTGTTCCAAAAGGTGGAGCGGAAAAGGTGGAACGAAAATCTCCACCGAACTAGATTCTTTTTCGCTGATTTGCAATGTTTTGCGTATCAAGAAAACGTGGATGGTTTCCTACTTTTGTCCCACTTAAAACTGTAGGAAAAATGAAAAGAAATTCGTTCAATGTGCTTTTCTTCATCAAGAAAGCCAAACTGCTGAAAAACGGAGAAGCCTCCGTGTGTATGCGCATCACCGTGAACGGTGCGCGAGTGGAAACCAACATCCGCAAGAGCATTGACCCAGCGTCATGGAATCAGTCGAAGGAATGTGCCCGTGGAAAAAGCCGCAAGACGTGCGACCTGAACGCCTATATCGAAAATGCGAAAATCAAGCTCCACCAACTCTTTAATGAATTGGAGGAACAACGACAACCTATCACCGCACGTCTATTGCAGGAAAAATTCTTCGGACAAGACAAGGAGCCGGAAGAGGTCCGCACGCTCATCGGCACCATACAGGAACATAACGACCAATGCCGTGCCCTCGTGGGAAAAGACTATGCACTGATTACCGTCCGCCGTTATGAGAGCTGCAAACGCTATCTCGCAGAGCTTATCAAACAGAAGTATGGGAAAGAGGATTTGCCGCTGACGGAAGTCAATGGGGAGTTGGTTCGTGCCTTTGAGTTTTACCTCAAAACGGAAAAGTCCTGCCAGCAGAACACCGTTATCCGCTACATGAAATGCCTGAAGAAGATAACCAATCTCGCCTTGGCAAACGAATGGATAACCAAAGACCCGTTTGTCGGTATCAAGTTTCATGAGAAAGAGGTTATCCGCGAGTTCCTGACAATGGATGAACTGCTCACCATCTACCACAAAGACTTTCCATTGGAGCGTATCCGAATCGTGCGTGATGTCTTCATCTTTGCAGCGTTCACTGGGTTGGCATTCATTGACGTGCAACAACTGGCACCCGAACATATTGTTGAAGATGCGAACGGCAATCTGTGGATTCGCAAGCCACGGCAAAAGACGAAGAATATGTGCAACATCCCTTTGCTTGACATTCCTTTGGAAATTCTCCGCAAGTATACCGACCATCCGATATGCCAAAAGAAAAAGGTATTGCTGCCTGTTCCATGCAACCAGAAGATGAACAGCTACCTGAAAGAGATAGCCGATTTATGTCTGATAAAGAAAAACTTAACCACTCATGCCGCGCGGCACTCGTATGCGACCTCGGTCTGCCTCGCCAACGGTGTGAGTATCGAGAATGTGGCAAAGATGCTCGGTCACTCCAATATAAAAATGACGCAGCACTATGCGCGTGTGTTGGATAGTTCCATTCTGCGTGATATGACCAATGTACGAAATGTACTTTCTAATGCGATGTAAGGACTATGGAAAGAGGAATAATCACAATCACTGAAAACGGGGTGGTCACTATGCCGACCACTTCCGTCTGGATGACGCAGCAGGAAATGTCCGATGCGTTCAATGTGTTCGGTTGCGACATCCGCCGGGCTATCCGTGTCATCTACAAAAACGAGGAACTATTGGAAAGCGATACCATGCGCTACATCAGGCAAGGTGATGGGGTAAACTACGATATGTACAGCCTTGAAATGATAATAGCCATAGCCTTCAAACTACGCACTAAGGAATGTATGGTTTTCTGGCAGTTCATCATGGACAAACTCTGCTCTTTCAATAGAGGAAATTCCATCCATTTGTTCTTTTCGCTATCCGAGACCCATCCACGATGCACGTGTTAGAATGAAGCGAAACGACCTTCCTGTAAAGAGAAAGCCGATGGCGGCAGATAACTGCCCGGCCATCAGCTTTCTCTGTTTTTGCATGTGTCTAATCACGTATCCAAGCGGTAGGCGTTCCGATAACCGCTCATCACCATCTTTTCGATGTCCGATTCCTTATACAGGATTTTTCCGCCTAACTGGTAGTAGGCAATCATCCCGTTGTTGCGGTAATCCTGCAAGGTACGTCGGCTCACCTTGAGCCATGCCGACACCTCCTTGTCCGTCAGGAACTGTTCGTTACTTGGCGAAGCCTTACAATTTGCGTCCATTCTTTCGATGCCTTCAAGCAGGGCATCCAGTTGTCCGATGAAACCGACCTCCAGTTCACGGTCGGCAAGAATCAACTCGTTCATAATTTATAGTGGATTTAGTGGTTGTACATTTTGTTGTCTGATTAGATGCTACTGCCACGATAGTCTGCATCCTTGCGTCTGTCCTCCACAAGGCGGACGATGCGCTGTACATCCTCAGGCTTGTAGAAAATCTTATGCCCGATTTGCGAGTAAGCCAGCGTACCGTTATCGCGGAGCGTCTGCAAGGTGCGCGGACTGATGCGCAACTGTTGGCAGACTTCTTGGTTGTCCATCCAACGGCTGAGCCGTTTCCCCTCTCTCTTGTGGAGGATTTCATTCACCCGGTCGGACAGGCGGTTGAGCTTGCCGACCATTTCCTCATACTTGCTTTTTGAAATGATTACTACTTCCATGCTCATTATATTTACTGTTTGTTTTTCTTTTTGCCAGCAAAGTAAAGCCGTTGTTTGTACAAAACAATGGCTTTGCGGTCTGGTGGCAGCTTGTGGCAGCAAGTGGTCGGGAGTGGCGTTATCCACTGAACCCGTAGGCTGCTTCAAGCGTCCGTGATGCAAAGAAAAGCGAAGTTCGGCATAATCCGACCGCTTCACACCTACGTGGCAGTATTTGGCGTTGATGTGGTAGCCTGTGGCGTTCTTCGGTTTCTAATATTGCCCGAAAATGTGTTCTTCGGTTTCTCAAAGTGCATTTCCTTAAATCCGTCCTGACCGCTCCAATTAAGCCCTTAAAATTTCCAATGCCCGTTTCATGTACTATGGCAAAACGGCGCAGTGCGAACCGTTCCGGCAATGTGTAAAGTGCAAAAACATACATTGTTGCCACAGCCAATCCATTTGTTTGACAGCCTGCAATACAGACATTTCCTTTGCAACCGATAATCGGTCAAATGTGCGCACAACGACCAACATTGTTAAACATTTAATTCAAACAAGTATGAAGAAAAATTTAAGCAGCCAAAGTATGGATGCAACATTACAGGATTTTTTAGGCAACAAGCCGAGTTTGGAAACCCCGAAGCCTGAACCCCAGCCTGCCGACACGCAGGAAAAGGCAAGCGAGGTTGTACAGGAACAGGCAGGTGAAACCGTGCCGGAACAAGTAGATGAAACTCCACAGGTGGTACGTCGCATCAGTGGCAAGCAGCGACGTGCATCGTTGGAGGAGTACAAGGAAGCCTTCCTCCCTGTTCCGTCCATCGAAGACCGCAAACCCGTATTCCTAAGCCGTAGCACGCGCGATGCCCTTGACCGCATCGTCCGCATGTTCGGGGAACGTAGGATGAGCGTGTCAGGCTTGGTGGAGAACATCGCACGCCAGCACCTTACTACCTACGAGGAGGACATCGAGGCATGGCGTAAACTCTGAGAATTAAGAAGTGGATTGACGGGGTGCAATTCAGAGTTACCCTGAACCTATCCAACGGAGTTTTTGGGGGAGCAAGTTTGTGTTTCGGGCATACCGAAACCGCCTACTCCCACTCATGAACTCCGTGGAAGCTACATCCCGTTGGTCTATTATGTATGCACACTTTAATCATTAGAAATCAATGGAACAGAAACGGAAAACTGGCAACAGGAACAAGGGAGGCCGCCCCAAGAAGGGAGCGGCAGACAAGCTGAAATACCGTCTCACGGTGAAGATGGCTACATCGGACTACTACACGCTGAAAGGCAAGGCACGGAGTGCGGGCATATCCGCCGGGGAGTTCCTGCGCCGTTGCATGAGGGACGGGCAGGTGAAGGAGCGGCTCTCGCCGGAGCATACGGGTTATGTCCGCAAGCTCTGCGGCATGGCAAACAACTTGAACCAGCTTACGCACAAGGCGAACGCCGCAGGATTCGCCACGGTGAGGATGGAGTGCCGTATACTCGTGGCACGGATTGAAGAACTCCTTAACCTTATCTTCCTATGATAGCTAAAATCGTAAAAGGAAGCAGTTTCAAGGGTGTGGTAAGCTACATTCTTGACAAGGAAAAGGACGCTAAAATCCTTGTCTGTGACGGTCTGTTTGTCGAGGACAAGAATACGATAGCCATGAGCTTCGATGCACAATCAAAGATGAATCCAAAGGTTACGAAGCCTGTCGGACACATCTCTTTGGCTTTCCATAAGGAAGATGAACACCGCCTGACAGACCGCACAATGGCCGGAATAGCGTTGGAATACCTGAAGGAAATGGGGATAACCGACACGCAGGTTCTCATCGTGCGCCACTTCGACAAGGAGCATCCGCACGTGCATATAGCGTTCAACCGTATCGCCAATAATGGCAGGACAATCAGTGACCGCAACGAGCGGATACGCAGCGCACGCATCTGCAAGGAACTGACGAAGAAATATAACCTGTACTTTGCCAACGGCAAGGAACGGGTGAAGCAGCACCGCCTGAAAGAGCCGGACAAGACCAAGTACGGGCTTTACTCCATCCTTAAATCGGAGGTTTCAAGGTGTGGAAACTGGCGGCAGTTAGCCGCTAATTTGGAGAAACAGGGCGTGGATATGCGGTTCAAGTACAAGGGCATGTCGGACGAGGTACAGGGTGTAATTTTCACCATGAATGGCTATTCGTTCAGCGGTTCCAAGATTGACAGGCGGTTCAGCTATGCCAAGATAGATGCGTCATTGGAACGTAACAGGCGCACAGAGCGAATGGAAATGCAACCGCTATCGCGTCATGAAGAACTACACACGTTTCAACCAGAATCAAGGGGAAACGATGAATTGTTCAGCGGTTCGATTGGTATTTTCATGCCGGACAATGCGGACGGACAGACAGAGGAAAACCGTTTCGAGGAAGAATTAAAACGCAGGAACAAGAAAAAGAAACAACGTAAAATAAGATTCTAAACATGGACAACAATGAAGTTTACGCGCTCTTTGAGGGAATTAAGAATGACCTCAAAGGCATCAACAGTAAGTTGGAGAATACTCCAAAAGTAAGCAACGACCAGTCAGGCGAACAGCCTTCTACAGTGGACTTGAAGCCCATAAAGGACTTGTTCGACAGTTCCGCAAAGGAGCATCAGGCACAGACCAAAGCCATGCTGACCAAGTTCGCGGAAGCGGAGGTTTACGCATCGAACAGGATTCTACACCTGTTGCGGAATTTGAAGGAATCGTTTGCCCGAAGTTCGGAAGAACGGCAGGATGAGCCACAGGAGCATATCCACCGCCACAGTTTTGACATCCGGTCAAGCAAGGTATTTTCTATTTTGGTCGGCATGGGTATCGTTTGCAGTCTTTCCATCTGGGGCAACATTGAGCTTTGTAAATCCAAGCGCCAGTATGCGGACGATGCGTTGAAGTTCCGTGTCATCCGCTCATGGGGAGGTTGCAACGCCAATCATATCCTTTGGCTGAATGACGTGTTCGACATACACCGTAACGAGGAAGCCATCGAATGGATACAGCAGGAGGCTGACGGCTACGACAAGGGATTAAAGACATTGTCGGACAGTCTGATGCAGGAGAAATTGAAAAAAGTTATTCCAGAAGCAAGATAGCCACCTCAGTAAGCCACAAGCAAAAATACAATCTGATGCCATTTTATATAGCAACTCTTCGTCGAATTTGCTTGTGGCTTTCATTTTACGTTGTAATATCATAATGCAACGAACTTATATAATTGATAAAATATGCCATGTTCTTGAAATAAAATCCCCAATTAGGACTAAATGTCATAGAAAAACTATACTTTTGCAAAATTTAGGGCTGACTATACAACATAAGATATTAGTATATGCAAAAAATCAATAGAATAAAAGCTGTACTTGCAGAACAAAATAGGACAAGTAAATGGCTTGCAGAGCAATTAGGTAGGGATCAAGCTACAATATCAAAGTGGTGTACAAATACCTATCAACCTAGCTTAGAAATGTTGGTAAAAATTGCAGAACTTCTTAATGTTGATGTTAGAGATTTAATAGTAAAAACAGAAATAAAGAAAGTCAATGTATAAAATAGAATGGGATAAAGAGACAGGGGGCATTCTTCTGAGTTCCAAGGTTACAAAGGAAACCTTGGGCGTTTCTCCACGTCCTGTTTGGTTTGAAGAACTTGATTTGCTCGGTCTTGACAAATTAGGATATATATACCCTCATGCTGAAGCACCTCTGATGTGGGCTGTTAATAAACAATATTTCTATCGTGGCGAACTTATGTTTGAAGCTAAGGGTGCAAATATTTACGATGCACCTACTGTTGTCTTTCAAGATGGGAAAGAAACCGTCACATTAGTTCCCGTTGATGTAGAGAAAATGCTGCACCGAAACAAAGACCAAATGTTTCTCATTGAAAACGAAGCTTTAGAGTTTATCCGTGACACCTACATTGCATACGCAGGCGTCAATCGTGCCTACGACACCATTATGGCCAACCAAAATATAGACTTCGAGGCTTTGGCTCAAAAAGTAGAGAGAAAAACCAAACAGAAGATGGCTGTCGTGAAAGAAGATTGCGATAGTTTTGATGTGGTACCTCTTGATGTAGCAAATATAAATGGCAAGCGTGTCTTGTTGTCCACTCGCATTGACAGGTTTATTGCGTCTTTTTCTGGCGGAAAGGATTCTCAAGTAGTGCTTGATCTTGTAACTCGATCCATTCCGCCTACAGCATTCGAAGTGATTTACTCAGATACAGGTTACGAATTGCCTCCTTCATTGGAGCTTTATGAAGAAGTGAAACGTTACTATGGTAAGCGTTTCCCCACATTAAAGTTCACCACCACACGTAATCACGAATCGGTTCTCAACTATTGGGATAAAATTGGTACTCCCAGTGACACTCATCGCTGGTGTTGCTCGGTAATGAAAACAGCTCCCCTTTACCGTTCACTCAAAGTGGAAGGTAACAAGCAGGCACGTGCGCTTACTTTCGATGGTGTCCGAGCAGAAGAATCTACACGCAGAAGCGGTTACAATAGGATTGGAAAAGGTAAACATATTTATACTTATAATGCCCACCCCATCCTTCAATGGAATACTGTTGAGATATTTTTATATATGTTCATCCACAATCTTCCTATAAACCGAGCATACCGATGTGGTTTTTCTCGTGTTGGCTGCGTAATTTGCCCTTTTGGTTCTGAATGGTCTGATTTTTTAGTAAGCAGACTGTATCCTAATGCAAGAAAGCCTTTTTTGGATAAATTACGATATTGGGTTGAAGCATCGGGCATTAAAGACCCTGAAACTTTTATTAAAACGAAACGTTGGCACATATCGGCTATAGGAAGTCCTGTTTTGCAAAATAAGGAAAAGGTCTTAATAAGCAGTACTAACCATGTTACGAGGCTCAAGATATCAGCCACTCCGAATATGTTTTTTGAATGGCTAAAAGTCCTCGGGTCATACACTATTGGCTATGCAACAAATTCTTTTTCAGGAGCTATTCAAATCGGCAAAAATATAATTCCATTTAGTGGAATAAAAACGTTGACACATATTGATATTAAGTTCAACTCTAATGATTCTCGCTTTGCAAACAATCTAATGCGAATTGCCTACAAAGCAGCGTATTGTATTCAATGTGAGGTTTGTGAGGTTCAATGTCCTACTGGAGCTTTGAAAATCGTTCCACAGGTATCGATAGGCTCCCAATGTGTGCATTGTTTAAAGTGCATTGATTTTCACGAAAAAGGATGCATTGCAGCTGATTGTTTAAGAAAAATATCAGGTAAAATAAAAATGGATTCTACATTATCAATCAAAGGTTATAAAACATTTGGACTTCGCGATGAATGGGTCGATGAATATGTGAGTGACCCAGATGATTTCTGGTCAAGCACCCTATTAGGTACTGCGATGTTCGATTCTTTTAAGTCATGGACTAAAGACGCAGGATTACTCGACACCAAAAACAACCCTACGGAATTTGGAAAGTTGATGCAAGAAATTTATAGAAATACCCCCTCGTTGTTTTGGGAAGTAATTTGGATAAATCTTTCTTATTCTTCTTTCATCGTAAATAGATTTATTAACCAAATTTCTGTTGGTGATATATTTGATAAGAAAACTATAGCTGATAAAATTACTACTTCTGAAAGTGTTTCATCTCTAACTACATTAAACAATGCTGTTGGAGCATTAATGGATATGTTAAAGAACACTCCAATAGGTGAGGATTTTTCTCAAGGTGAAGTGATTGAAAAAAAACGTATTAGACGAAGCTACGATGATTTAAGCCTTGAAGGACTTGCATATTCATTATATCTATATGCTAAAAAAAATGGTAGCACAGAATTTAGGGTTTCAGACCTTTACAACGCTGAAGGTTATAAAAGCGCACCTCTGGAATTTGGCATATCAAGAAATGTTCTTCTGAAAAAACTGCGTTCTCTTTCTTCAGATTCTAATAGGGTCTTGTTGGCAGAACTAAATATGGGGTTAGACCATATCACCTTGCGCAAAGACTTAAATGAGATTTCTGCTCTTGAACTATTAACAAAATAACATCTACTTGGCAATGGCAACGAAATATAGCGACATCATACGCAAGCGCAGCGGCAGGGCTGCTTATAGCATTGAAGAAGAAAAGGGAAATCAATGGGCTTCATTCATCCCCAACGACCAATTTAATACGGTTTTGCGTACAGTACTTCGTTCAGTGCGAGGCAATGATATTGATGCTCATAAATCGTTTTGGATAAACGGCACATACGGTACAGGTAAGAGTCATGCTGTGGCAGTTATTTCCCATTTGCTCTGCGATACCTTAACTAATATCAAAGAATGGGTAGATTATGAATATGGAGCTGATAAATTCGACCTTATTAGAAGCCAGATTTATAGCCTACGTAAAGTCAAACGTTTGTTGCCCGTTAAGATTGAGGGACTATGCGATATGTCGCATGTTTCCGACCTACCTTTGGTGCTTCAAACAGCCGTTGTCAAAGCACTCAACGAGGTGGATCTTGAAATCGCAGTCGATACCGATTTCGATGCCCTTGTTCAGCACATTCAAGGCAATCAGGTAATTTGGGATTACCTGATTGATAGTTTTGCCGAACTGCGTTCCATTGCATCCACTCGTGAGAAGTTAATACAAAAACTTAGAGGCAAGGACATGGCGACTTTCCAAAAGGCAAAGTCAGCTTTGCGGAAAGCTAATATGACCATTTTGCTGAATCAAGAGAATGTGGGAGCCTGGCTTATTGAAGTTCAGGAAAAACTGCGCGCCGAAACCGACTATAAAGGCTTGCTCGTCATCTGGGACGAGTTTACCGACGTGATGGAAGATTCTATCGGCATCCCTGTGCTTAAGGCTCTTCAGACCATTGCCCAGAAATTTGCCAACGAGGAAAACGACAGTTTCCTATTTTTAATTTCTCATCCTTCGGCTTTCAATAAACTGGGTAACGAGGAAACAAAGCAGACCGATGGACGATACCACCGTATGAAATACAACATGGAGTCTGTGTCGGCGTTCAAAATCATGTCGCGCAAATTTGAGATTATAGATCAAGAACGTCATCAATCGATGACCAATTTCTTTTATTCAGTCCACAATAATTTGCTCGATTTGTACACAGCGTCTTCAAATGACCCCAAAGAAACTCGGGGTGATCTGCTCAACCTCTTCCCGATACATCCGGCAACGGCAAACCTTGCCACCCACTACGCAACTGTTGTCGGTTCATCGAGCCGAAGCGTATTTGAGTTTATCGGCCAAAACGAGGCAATGGAACAGTTTCTAGAAAGCGAAACCGCTTTTGTCAATCGCGAAACAGTTACTGCTGACTATCTTTGGGACTTTGTCCTGAAAGTGTTCCAAGACGATGTGTTAAATTACGGTGCTGTTACCGAACGTTTCAATACTTACCGTCAGCATGTGGAGGATCACGGGAAAGCAGCATATGCCATATTTAAGGGCATCTTGTTGCTTAACGCCTTTAACAATATATCGGCCGAGAACAATAACGACCTTGTCACACCGACAGAAGACAACATTATAAATCTATATCTCGGCACTCAATATGAGAGTGAAGTTGAAAAAGTGCTCAACTGGTTTAATGACCAAGGTATCATTCAACGAGCACCGGGCGGCATATTCTCGGTTCAATTTACCGCACTGCCCTCACACGAAATTGAAGAACTGAAACACTCACTTGCCAATGACACTGACAAATTCCGTTTCATTTCAAGCATTCTTAATTTTGGCGACACAGCCGCATCGTACTTTACTAAAAAAATCGTTCAGAAAATTATTCGTCCTTATACATATCATTTCTATTCTGAAGCATCGAACGATGCGTTGCTGAAAGACAGAATTAAACGGGCGAAAAAAGAGTCTCGGCCGAGCGACCTGTATTTGGCATTGCTCTTCTCCAAGAATAATGCAGAAATAGCACATCTTCGCGAATTTGCCGACCTCGCTTCAAACAGTGGTGTGATGGATGATAAAGATTTGCGAGATATTATATTCATCGTTTTCGATACTGCTTTTGGCGACAAACAATATGCTCGTTTCATTGAGTATATGGCAAACTATACTTCTGCCCAATCTCATGGTTTTCTTGACCAAGTAAATGTGCATCGAGACCATGCTGCCGATATGATTAAAGAATGGTTGCAAAATGCCTCACGCGGCAATGCCACTATCTACATTAACGGACAGCAAATTCCTATTTCGGTGAAGCATCTTTCACCATATCTAAACAACACGGTCGCTCCTATCATCTTTCCACAAGGACCTGACGCTATCGAAACAATTAGAACAAAAGCCCCCAATACGTTCTGGAAGCCCCAAGTGTCGAAAGAGATTATTCGCACTTTCATTTTCAGCACCAGCAAATCGGAACTTACCGAAGTTGCGGGGCAAATGAAACCTGTCCAATATCTCATCCAAGATGCAATTGATGAAAATCTTGAATGGCGTGCGGATATGCCAGACAACCATCCTTTTAAGATGGTTTTTGATTTCATACAAAACAAAATCAAATTTGCCGACAAATCGTTGCTGTTTAACTTCATTGAGAAATTTGACGATTTGCGCAAACCGCCATACGGACTTTCAGGCAACTACGCTTCTGCTGCGATGGTAGCTTTTGCCATACGCAATTGGGAAAACAAGATTTTTGACACCTTAGGGAAGCCTCTTGACAAAAATAATTTGGTGGAAGTGATTGGCGAATTGTTCAGCGTTTGGGAAAAAGGGAAGAACTCAAACAAGTTGAGTTTCAAGTTTCAGACTCCCGAAGAAGGTAAACTTTGCAAATCACTTGTCAAGACTTTCAAACTTGACAAGTTGAAAGGTTATAGTGACATTTCCAGCCTCAAAGATGCTCGCTTTGCCATAACTGGCTCTTTGCTCGAAGAAAGGGGCTATCCGCTGTGGGCACTCAAATACATGGATGACGAGTTTGTCAACTCCCACCCAGTTATATTGCTTAACGAAGATATCAAACGCCTGTTTGACAATATTGTTGCTATCTGTGGGGAGAAAGACATTAAGAATCCTGCTCTTATTAAAGACACCCTCAACTTAATAGAAACTTATCGCGCGGATATTCCTGACATCATGGCTAAACCGGGCAACTTTCAAAATGGCTTCAACAACTTCATGCTTAGCCAACCCGGTATTGGTTTACAAAAGTTTGAAGTAGATTCTGCCTATGACTTTGTGAAAAAACATCTGGAATCAACCGTCGGTTATTGGTCTGAAGATGAAGTAATTGTTGCTTTGAAAGACTGGCGTATTGCAGAGAACGACAAAATTGAGGCAGAACGCCGCCGCGAGGAAGAGGAGCGCTATCGTTTAGAAAGGGAAGAACGCGAGCGCAAACTTGAAGAAGAGCACCGTCGCCTTGAAGAAGAAGCGAAAAACGCCAAGGATGTGGCTATCCAGGAACTAAAAGGTAATCCAGAGCACATAGCTCGCAAAAAAGTTTCTGCAAGACAATATATTGACTCCATTGACTCTGCGGATGTCCTCCGTTCACTCCTTGACAAGGTAATCGATCTGGGTTACGAGTTTGTTATAGACAAAATTCTCGAATCTTTAGATAATCAAGAGTAGGCCTATGTATAAGTCGTTCAACTCACTTGATGCGCTTTTTGCGTATATTCAGGAGGATAAGCATTGGACAGGTGCCAATGCTTCCCATTACAACAGGTATCCTGTCAGGTTTGTGTTATTTGATAATTTTTCTGACTTCAACGAATTTATTGTAAATAGACCGACTGGCATTTACAAGCATTCGATTGATACAATGATTGACATAGAGTCACCAGATGATTTCCTATCATATACCGAATTGTCTCGTGAAATACGTGCCTTTACAAAGAAAATCCCTATTAACGATTTTGTCATCTATCCGTTTTCAGAAATGGCTCGCTTCTATGATAACGAGGGATGCAAGGAATTTGATGCTCTAATCACCACTATACGCGGTTCTCAAGCCCCAAAGGATGCCCAAGAAGAGCATGTCCGCATATACATACCCATAGTCGGCATGCAAAAGAAAATGGGCAGATTCATGAATGACAATTCGACTTTTGTTTGGGAATTTAAGTCTGAAATTGACAAAGGCACATACAATTTGGTTGTAACTAATGGAACTATTTATGGCGTTTCAGGACTGTCCGACAAGTACACCTATGTCAAGACCTTGTACGAATGGCTTAAGTTATGGGAAAAAGGAGGTAAAATACAACAAACAATCATTAGCAGTTCACCGAACATTTTTGCAAATACTCATTTTGCGCAACCAGACAACGCCTTCACATATACAGAGTGCAAGAATGCTTACCAATTTCTTGTCAACGGATTACATCTTGATTTTGGTGTAACTGAAGAACCTAGTAATGAAGAAATGCATTATTGGGAACAATTGGCGGCAAAGATTGATGTGAACACGTTCAACTTTGACGAGTTTGTAAAAGAACATCTTGATACATTCACCTTGCAAGATGGCATTGATTTTATAAAATCATGGTTTGATTGCGAAACAGATTTTGACCGTTGGCTATTGTCTATCTATTTCCGTAAGATTGCTGATAAAACAGGATACATCTATCGTGCTGTCTCTCAATGCACCAACCTTAGCAAATCAGAATTGTTCTCTCATATTGCTACGCTATTATTTGATGAGCCAAACAAAGAAACGTTTATCTCCGAGCGTTTATCTGCTATGAAATTAGCGGCTGAAAAAGGTGTGCAAATCCCTGACATGGCGAGAACCAAATTGAAAGCAAAACTTACATCCATCGCAATAGCCCCCGAACAAGGAGGATATTATCTTGCCACTAGGCTCCTAACTCCATTGACAGATGAAGAATTACAACTTGCCATACGCTGGGTTGCTCAAGGAAATGTCAGTATTAACGATATAAAGAGCATCTTTCCAGATTTCTATTCGTATCTGCGACCCCTCAACCTAAACTATTTAGAGGCAGCTAATCAATGGATACTAGAATACTTCGACTGTTACCGCATATCAAAAATATCAGATACCATAAATGAACGTGTATCTGATATCATGTCTGAGAAAAATGCTAATTCTACATCATTCTTGAATTGGTATAACAATTTCAGAACTGTAAAGACGATATTACACAATCGTTCAGATATTGATATACTCTATTGGATAGACGGACTTGGCGTAGATTGGATACCATTCATCCGCAACATAATAAACAAGTTTGAGAAAGAGCATGTGTATCTTAACGAAATACACATCGCTGTAGCAGATTTGCCAACTATCACTGCTATCAACAAACCAATTCTGCAATCTCTTCTTCCAGACAATTGTCCTCTTGAGAGGATAGGTGACTTGGATAACTTTGCCCATTCTGCGAAAAAATATCCTCAATATATCATAGATGAAATGAGAATTTTGGAAAAAGCAATTATTCAAGTGCTTGATAAATATACAGGAAAGAAAATTGCTTTTGTTTCTGATCATGGTATTACTTACCTTGCACAGCATTCTAACGGCCTTAAATTGGCAGGGCTTAACCCTAACCATGAAGGCAGATTGGCTGATATTGTTGGTGAAAATTACGTGTCTGACAACAAGTATTTTATTCTTGATGATAAGAAAACTATATGCTCCTTAACTCACCAATCATTAACAGACAAGGTAAACATGGGGCATGGGGCACATGGGGGGTGTTCTCCTGAAGAAGTGTTAGTTCCAATCATTATTGTTTCTTCCCAAAAAAACGCAAACACCTATTCAGTTACTATTGACAATGATGAGATAGATGGCAGACAACCTAATCTTAAATTTACCATCAAGGGACTTGCTACAATAGATGTTCCAACGCTTGAATATAACGGTGTAATATATCATCTGTTAAATTTGGGTGGCGACAAATTTGAAAGTGAACGTCTGAAATTGGTTGATACTGCCACAAGGGCTGTTGTGCGTATCAACAACGACATTTTCGGAACATTCAATATCAAGATTTCGACTGGTGCTGTCGAAGATGATTTATTTGGCGATTTATAAATATTACAACAATGAACGAATCCTTATCAGATAAAATTCGCGAGCAATTTGCCGCAATGACTATATACAAAGATCCTACTTCTACAGGTAGTCTTTTTGCAGGAAGAAATTTACCTTCATTTGTTAAAGACTTTCTGCTCAAACGATATATAAACCCTGATGGTTCTGTTAATCGGCTCAAACTGACAGAATTTCTGGACTCTGTTATTCCCACAGAACAATCTACGGTTAAAGACCGATTAGATTGTAGAGAAGAACTAACCCTTCTGACACGTTTTATAGTATATATTGACCTTGTAAAAGGTATCCGCCGCTTTTCGATACCCGACATGGGTATCAAACAAAACGAAGGTCAGATTCCAGAGTATGTGTATAAAGCCCATATGGGAGAACTTGTTGACGGAGAAAAATGGGGTATTGTAAAATTAGCCCTTTTACCCGATGATGACGGGAAAAAGAATCATGTTGAAATGACTGACTACAAGCCCTTCAAACCATACAAGTCAGTTGATATAGATTATTTCAGAAATGCTAGAGAGGCTTTTACTACTAAAGAATGGATTGACTTATTGCTTTCTGCTATGGAGTATGATGCCGAAGGTTTTCAATCGCAAACAGAAAAAATAGAGTTCCTTACAAGACTGCTCATTTTCTTAGAGCCTCGTCTAAATGTAATTGAGCTTGCTCCTAAAGGAACAGGAAAGAGTTATGTCTTTGGCAATCTATCCAAATATGGTTGGTTGGTTAGCGGGGGTAAGGTTACTCGTGCTAAGTTGTTTTATGACAAGCAAAAACAGCAAAATGGCATTATGAAGAATCATGATTTTACTGCGTTCGATGAAATTCAGACCATCGTTTTTCAAGAACCTGCAGAGATTCAAGCTGCCTTAAAATCATATCTCGAATCGGGTAAAACCACAATTGACAATAACGAATTCACATCCGAATGTGGCTTGATGTTAATGGGAAACATCCCTTTAAATGAGAGAAAGCAACCACTCAACTTCCGTTATTTTGATTCTTTACCACAAAATTTCCGTGAGTCTGCATTGCTTGACCGTTTCCATTGTTTCATAGAGGGGTGGCATTTACCACGCATTCACAAAGGGATGATATTCTCTGGGTGGACTATTAACGTGGAATATTTCTCTGAGATTCTTCATACTCTCCGCACTCAGAATGTTTATGGTATCGTTTTTGACCAAATAGTTGGATATGACAAGAATGCGGATACTCGCGATTTCAATGCAGTCAAGCGAATAGCAGTTGGATATATGAAGTTGCTCTTTCCTCATTGGACAAATTCATCCAAAGTGGATATGGACGAGTTTGATCGATATTGTTTACAACCTGCAATATATCGTAGGGGAATTATTAAAGAGCAATGCCATTATATTGACCCTGAGTTTAAAACTAAAATGCCCAATTTTTGGATTAAAAATGAATCTATAATAAACAAAAGTTCAAATAAACAAGGGATGGAAGAAAATGACCTATTTTAGGTTAATGATTTCATGTATTTTGCAAGTTTATGGATAGCATCATTGAAACCCAAAACATAGAATTCAAAGAATCTTGGCGCGACGAATACCAGAAATGGATTTGCGGCTTTGCTAATGCGCAAGGTGGCATTCTTTATGTTGGCGTAAAGGATAATGGCGAAGTATGTGGTGTACAGAATGCCAAGAAGTTGATGGAGGACATTCCAAACAAGGTGCGCGACATGATGGGTATCTTGGTAGAGGTCAATCTGAAAGAGAAAGCCGAAAAGCAATATCTGGAGATTGTGACAGATGCCTATCCTTATCCTATCAGCTTTCGTGGGAAGTATTACCAGCGAAGCGGTGCGACCAATCAGGAACTGAAAGGGGCTGCACTCGACCGCTTCATGCTTCGCAAGCAGGGTAAGACGTGGGACGGTGTACCTGTGCCTTATCTGAAAGTAGAGGACTTGGACAACGCTACGTTTGATTTGTTCCGCAAGTATGCCAAGCGGAGCGGACGCATGGAGGAAGCGGATTTGATGGACGACAATCACGGATTATTGGAGAAACTGCGGCTCTATGAAGGCAATTATCTGAAACGTGCTGCCGCTTTGTTATTCCATCCCGACCCAGAAAAGTATGTGACTGGAGCATTTGTAAAGGTCGGCTTCTTCCGTGAAGGTATGGATTTGGTATATCAGGATGAAGTGCATGGCAACCTGTTCCAGCAAATTGTGAAGCTGATGGACTTGCTATGTACCAAATACATGAAAGCCATTATTACTTACGAGGGCATCCAACGGATAGAGACATTGCCGATACCTCGTGAGGCTCTGCGTGAGGCGTTATTAAATGCTTGCATCAACAAAGACTACGCAGAACCTTCTCCTATCCAGATCCGCATGTATGAGAACAAGTTGGAGATAATAAACGGTGGGGTATTGCCAGACGGGTGGACGGTGGAAACATTATTGTCTTCTCATCGAAGTATGCCTTACAACCCTGATATAGCCAATACGTTCTTCCGTGCAGGTGAGATTGAGGCATGGGGACGCGGAATTGAGCGTATCATCACGGCTTGCAAGAATGACGGTTTCTCTACGCCGGAGTTCCGCTACGATGCTTCGGGTATCTGGACAACTTTTAAGTTTGAGTACCCGGAAAGGGCGACTACCCAAAGCGACCAGAAAACTACCCAAAAAACTACCCAAAAGACTACCCAAAAGACTACCCAAAAGGCCATACAAAATCTGACAGAACAACAGCAAGCTATACTGTCATTCTTAAAAGAACATCCGGAAGCGACCCGAAAAGAAATCAGCGAGAGCCTTTCCGGCATTACGGAGGATGGCGTAAAGTACAATCTTTCCCGGCTGCAAGAACTGGGGTTGTTGAAACGCATAGGAGGCAGGAAGCAAGGATATTGGCAGATTATAGAATAAAGGACTATGGACGATTTGGAAGAATTTGAAAGTTGGTGTGAGGATTTAAGGGCATGGGAACGCTTTCAAGACGAGCTTGAAAGAATCAAGGGAGAAAATACCTATGAAGACTTGCACGACTTTGGGGATAAAAGCTTATCTTTGCAGCAGGAAACCTCCACGCAACCTGACGCAGAACGCAGCAACAATCCGGTGGAGCAATAGCGGGAGATTACGCTACTTGCAGAAAGATAAATCAAAGATATTCAGCCACTTGAATCAATAGTTCGATTCCTGGTGGCACCACTTTGAAGAAAAAAAGACAGTAAAATCCTGATTTCCAAACGGAATCAGGATTTTTTGTTTTCTCACAAAACGCAAATACGACAATATAGACTGGATGACGAGGTATACGAGCTTAGGGATCAGGAACAATGAACATCCTGTTCTTCATTCTGAAGACAAAACTTCTCCTGAAACGGGTATTCGGAAAAGAGACGGAAATGCGTACCCTGCTCGGTATAATGAACGAAGAAATAGAAAAAATGAAAAAGGCAGTAAACATAGATTATGCGCCTGTAACTTTAGACAAGTCGGACAAGAAAGTAGGTTTATCATTTTTATAGACGATATGTTTGGAAAGGAATAAACCGCTGATAATTTCCATTATATCAATCAGATTTGTTTTGTCTGCCAAATAAAGAGGGGAAAAAGGTTGTTTGTTAAAGTGTGATTTGAATTGCTCCGGGTACTTGATACGCCATTCCACAAGGCGTATTTCATTGTTCAGTAGCCCAATCGCTTCATCAATGGGATACAAATAAGGCATTTTTTTCTTGCTCAAACCGTACATGATACGATTTAAGTCTATGTAATCCGAATGAAAAATAGCGTAATAAAACGCTATTATCCTGTTCGCTGATACTGAAATCAGCCAAATGAATAGCCAATTCCTCAATAGCTTCCATAAACTCTGATACGGAAACTTTACGTTGTGAGCATTCCGATAATAATCGAAAGAAACTCAAATCTGATATTTTGTTCATACAATAGAAATACTAAATGTTTTTTTATTAAGCACATATATTTGTCATCCCATTAAATAGCATTCAAGTGAAGCTATTGAATAAAAAACATTCCCAGCATTGTGAGCTTCTAATTTTTGTGCATCTAAGCAAGAAGTTACCCATGAAGCAGATAAACATCGTATTCCAACTTCCCTACAAGACACAATATCTGAAACTGTATCACCTATATATATCATTTCATCCGGTTGTAACTTATAATCTGCAAGCAATTCCCTAAAATTCTCTGCTTTATTATTTTTGAAAGGATTTCCAGTTTTTACTTTATCAAAACACGTGTCCATATTAAATTGACGTAATGTTATCGCACAGCTCTTTTCTCCTTTTCCTGTAACCAAAGCAATAGGAATAGATTTCTTTTTTAACTTCTCAATCAGTTCTGTTATACCGTCAAAAGGACGAGGGCACATTATATGCATTTGTTCGTATATCACGTAGAAGCCATCCAAGGCTTTTTCCGAATTATTACCAACAAGTTTTTTTATCATCCCTTTTTCATTTAGTCCAAAAGTTTCTAAAATATCATTCTCGGATACATCATTAAGAGTAACATAGGGAGTTACTGCCTTTTTTAAGGCTTTGAGGCACATGGGAATTGTATCTCCGATTGTACCGTCTAAGTCAAAGGCTACTAATTTAATCATAACCTTACATTTGATTGATTTTCCGTATCACCCGACAAGGATTTCCCACCGCCAAGCTATTTGCCGGAATATCTTTGGTTACAACACTTCCTGCACCAATCACACTTTTTTGTCCTATTGTCACACTCGGTAAAATAATTACTCCACCGCCAATCCAGCAGCCATCCTCTATCATGACAGGGAGGGCAAAAGTTCGACGGACATACTTACAGCCATCCGGGGTTTCTGTCAATACAAGTCGTTCATTAAACTCTACCGGGTGAGTTGCCGTATAGATTTGTACATTAGGTGCTACCAGCACATTGTTCCCTATGGTAATCTTATTGCAATCGACAAATGTACAACCAGTATTTACGGTGACATTATCACCGATATGTATATTGCATCCATAATCACATATAAACGAATGACCGACAGAAACATTTGCACCTATGCTTCCAAACATTTCCTTTAGTACGGCATGTTTTTCAGTCTTTTGTTCATACGGCAAAGAATTGTATTTCATCAACAAGTGATGAGCTTTACTTTTCAAATCCATAAAAAATGGGTCGTGGCAATCATACCATTCACCAGCCAAACATTTTTCCATTTCAGTTTTCATAAGCTATAATTTTAAATATGTTGCAAAGTTATACCGATTTTTTGGCTGATTTCAGGTATTATTTTTCGTTATTTTGGTATTAGTCCATTTTTTAGGGCTATATTTATGGCATGAAAAGAGAAAACCTATATCAACCATTCGAAATTAGTTTTAGCGAGCTTGACGAATCCTTGCTAAAAGAGCATAAACATTCCTTTTTTGAATTAGTATATATTCTTTCAGGAACAGGCATCCAATGGATTAACAACAATAAGTTTCCTTATCATGACGGACATTTGTTTATGATTACTCCCGGAGATACGCATTCTTTCGAAATCCATACAACAACTAAGTTTGTCGACATCAAGTTTAACGACATATATATACATTCTTCTGTTTTCGGTGCTGAAAATATCCAAAGACTGGAGTTTATTCTTCAACATGCTAATCATCAACCCGGTTGTATACTAAGAAATAAAGTAGATAAGTTACTGGTGAAACCCATGATTGAAGCGATTATCAGGGAATATATTAACCGAAATTTATACAGCAAGGAGATTATAACACAAATAATTAATACGATTATTATTGTGGTAGCACGCAATATCGCAATGTTCTTGCCTGAACAGGTGGATGAATGCTCTGAGGACAAATCGCTTGACATATTGCAGTATATTCAAGCAAACATCTATAAAACAGGTAAAATCAGAGCAAAAGATATTAGCCAACATTTTGGCATTTCGGAGAATTATTTAGGACGATATATCAAAAAACATACTAATGAAACTATGCAGCAATACATTTTAAACTACAAACTAAAGTTAGTAGAAAATAGATTATTGCATAGTCAAATGAGAATTTGTGAGATCGTTGAAGAATTAGGATTTACTGATGAGAGCCATCTTAATAAGTTTTTCAAAAAGTATAGAGGATGCAGCCCCTCTAATTTCAGAAAGAACAATTTGAAGTAAACCATATGCATATCCTTGTTTTTAGAGTTATTGAAACAGTAGAAATGACTATTTTTGCATTATATTTATAGATGTCTATGACAAATACAGAAACCATACAATCACTTATTGATAGCGGAGAAGGCTATAATGTAGAGTTCAAAGTTCGTGTTCCTTCAAAGGTTCGTGAACTAACAGAAGAAATTTGCGCTTTCGCTAATGCAGACGGAGGGTATTTACTCATTGGTATAAATGATAACGGACAGATTATTGGCACAGATTTAGAGAATGACAAACGTTCAGCCATTCAAGGCTCTATCAGTGAAATATCTCCAGCTCTCCATTGTGATATGTATGCGGTAAATATCGAGGATAAGACAGTTTGGGTAATTGATGTTCCATCAGGGAAAGATAAACCTTATATATTTTCCGGTTCTATCTTTGTGCGTGAGGGAGCAAACTCACAGAAACTTCGTACTGTCGAAGAAATGCGCAGTTTCTTTCAGGAATGCAACAAAATATTTTTTGATGCTATCCCTTGTTCGTGGTTCAACATTTACACAGATGCAGATGAACAAGCGATAAAAGACTTTCGCACGGAAGCAAAGCTAAGTCCATCGACTGCCAACAAACAGATATTTGAGAATTTGGAACTGTTTACGGATAACGGAGTAGCCAAGAATGGAACAGCCATGTTCTTTGGGAAACAACCTGAACGAAAGTTTCCACACGCAGTAACAAGATGTGTCCTTTTCAAAGGAACAACCAAAGTATATATCATTGATGATAAAACCTTTAGCGGTCCACTATACCAACAATATTTGCAGGCTATGGCATGGCTAGAAAGTAAACTGCAAGTAGCTTATAAAATTGAGGGAGCAGGACCAAGAGAAGAAATTTGGGAAATTCCTCTTACTGTGTTTAAAGAAGCCATTATTAACGCTCTCTCACATCGTGATTATTACGAACAGGGAGCAACCATTACAATAGAAATGTTTGATGACCAGGTAGAGGTTTCTAATCCCGGAGGGCTTTTGCCTATCGTAGCTAAAGATTTCGGACACAAGAGCATGACACGCAACCCATTAATCTTTGGATTGTTTACCCGTATGCATTTGGTTGAAAGGGTGGCATCCGGCATTCCCCGTATGCAAGAAGCTATGAAAGAAGCCAATCTTCCTGAGCCTGAATTTCATACGGACGGGATGTTTACGGTTATATTCAAAAGAGGTATCAGTATCAAGAATGATACTGTAAATGATACTGTAAATGATACTGTAAATAGCAAGGAGAAAGAAGTTTTAAAGATAATCCAGAAATATCCTGGACTCAATTCGTCCAAGATTGCAGAATTAATAAAGAAAAGTATTCCAACAGCAAAACGCCACTTAAATTCTTTAGTTAAATCAGGTTTAATTGAGTTTAGGGGGGCACAAAAAACGGGGGGGTATTATATTATAAATCAACAGTAAGCTACATTATCATAGCATTATTAATCAATATAACTGTTTGGCATATGAATACTGATGAAACAATCAATAAAGAGGAGTTGACTTTGCAAAACACTCCTAAAGCAGTAAATTATCTTATAAATGAAATTGCTGAAATGAGAGTTTTACTTGAACATATAGAGTCACAATTAGGTTTAGGGGTTGATAAGCACAGACCTATAAATATTGAAAAAGCATGTCAAATTCTAAATCAAACTAAAAATGGCATCAATAAAATGGTCAGAAGCCGAACCATACCTCATTATATACAAGGAAACAAAGTTTATTTCTTTGAGGACGAATTAATTAAATGGGTTGAGAAGGGACGTGTTGCTACTCTACAAGAAAAATATACATCAAAGAGAAACTACTAATACTCAATCAGTATGGAACTGACACGCAAAGAATTATATGACTTAGTATGGTCTGAGCCAATGACAACCATATGTAAACGTTTTGGTCTTTCAGATAATGGTTTAAGAAAACGCTGTAAATCGATGAATATACCCACACCACCTTTGGGGTATTGGGCAAAACTGAAATATGGTAAGCAAGTCACACCTCTACCGTTCCAACAAGAGGAAACAAACGCAACTCAATCAACAACACTTCAAGAAGCCAAAGAACCTAAAGTAGAAATGGAGAAATCCGTAAATCCATACAAGCAACGTGAACTGGAAATTTGCAGTGGTGATATTTCATGCTTTAAGGTTCCAGAAGTCTTATATGCTAAAAATCCTCTAATAATCGACACAAAAGAAAAATTCAGACAGCGATCAGAAAATCAATATTTAAAGAAAAATCCCTATAAAAGTAAAATAAGAGAAACGTTAGACCTCTATGTTTCTGAGAATATGCTAGATAGAGCACTATCTATTTTTGATACAATTATAA
>ENA-ORRE01000807-ORRE01000807.1-human-gut-metagenome-genome-assembly--contig:-NODE-807-length-23485-cov-17.332907_pt1 | contig 23485 bp, 23 predicted proteins | sample MGYA00242171_ERZ509126 | MGnify/ENA primary metagenome ERZ509126 (study PRJEB26280, sample SAMEA2338648) | human gut metagenome | biome: human gut; feature: human-associated habitat; material: faeces... | reverse complement strand
TCTCGCCATCACCATCCGCAAATAACACATTATCCGGCAATACAACAGCAGCTCTTGCTTTTCCATTGTTTTTTAAGCTTCGATAAATATGCTGTAAAAAGTTTAACTGTTTGTTACTGGTAGGATAGGTAAAATCATCACGTGTTGCACGCTCTCCACCCTTCTTAGTCCCAAAAGGCGGATTAGTCAAAACCAGGTCATAATCGTGCATCATTTTTCCTATATTTGAAAGTGTATCACCTAATATAATAGGTGCTTCAATATCATGGAGCATAGCATTCATTAATGCCAGACGATGTGTATCATGAACAAGTTCACATCCTGTAAATGCCTCCTCTCTCTCAAATTTTGCTAAATCCGCATCTTCAATATCGAAAAAATTATCTGTATGTTCGGCAACATACGAATGAGCAGCAATCATGAAACCAAATGTTCCACAAGCTGGATCATTACATCTCTCTCCTACTTGTGGTTTCATAAGTTTTGTCATCACATCAATCAAAACACGCGGAGTAAAATACTGGCCTGCACCAGATTTCTTTTCATTAGCATTTTTCTCAAGTAATCCTTCATATAGATTTCCAAGACCTTCTTCTCTTGCAGAATACCAATCAAGACTGTCTATCGTAGCTATAATCTTCTCAAGATTCTTAGGCTCATCAATATTTGTTGCTGCCCCCTGATATATTTCACGAATTCTTCCTGTACCATTATCACCAAGTTCTGATAATAAATCCTTGTAAAACTTCTTCAGTTCCACTCCACTTCTAGACCTTAATTCATCCCAACGGTATTTTTCTGGAATTGGTTCTTCTGTTCCAGTTTCCTTCGCCATCTTCAAAAACAAAATATATGTTAACTCTGTAACATACTGATGATATGTGATGCCATCATCCCTTAATACATTACATAAATTCCATAATTTTGATACAATTTCTTGTGTTGTCATGCAACATTTCCTCCATCATCGTACAGATATTCATTTAATTCAAGAACAATACTTTCCAAATTGTTCTGAAATATCTTATTTATCTTATTAAATCCACCATAGCTTGCAAACCTACTGTCTTCATCAAATACTTTGATATTCATTACAGACTCTCCGAGCAAGTATCTTTCAATACGTGATATCCAACTCTGTTCCTGTTTTGAAAAATTATGCTTATTCTTTAATTTTTCAACAGCTCTATGAATACGAGCTTCATGACTAATCAATGTTGAACCAATCGCATAACGCCGAATCAAACTTATAATATCTGCCATTATTTCTTCATTAGTCAATTCATATATTGCAGTATTCAACTGTTGTGTCGTAAATCCTTCTCTATCAAGTGTTAATCTCAGATCTTTCAAATCTTTTCTTGTTAAATCTTTTGGTCGGGTACAGATAATATTTAATGCAGCAATTTCATTTCGATTACTCTGAATATATCGTGAGAATGCGTTCAGATAATCCTCTGGTTTTTCTGCATTTCCATATCCACGGGAATGTTCCGTCAATACATCCACTGCATCAGAAATAACCACTGGACGAGATCCATTTGATTTTGTCTCTTGCAACATTTTAAAAACATCTCGATATTCAAGTAAACGTTTCTTGGCATCCTGCACATCTAACTTTTCAATCTCCATAATAAACTGCGATGGGTCTTTTCCATCCGTCATACTGATGAAATAATCCATCATTTTAGTTGACATATTTCGTTTGTTTCTTTGTAACTTAGCAATTATCTGAGTAATCTGCTGTTTTACCTGCTTATCATCATTGATTTCAGCTAACCCATCTAATAACTGAGTAAAACTTGTCATAGGATTCGATACTACTGGTTTCATAGTATTCACATCATTCAAAGAATCATATACACCCACAGGATCATATATTTCAAAATGTGTCTTATGAATTTTAGGGCAGAGTCTGGTTGCACGTCCTAACATCTGTTCAAATAAAATACGCGATTTCACCCGACGCATAAACACTAGTGTTGTAATTTCCGGCACATCAATTCCTGTAGTCAACAGATCTACTGTAACCGCAATACTTGGATAATTTTCATTCTTAAATCGCTTGATAGCTTCATGAACTTTTTTAGGATTCCCACCGCCAACACTGCCTGTTATCTTCATAATTGCCTCATTAGAGACTCCATATTCAGAATAAATTTTTCTTAAAATTGAAACAATCATATCTGCATGCTGGTCATCAACTGCATATATTAGAGTTTTACCTTGTTCTTCAGGATTCTCTGGGTCAATATCACGAGCAATTTCACTTAAAACTGTCTTATTAAAGTTCTCGGTAATAACTTGACGATTAAACTGCTCAACATCAAAGTTCAATTCATCATCCAACAATTCACTATTCGTAATCTCACCTGTCACAGGGTCATACACCGTAACTATATCACCTGATTTGTAGTGAATTCCCTCTGTGCTGAGTTTTGTTTCCAGATGATGTGGAGCATCATGATCCACCAGATATCCCTCAATAACAGCTTCCCTATAAGTATATTTAAAAACCGGCTGTCCAAAAATTTCTGTAGTCTGTAGTGCAGGAGTGGCTGTAAGGGCAATTTTTACCGCATCAAAATATTCTATTACACTTCGATATTTGCTTTGATAGTCCCTCTGGTCTCGATACAAAATCTCTGTATCACTCATCTCCTTATCTAATATATATCCACGGTGTGCTTCATCTATTATAACCAGATCATAATCCGTAACAGCCGGCGTAGTTTCTCCGTCATTATATAAAATACGCTTAACCATACTCTGCACCGTAGCAACCTGAATTCTTGTTTCTTTATCCATGTTTTTTTCTTCAAGTCCCTTAATGTTGTAAATTTCATCAAGCGTCATTAAATCTTCTAATTTGACTTCTTTAAACACATCCACAGCCTGTTCTCCAAGAGAAGTACGGTCAACAAGAAACAAAATACGCTTGAATCGGTTCGTTTTTAAAAAGCGATAAATCATGCCTAATACGGTACGCGTTTTTCCCGTTCCAGTTGCCATAGCTAAAAGAATATTCTTTTTTCCTTCAATAACTGCCTGTTCTACTGCCTTAATAGCATTTAATTGATACTCTCGCAGATTTAGTCCACTAGGGTCAGTAAGGAAATCATATGGTAATGCTTTCAATGCCGAATTACCCTTATATGTATTCTTTTCCAATAATTCTAACATTCCTATAGGGCTAATCCATCCATGAAGAGCTGTAGGACTATTGGCAGGATTTCTTAAGTCGAGAAACCAAATTCCCGATTTAGTCTCAAATTGTTTTAAATATGGCCTTCCATTGGTAGCAAAAGTGAATGGTACTTTATATTCACCCCACTCTCCAATTAGATACTCCGAATCCTCCTTACGAATATTACGTGGATATTCTTTTCCCTGATAATCAATAACAGATGGAATATCCTTATGTATTGCTTTTGCCTCTATAACTCCTATCAACTTAGTATCAACAAACAATGCATAGTCTACACGTCCGCCCTTCCCTACTGTAGAATTTGTCGGCCATTCAGAAATAGCCATATTGCGTCCTTTTTCCGGACGTGTTCCTTTAGAATATCGTAAATTTTCTGTATCAGCTTCCCAACCTACTTGACGCAGTTGCTCATCAATAATATATCTCGTTTCAGCTTCTGATTTTGGTCGTCGGCTTGCCATTTTACCAGCCTGTTTCTGACGTTCTAATTTAGAAATAACGTCAGCCTCACTTGCTTTCTTCTCTGCTTGTTTCGTAAGCTCTTCCGCCTGTTTTTCTTCTGCTGCTTTTTCTTCCTGCGTAACTGTTAATTTCTTATTTTCTAATTTAGGCATAACAAAATCATGGTGTTGATAATTCCAATCACCATATGTTTGCATAAACCATTCGCAAAGACTATATGCCATTTCAAGCAGAATTTTACATTCCGACAAAGACTCATAATTCTCATGCACAGCTTTATTTCTTGCTTTTCTTAGAGAATGCAAAATATCCGTTAAATCCCTTGTTAACAAGCCTTCTCTTTGAAGCGTATCTATTCTTGCAACTGCTGTATTGTCATAAGGAAATTGAATTCTGTCATAAGTAAACATTAGATTAACAATACTTTCCCCAATCATTCCTAATTTCATAAGGCAGGAATTAGAATCAGAAAAACAATACTTTTCAGCCTGACCACCAAATGTGGCCAAAACTGGAAACTCTGATTTCAAAAAGTCAAAATTTGATTTCATAAGAGTCGCCTCCCCATTCTGCATCTATATCTATAGAATAATTAATAATATCATCTATTTTGCAATGAAGAACATTACATAACCTATCCAAATTAATTATCAATGTAACATTCTCATTCAATCATAGAATTCTTCTAACTTCTCATAATAGTGTATTATATCATATTTATTGATACTTTTTCAATCTCCGCCTAAGTTTTTTTAACACAATATTGCATTATGAAAATCGCTTCTTTGTAGCTCCCAAAATAAAAAACCGAGGAGCTGAATTTCAATCCAAATCCTCGGAAATATTTTATTTAAAACTTTTTCACAACCATATTTATTTAAACCAAAAGATCATTTCTTTGCGTTTTCCTCTAATTCAAGCATATATTCATCAAAGTCAGACATAAACAATCTGTCTCAAACAATACGTTACTTTTCAAATTCTGTTTCAACATGAACCTTTACAATTTCAGCCGTTACCTTACCTGCATCCTGTAAAATTCCATAATCAAACATTTTTTCATCATAAGCAATAGCTTTAGCATAAGGATCCGTTATCTTCTGATAGAATTTTCTTACATTGGCATGAATTTCACGGATGCGTTCAAGTTGCTCATCAAAATACTTTTCTGTCAGATATGTTCCTCGTTTCAGCCGTTCATCATCCATGGCCAAGCCTTTAATGGTGTAGTCCTTTGCAATTTAATTGACCCACTTACAGAATTGACTTTGAAGCCAACTGCAATAATCATCTCCAATAAATAGTGATTTGTATTGTAACTTTTTCCGTCAGGGGCAGTTATCCGAAATTTTCGGATAACTGAATCCTCCGGTAATTCACAATTATTAAATATTTTTTATATTATAGTTTATGGCACGAACATCCACGTCGTACAACGTAGCCATCACCTTTTGTGTTAACCATATATTCTCATCCTCATAGTGCATCCCCTTACTCTCTCCTTTATTTTTACCATAATCGAGACTTGGTCAATCCTTACAAGTTTTAAATATGTGAAATCAAGTTAACAATCCAACTTCAATCCTACCAAATTATGTAATTTCTTGTAAATCTTATAAGCCGTTCTATAATCCTCCGATATTAAACAATGACTAACATTATCTGCATGCAAAATATATACTTCTATTTTATCAACACCAGAATTAAACGCTCTTTGTATCCTGTGGTTTCCGTTAATCACAAATGGTTGAGTAAACATATCACTCACCAAAACAATGATAGGGTTATCTTCCTTACTCTTTCGTAACGAATCATTCATTTTTATATACTTTATATCCAGGTCCGATTCGACTCGACAAAACTCACAAATTACTTGTGTGTCTACATTTTGTGATTCTATAGAATTCTGTATTATATACTCATAAACTTGATTTACATTATATTCTAAACAATCCGATTTCCAAATTTCTTCATTTAATATTAACGCTGTTTGTTCCGATTCAACTAGTAAAAATTGTAAATCACATAAAGATTGTACTAACTTCAATACTTTCCGTTTCTTAAAAAAAGCAAATTTTTGTTTATGCACTTCTGACACAATATCCTTTTTAAACTGTTTTTTTCGTTCTATATCATTAATATAATTTTCATGTTCATAGCACATTATTGCTAAATATCTCTGCATATCAATCCTCCAAAGCTAAATCATCTTAAAATATCTCAAAGCATCCTTAATATACTACACCTTCTCCTGCAAACACTGTCTCACCTCTGAATTTTCTTTCTTGGACTTATTGTTAATTCCCGCCCATATCCAGACCACATATCCTATTTACTTGTGCAATACGAGAAATATGCATATTTACGCCATACTTTTCCTTAACATATTCCTTAATCTTTGAATAAATTACCTTTTCTTCTAAATATAACCACTCTCTTCATCAGACTCCATCGTAACCTCATCTTTTTTAGGGATAATTTATACACCATCTCCACATTCATTAAAATCTTACGTTGCATTAACATTCGCATACAATCTTGTGTAATCATAATTTTTTGCACTCCTTGTCATAAAATATGAAAATGGCACCATTCCAGCGGACAGACTTATAATCTAAGTAATGTAATATTCAAAAATTCATTAAAAATAGTATATAACTTATTCCAGTCAACATCAATTTCATAATCCAATAGAAACTCAAGAACATTACCCAAGAGCAAATTCCAATTTCCTAAATACTCTTTATTAGACGATCTTGCAAACAACGAATTATGCAAAATTTTTATGTAGTTATCTTGAATATCCTGCATTTCATATATTTCATACATCCCCACAAAAGGCAAACAAGAATACCAGCCATCTGTATATTTTGATATTTCATCAAAGCCAATTTTATTATCTATTATGTATTGTAAATCTTCTTCATGAATATTCCCGTACTCGAACGGCAGATATTTTTCATTTCTTTTCTCCTCTGATCCAATATACTTTATTCCCCTATCTTTTAAATCAGAAACATATTGATCATCTGGTGATAATATGGAGTATTCACAGAATTCTATTCCATCCAATACCATACTTTTATATACAGACTTCATAACTGTTTGTAAATCCCTACCATCAATCGTTTTTCCATAACAATGAATTCTTAATAGATCAGTAATTTCTTTTTTCATTTCTTGTTTACTAAAGCAACTATAAATATCCGGTTTTAGTTCCCAAAATCTTATTTTGCAGTCCATATTAGAAAAATAACCCGCTTTATTTAATTTATCAATGTATTTCGTACCTTTTTTATTTGCATAAGAAGTTAACAAATGTGATATGCCATCATCTGAACGCTTCATTAATTCTGTTATTATTTCAAATGATTCATCTTCCTTGATTAATCCTTTCTTTTCAAGAACAATTAATGCTGTATCTATGGAATATACACTATAATCTTTATGATTAAAATACATAACCCACGCATACACCAATGATTCTATATCCATATCTCTTTTTTCATAGTTAGCTAGCTTCATGTATGACGCAGCTAATGTCACAGCACTATAAGATCCTTCTTTCCCGGCTTTCAAAATTGTATCCAAAAGGCTAATGTTCCTAAACTTATTTTTGTCGCCAAAATATCCAAGCTCATGTAATCGATATTCTGCTAAACTAAGACTTCTTTCGATCCAGAATTTATCAAACTTATACTTTTCAAGTTCTGGCAATAATACATCTACACAACTTTTACCATTATTAACATACTCATTAAAACATTTGTAAAACTTGTCTTTTGCATTCCCCTGAATCCAAATACTCACTAAATAATCCGCTAAAACCTCATCTTTGTCAATCGAATGCATATCTTCATCACATATATCTTTAATTAAATCATCAAATTTAATTATTTTTTCCTTTTTTTCAAAAAAAGAAACATCCTCATTGATGTGTTTGATTAAATCGTAAAATTGTCCTTCGCTAATATGCCTATTATTTAAATATTGGAAAGCCATTTTTTCTAAATTGTTACATGTTAAATAAACCTGCCAAATATAATCAGAACTAAAAATTTCATCTTCTATATTGCCATGCCAATTAATATATACAAGCATTTGAACAATCATGCTGTCATCACCTATTAAATCATTTCTATTAGCTATCTGATATAATAAAGTAAAAGTATAATATTGATAAATATCCAATATTCCTTGTCTATCTTCTAAAATAATCTGTAACTGATTGTAAAAACTCTGTATTGAATTGTAATCTCTTGTAGACAACATAAGCTTTTCAAATTCAGAAAATTGCGAATATTTTTTTAACACCTTTTCATAGAATTCATCATCAAAATCAAAAGCCTGCATTCGATCCATATATTCTATAGAACCTTCTAAAATACTTTGCCGTATAATATTTAAGGTTATTTCTTTTCTTTTAGAAAATATTTTTAATCTGAGTCTTAAATATGTATTAAAGCTATCATGTATCAATGATATTCTATTCATGACTTTTTTAAACAAATATGGATGTGAATCAATAAATTCACAAATGGTCTCGTACACCTCTAATTCTGTAAAAAAGTTCTTCAATTCTTTTTTTGTAAAAAAACAATTTCCAGTTGCGAATATCCCTATTGCGCTACTAGGTTTATCGTTATTTATGAATAGGCTATCGTAGTATTCATCTATTTCTTTAATCGGTTGATTAATATCTACAACATGTTTTAGCTTATAATCTTCTGCGATAAAATACGTTATTATGGGATAGCCATTCGTTATTTTATATATCTGATTTTGAACCTTATACTCTGTTATATTATGAGCCAATTCTAAGTACAATCGCGTCTCATCATAGGACCAATCCAATAAATTACTTTTTTTCCATTCAATATTACATTTAAGCGGTCTTGAAAGAACTACAACCCTCACATCAACTAATTTATTGATAAACTCAACAAAATCCTGAAGCTGTTGCGGATTATAATTTTCTACATGATCTAATCCATCAATTATAATCAACTTATCCCGAACTCTTATTGTATCAATTAACTCATCAATAATAACTTTTTTTGCGGTCTTATATACTTTAATACCTATCTCCGAAATAAAATTTTCAAATAAAATTCTCCTATTTCTGTTGGGATCCTGTGATCCAATCCAAAATCTATAAACAACTGCTTCCGGATGCTTATCACATATCTCATTCACAAAGTGACTTTTACCCACACCTGGTTTTCCCTCTATAAAAGTAATATCGTATGGAAAAGTATCTGGAACAGTCCTAAGTAAAATGGTTCGATTTTCCAAATCAATTGACATATCAATAACATTAGGAAGTTTTTCCGCATCAATTTCAAATATAGCATCTTGAGTAATCTCATCAGCTAAATGCATAATTTGAAGTTCTCTTGCTTCTGTGCTAAACATATTATCAAGTTTCTCTGCTATTTGCTTTGGCGTAAGAGGAATAATAATTATATTATCCTTCTTTATGCATGCGAATCCCATAAATTCACAATTCGTTTCAATTAACGTAGAATTAACAATAAGTATATTATTATCTTCTGTGTCAAAAGAGTTTTCATTTCCATTAATCTTTAACACATTCCCGTTAACTTTTATACTATCAATAGAAGTATTAGGATAATTTTTTGCTTGGATCCGATATGATAATTTATTGCACTTATCAATCATTACATCTCTCAAATAAATATCATCAAAATTTTTTGTATCTACTGCTTCAACCACTATTTTTCCAATAGTTCTCTCCGTATCCATTATCCCCAATAGCAAAATAAATACACTTTGCTGATATGTATATCCCTTTAACGAGTTTCTTGCAACTTCTCCCATAGACCTCTCTCTTTCTACTATATACTTATTTTCCCTACATATGATACTGGTAAATATTCTTTAAAAATCTGCTATCTCATGTAATCTCAAGTTTTCTCTCTCCATCAAACACACCGTCTCCACATGCCCCGTCCCTGGGAATATATCCACGCAGCACACTTTCTTAACCTTGTAGCCTCTTGCCTCGAAAATCTCAATGTCCCTGGCAAGGCTTGTAGGCTTGCAGGAAACGTATACTATCTTGTTGACGCCAAAATCGATGATTTTGTCTATTGCCTTAGGGTGGATGCCATCCCTTGGAGGGTCAAGAACGATCATGTCGGGCTTGTCCTTGATATCGTCTATTACTTTAAGAACATCGCCGGCTATAAATTCGCAGTTGTCAAGACCGTTAAGGCGGGCGTTTTCCCTGGCGGCAACAACAGCCTCCTCAATGATTTCAACACCAACAACCTTTTTTGCGACTGGTGCAAGAATCTGGGCGATGGTGCCGGTACCGCTGTAAAGGTCGAATACAACCTGGTTGTCTATTTCTCCTACAAATTCCCTGGTTTTGGTGTAAAGCACCTCTGCTCCAAGAGAGTTTGTCTGGAAAAAAGAAAACGGTGTTATTTTGAACTTAAGGCCGAGAAGTTCCTCGTATATGTAATCCTTGCCGTAAAGGACTTTAGTTCCCTCATTAATTACCGCGTCTGCAAGGGAATCGTTTACGGTATGTAAAATTCCGTTAAGAGTCCCCTTGTAATCTGCTTTTTTCAAAAGTTCAACATACTCGGAAAGGTCAAAATCAATCTGTGTGGATGTGATGATATCAATGATTATCTCGCCTGTTTTGTATGCCTTGCGGACAAGAAGATTGCGAAGGTAGCCCTCGTGTGTCATTTTGTGATAAAAAGGAAGTTTCTTTTCATTAAAATAATCCACGGTAATCTTGAGAATTTTACTGTAATCCTCGTCTATATTTCTACAGCCGGTAACCGTTAAAATATCATAAAAACTGTTCTTTTTGTGAAGTCCCAAAGAAAGTGGGCCGTCCTTAAACTCATCACCAAAAGTAAATTCCATTTTATTTCTGTAGGCTGTTGTTACAGGACTGCCTGTAATACCTAAAAACTCATAATCGGAACAGACATTGTCAATGAGTTTTTTAACCTGGCCTTCTTTGATTGCAAGCTGGTTCTCATAAGATACCGACTGGTATGCACAACCGCCGCAGACACCGAAAAGAGGGCAGACGTCCGTAACGGACTCAAGGGGTGATTTTTCAAGCACCTCCAACAATCTGCCTTCGTATTTGCCGCTTCTTTTTTTATTAATCATAAAACGGATATTCTGTCCGGGAATTACATTCTTGACAGTAACCGTACCATTTTCACATTCAACTTTTCCTTTATTAGGGAAATTAACTTCAGTAACTTTTCCCTCGTATATTTCACCTTTTTTCATTCATATCTCCTTTTTTGTCTTTTTTCTGTTTGAAAACAGGGCAAAAAATATAATGGCAGTTCCTCCAACAATGAGAATTAAATCCATTATCAATTCAAATGCTTTTATTTCTTTGACTATAATAATTGTCGTGTCAATAAAAAGAATTACTATTATCGTCATAACGCCGATAAACGAAATTATTTTGGACACTCTGAGTTTTGGCTTGATTATCATCATGATGATGCCAACGATAAGTGGAGATAATGCAACTAATCTCTGCCAGTTTCTCCATGTATCATTGCCTCCAAGGAATCCTGAGATAATCTTCGTCTTTGATACAATAAGAAAAATACCGGCAACAAGCATAACCAGACCGCTTATAACTTCTATCAGTTCATTTCTAGCTTTGTGATTCATTCGTCCTCCAATTGTTTATATAGTTAATGGGATAAATTCTGTTATATAACGTGCAAAAAAAGAGGTGGCCGGATGTTCCACCTCTTTTCACTTTAGCAAAGATTATTCTTCTTCGTCTTCGTCTTCGTAATCATCTTCAAAATCATCTTCATAATCTTCAAGATAATCAGGTTTAAAATATTTGCAAAGCGCAATTACGGCACCTGCAACTGCTGCAATTACTCCAATGATTGCGAAAACTTTTAATAATTTATTCTTAGATTTCTGTTCTTCCATAATCTAAACCTCCTATTAAATAGTATAGATAATATTATAGATATATTTTACCACTATTTTATACATATTTCTATAGTTAATTCCTTAAATTTTAACTAATTTTGCAAAACCGGCAAACATTTTCTTTCGTCCTGCAGTATCAAAATCAACTGTTACCTCGTAGTCCCTGCCACCGTTAATCATATCCGCAACCGTTCCTTCACCGAATTTTATGTGGCGTACCCTGTCTCCTACGACATAATCAGGGGCAGAATCAGTCTTTTTATCAAAAACGGTATTGGAAATTGCTTCTCTTTGGTAGGAGTTAAATGCAACCTGTCCACGTTTTCTTACAGGCAGCTCCATGTGGTCTTTTCCAGTAATAGAGGAATATTCTGAATTTTTTTTCAACATCTGTGCACTTTCAGCAAGAAGTTCTTTAGGGATTTCTCTTACAAATCTAGATGTTCTGTTCATCTGGGTCTCACCGCGCACAGTCCTCATCCTTGCAGCACTCATAATAAGTGTTTCTTTTGCTCTCGTAATTCCCACATAGCAGAGTCTTCTTTCTTCCTCAATGTCGGACTCGTCACCTGTGGAAATGCTCATATAGCTTGGGAAAAGTCCATCTTCCATTCCTGCCAGATATACTATAGGAAATTCAAGACCTTTTGCACTATGTATTGTCATAAGCGAAACCATATCATTATTTTCATCAAGGTTATCAATATCCGCAACGAGGGCAACTTCTTCAAGGAAACCTGAAAGTGACGGTTCATCCACCGTTTCTTCATACTGGACGGCTTTTGAAATCAGTTCGTCTATATTCTGGCGTCTTTCCGTTGCCTGTTCATCAGATTCGCTTTCGGCATCAATGTAGTCACTGTAACCCACGGTTTCGATTATCTCTTCAATTAATTTTCCCACACCAATATACTGAGATTTGGATTTTAAAACTTCTATCTGGGTTACGAAGCCTTCCACCTTCGATACAGCTCTTTGCAGGCCCGGTACTTCTTTTGCCTGTCTTAGAGCAACATAAAAAGTGATATCGTTTTCGTATGCGTAATCATCTACTTTTGCGACAGAGGCTGCCCCGATTCCACGTTTCGGTACATTAAGAATCCTTTTAACGGCAAGGTCATCCCTTGCATTGTCAATTGTCTTTAAATAAGCAAGAATATCTTTTATTTCTCTTCTTGCGTAGAAATTTATGCCGCCGTATATCCTGTATGGAATGTTTTTTTCTATAAGTTTTTCTTCCAGGGAACGTGATTGTGCATTGGTTCTGTAAAGTATGGCAAAATCACTGTAATCTTTTCTATCATGGAGATGTCTGTGGGCAATATCCTCTGCTATGCCTCTCGCCTCTTCATACCCATTTTCATAAACGTTAAAAATGACTTTTGTTCCGTCTTTAACTGATGTCCAAAGTCTCTTGTCTTTACGTCCCGCATTGTTTTTGATGACTTCGTTGGCTACATCGAGGATTTTCTGGGTTGATCGGTAATTCTGCTCCAGTTTGATGATTTTAGCGTCGTTAAAATATTTTTCAAAATCAAGGATATTATTTATATCCGCTCCTCTGAATTTGTAAATTGACTGGTCATCATCACCTACCACGCAAAGATTGCCGTGGCCTCCTGCCAAAAGTCTTATAAGGTTAAACTGTGCCCTGTTGGTATCCTGATACTCATCAACCATTATATATCTGAAGCGTTCCTGATAATATCTTAATACTTCTTTATCTTCGTTAAAAAGTTTTACCGTAAGGCCTATAATATCATCAAAATCCACCGCATTATTTTTCTTAAGCTGTTCCTGATATTCCCTGTAGATTTCTGCCGTTTTCATGGTATTGTAATTGCCGCCCGAGCTTTGATACATGTCATCCGGAGAAATAAGATTGTCCTTTGCATTGGAAATAACAGATAAAATAGTTCTGTCCTTGTACTGTTTAGGATCAAGGTTTTTTCTTTTTAAAATGTCTTTTATGACGCTTTTCTGGTCATCCGTATCGTAAATGGTAAAATTATTGTCATATCCTATTCTGCATATATATCTTCGCAGAATCCTTACACAGGCAGCATGAAAAGTCATAATCCATGCTGAATCGGCGCCCATTCCCACCAGTCTGTCAACTCTTTCTTTCATCTCTTTTGCCGCTTTATTGGTAAAAGTTATCGCAAGGATATTGTAGGAGTTCACACCTAAATCATCTATAAGATGGGCAATCCTGTGGGTAAGCACACCCGTTTTTCCTGAGCCGGCACCCGCAAGAATCAGAACGGCACCTTCTGTTGTAAAAACGCCTTCTTTCTGTTGTTCGTTAAGCTTGTCATATATGCTCATATTTTACGTTCTCCTCGTAATCATCTTGCAGCGGCAAGTTGCTCCTCATCTCGCCTGATGGCTCGATGATTAGCGGTCATCAAACGTAAAATGATACAAAGTCCTTAATTCAAGCATTGGGCTTTGTATCATTTTACATTTTACTCGTCGCCATAACAAAATGGGAGCCCGCCGGGCTCCCGATTCAAAGGCTGCTGCCTCTTAATTGATGTCTTATGTAATATAAACTACATTCCCATTTTAGCTTTAATAGCTGCTAATTCATCATCAACCGCAGGTGAAGAAACTGTGTATTTATCCTTAAGGTTCTCAACTGTATTGTCTCTGCCTGACTGATTAAGCTCTGCCATTGCGTTAGCTTCATCTAACATCTTATCTGCCTTAGCTTCAATCTTATCAAAAGCTGAAAGATTCTTGTCTGCTCCGGCAACACTTGCTCCAATCTTATTGACTGTCTGCTGTGCCTTGGCAACTTTAATCTTAGCCTTGATTGTATCTCTTCTGGCATTAAGAGTGCTGATATCATTAACAAGCTTATCATGCATCTGACGCATCTTGTCAGCGTTGTCTGCCGCAAGAGTGTATGTCTGCTGTAATGCCTGCTGCTTAGTTACAAGAGTCTGCTTCTGTTCAAGGAACTTCCTTGCATCCTCATCATTACCGGCAACTACTGCCTTCTCGGCATACTTCTGAAGTTCATCAATCTGTGCATTGCATGCATCCAGTTCTCTCTTGGCTCTCTGTTCATCAGCCATAACTGATGCTGTCTCCTGCTTAACCTTACCAAGGTCACTTTCGAGATTTCTGAGATACTGGTCTACCATCTTCTCAGGATCTTCCATCTTGTCAAGCAATGCATTAATGTTAGCTGACATAATATCTTTGAATCTTGAAATAATTCCCATCTAACTGTACCTCCACACATTAATTAGTTATTTCCGTTAAATTATAACCTATATAAAATAAAATGTCACTAAAAATTTATTAATGACCTGATTATGACCTGATTATTCGTCTTTTTTTTCTTCGTCAAGGCGTTTAAAAACCATATCATATCCGTCACAGCCATAATTAAGGGAACGATTTACCCTGCTTATAGTTGCAGTGGATGCTCCGGTAGCTTCCGCAATATCAATATATGTCCTGTTTTCCCTAAGCATCTTAGCTACTTCATATCGTTGCGAAATTGTCTCTATTTCCTTAACGGTACATATATCCTCAAAAAAAGCATAACATTCCGATTTATCTTTCAGACAAAGTATAGCTTCATACAAATGATCTACCTGACTGGTTCTTACATTTTTGCTCATAATGTCCACCTGTTTCTAACTTTTTTACTACATCAGTTTAACACTTTAAAGCATTTTAGTCCAGTATAAATTTATGGATTACCTCTACGATACCATCCTCGTCATTTGTAGGAGCAACGTAATCTGCAGCTTCTTTTACCACATCTTTGGCATTGCCCATTGCAACACCAAGCCCTGCATATTCTACCATTGTTTTATCGTTATAGCCATCTCCGAATGCCATAAGTTCATCCCTGTCTACCCCGAGAATGGCTAACAGTGCTTCAAGAGCCTTTCCTTTATTAACATCCTTTGGCAGGATTTCAAGGAAAAAAGGTTCCGATCTGTATACGTCAAGATTATTGTGAAGTTTATCATATACATCTTTTTCAACCTCGGCAAGATAATCTCCGTCTCCTGTCATCAGGAACTTATTAACTTCAAAATCCAGATACTCATACAGATTGTCCACTTTCTTCTTAGGTAATCCGTTAAGTCTTGCTTCAATATCAAGATATTCGTCATCTATATCTTCAGAGATAACGGTCTCACCCTGATATGTCAGAAGATTAACGCCGTGTTTCTTAGAAAGTTCATATATTTCCTTGTAATATTTTTTTGGTACCTTTACATCATAAAGTACCTTTTCATCGGCACAGGACATTATATACCCTCCGTTTAACGAAAGAATATAACCACCGTTTTCCTTAAGGTGAAGTTCCTCTGCATATCCTCTTAATCCCTTGACAGGACGGCCTGATGCGATAAGAACCTTGCAGCCTTTGTCCATTGCAGCAAAAATAGCTCTCTTAGTCTCTTCCGTAATTATTTTCTGAGAGTTGGTTAATGTGCCGTCAATATCAAATGCCAGAATTTTGTATGCCATTATTTTTTCCTCATCACAATTTCATTTTTTTCAAATCCATATTCTATCAAATAAAATAAAATAATTCAAGTAAATGAGTGTTTACAAAATAGGCAAAAGGTTTATACTGTTATAAGATAAATATTAAGGAGGCAGAGCTATGCCCGGATTTGTAACACATCATATTTTTGGAATTAACGCATTTCATGGATTACCTAAAGGAAATGCCAAGGATATTATAAGAAAACACAATAAAGCTTATTCACTTGGGCTTCAGGGACCCGACCTGTTTTTTTACTTTCTTCCCACTTCATCAGGTCTTTTTCCTAATATTGCCAACAAAATGCATAAGGAAAATACAGGCGAATTTTTTAACCAGCTTATAATTGCCTGCTCAACAATAAAAGAGCTTGAAGACTATGAGACCTGCAACGCATATATCCAAGGCTTTATAGGCCACTATCTGCTGGATTCGGCTATTCATCCTTATGTATACTGCAGGGTAACCACAAAGCCTGACAAAGAAGTTCTCGGTGTGCATTTCGGTCTTGAAACGGATATTGACCGGGAAGTCCTCATGCATTACAAAGGCATGAGCTTAACTGAACTGAATCACAAAAAAGCAATAGATATCACACCAAAAGAGCAGGATGCCATTGCAAGGCTTCTTCACAAGGCAATTTTAGCTACATACGATATTGATATTTCCATAAGAATGATTAAAGCGGCCGTTATATCATTTAAGATTGAAAGCAGCATAATTATGGATAAAAAAGCCAATAAGCACAAGGTAATCAGTAAAATCGAGGATATGACATTCCATCATCCGTTTTTATCCCCTCTTCTGATTAACGATGTAACCCATTCTAAGGATTCCTGCAATGAAGCTCACGAAGAGTGGTATAACCCATGGGATGACACAATCACCTCCACCCAGTCCGTTTTTGATATTATGGATGGTAAAATCCCTAGATATGTGAATTCCATAGAACTTATGGACTGTGCATTACTGAATTCCTACAACAGAATACCGGACAATTCTCCTGCGGTTCTTAAGGAACTTGGCAACCTTTCATATACAAGCGGTCTTGACTGCACTATCCCTTTAAAAAGATAAAAAATCACCGTGATAAGCCTCACAAAGACTAATCACGGTGTTATTTTTTACATATATTTTTTCATTGTATCATTGATAAGTGCGCCGTCTTCAAAATAATTAATTCTCATAGACGCTTTAACTTCTTTAAGGGTCTCTGCAGCTGCTTTCTGTGCTTCCTCACTGCCTCTCTTTAAGATATCATACACCTCAGGAATATTCTTTTCCCAGTATTTTCTTCTCTCCCTTATCGGAGCCAGTTCTTCCTGCATTACATTATTAAGGAACTTCTTTACTTTGACATCTCCAAGTCCGCCTCTGCGGTAATGTGCCTTTAACTCATCAAGGTTGGCATAATCAGGTAAAAATTTTGCAAATTGCTCATCCTTACAGAAAGCATCAAGATAAGTAAATACCGTATTGCCTTCAACCTGTCCCGGATCTTCAACTTTAAGATGGTTAGGATCGGTATACATGGACATAACCTTCTTGCGTACATCTTCTTCTGTGTCTGCAAGATAAATACAGTTACCCAGGGATTTACTCATCTTAGCCTTGCCGTCCGTACCCGGAAGTCTTAAACAAGCCTTGTTGTCAGGTAAAAGAATCTGTGGTTCGACAAGTGTCTCACCGTAAATTGTATTAAATTTATTAACGATTTCCCTTGCCTGCTCAAGCATAGGCATCTGGTCTTCTCCTACAGGAACCGTTGTTGCTTTAAATGCTGTAATATCAGAAGCCTGACTGATAGGATAGCATAAAAATCCGGCAGGAATTGTCCCGCCAAAGCCTCTCATCTCTATCTCACTCTTGATTGTAGGATTACGGTGAAGTCTTGCTTCCGTAACCAGATTCATATAATAAAAAGTTAATTCCGTAAGTTCCGGAACCATTGACTGTATAAATATAACTGATTTTTCAGGGTCAATACCACATGATAAATAATCAAGCGCTACTTCCACAATGTTCTCCCTGATTTTGTCCGGATTATCGTAATTATCTGTCAATGCCTGGGCATCTGCAATCATTATATAAATTTTATCATATTCTCCGGAGTTCTGTAATTCAACTCTTCTCTTAAGTGAACCAACGTAATGACCGATATGAAGTCTTCCGGTTGGTCTGTCACCTGTTAAAATAATCTTACTCATTGCCTGTTACCTCTAAAATATTTATAGTATTAATTTTATAGTATGTTAAAAAAAAGTCAAGCAAAAGAGCATTATGGTCTTGGCATTTCCTTATCCTTGATTGCATGGACAAGAAAATATATCCAGATTACAGCAAATACAACATCCCATATATTTCTTATAATGTTAAAAACAATAATTCTAGGCAAAATATTCAGGAGAATACATATTGCAAGATTAATAACAAAAACTATTCCCTGATATAAAGCAACCTGTCCTTTGTATATATTCTGTTTTACAAATGCAATTATCGAAGGTATAAATCCAATTATTATACTAAGTATTACTCCGAACGCATTCCATCCTATTAAACGTGACATCTCTATCCTCCGTATATAACAAGGGCCACATTGAAGTGGCCACATGCATATTATTCTGTTGTTGTAGATTTTGACTTGTAGTAGTCATCAAAAAGCTTATTAACCGCATCCAGTGTTTCACTGCAGATTGACGGAAGCTTACCGCCCCATTTCTTTTCTGCCTGTTCATAACCCTTCTTAACAGCCGCCTGCATTTCCTTCATCTTATCAACGTCATCACCTGCGAGAGCCATGGCAAAATCAAACATTCTCTCCGATGTCTGCTTGACTCCGTAATAACCGTCCTCGGAAATGTCAGCCTGTGCCTGTGCCTTAGTCTGTGCATCCACTGTGAACTTCCCACTTGAAAGCATCTTCCAGATACTGTCATAAGTAGCACCCTGATTATTAAACATCTTCTGTACAAGACTTGTAAGCTGGTTCTGTCTGTCTTCCTGGTCCTGCTTAAGCTTCTGCACAAGAGCTGCTCTGTCGCTCTCACTCATCTTGCTTATTGAGTATGTAGCACTTGACTTAACTTCTGATTTCTCATATACCGCAGCCTTATCTTCCTTAGACTCAGATGATTTCTTCTCTGCTGTCTTTGAAGAAGAATAGTCTGAATACGTACTTGTAGATGATACACTACCTGAAACATTAACGTCCATATATGACCTCCTTGTATTATGTGTGCAAATCCTTTTGCCTGTTATACTCTTTATATCGGTTCAGGTTAAGATTTAATTAACTCTATCTGTTATCAATTTTTTCGGGATACATATCATGGTTTGCCATTCTGTCTCCGGCAATTCTCTCCCACTTTGTTCCGGGCTTTCCGTAGTTGCAGTAAGGGTCAATGCTTATGCCTCCTCTTGGAGTAAATTTGCCCCACACTTCTATATATTTCGGTTCCATAAGTTTAATCAGGTCTTTCATGATTATATTAACACAGTCTTCATGAAAATCGCCGTGATTTCTGAAACTGAAAAGATAAAGCTTCAGTGATTTGCTTTCCACCATTCTTACATCAGGTACATAAGATATTGTTATGGTTGCAAAATCAGGCTGTCCCGTTATAGGACAAAGACTTGTAAATTCAGGACAGTTAAATTTGACAAAATAGTCATTGTCCTGATGTTTGTTAATAAAGGTTTCAAGCACCTCAGGTGCATAATTATCGGCATATTTTACCTTCTGGTTTCCTAAAAGGGTTACGCCTTCTGTTTCTTCTTTGCTTCTGCCACTCATATTCATTCTCCTAAAACCGGGTCTTTTACATTATTTGCTTCAAATGCTTTCATCCTGTCTATACATGTACCGCACTTCATGCAAGGCTTATCCCCGCCCTCGTAACAGCTCCACGTAAGTTCATAAGGAACTTTAAGTTCCAATCCTTTTTTAACAACCGTTGCTTTATTCCATGTAACAAGGGGTGCCTCTATCTTAAGCTGCCTGCCGCTTCCTTCGTAAACAGCGGTATTCATGGCATTATAAAATACCTCACTGCAATCGGGATAAGCATTGCCCGCTGCGTCATCCGCATGTGCCCCATAATATATAACATCACATTTTTTTGATAAAGCAATACTTGCCGCTGTTGCAAGAAAAAGTCCGTTTCTGAAAGGTACGTAAGTTGACACAGGCTTTCCGTCAGTCTTTTCAAGCTGTTCTGCATAACTTTCATGTGGGATTTCTTCTGTTGAATGTGACAGAAGTGAACAATCGCTGTCCTTAAAAATAAGTGATAAATCTATTGCCATATGTTCAACTCCGTAATATTTGGCCACTTTTGTTGCAGCTTCAAGTTCTTTTGTATGTTTCTGTCCGTAAAATACAGATAAAGATACTACATTTTCTTTGCCGTATTTATCAACAGCCATGCCAAGGCATGTGGTAGAGTCAACTCCACCGCTTGATAATACCAATGCTCTCATAATTTCTCCTTTCTTAATCTGCAGGTCTGTTATTAATTCCCATAAGGAATTTCATCTGAAGTAGTTTATCCTTTGAAAATTCGCCTCTGAATGTTGTGGTAACGGTCTTACTGTTATTCTTTTTTATACCTCTTGCTGTCATGCAGCTGTGACAGCCTTCAATATACACGGCAATGTCTTCCGACTCCGTTACCGTTTCCATAATTTCTGCTATGTCGCTGCCAATCTTTTCCTGCAGCTGCAGACGTTTACCCACCATATCGGCAATTCTTGCGATTTTGCTTAAACCGATTACTTTGCCGTTGGGAATATATGCTACGGAAACTTTCACATCATACATGAGGGCAAGATGATGTTCACAATAACTGAAAATATCAATATCTTTTACCAATACCATATCTTTACTGTCGGTTATGGTATCAAGTCCCTGTTCAAAAGTCTTATTAAACATTTCTGCGATTTCTTTGTTGGAATAATTCATCCCCTCAAAGACCTCTTCATACATCTTTGCCACTCTTTCAGGTGTGTCCTTAAGGCCCTCCCTGTCCGGATCGTCACCTAATGCAATAAGTATTCCTCTTATATGCTTTTTAATTGCTTCTCTATCAATAGCCATTTCTGCCTCTTTTCCTGTTACACGCCTTTTTTATCCGGATCCCAGATAAATTTATGGAGCTGCAGCTGTAACCTAACTTTATTCATTTTTCTTTCTTTCATAAATTCTACTATGTCAGCAGGATCTATATTCCCGAAAACAGGACTTATATATACTTTTGTTCTTTTGCAAAGGTCATATTTTTGTATGATTTCTTCTGCTTTTTCCAAATCCTTAATGCTTCCCGATACAAATTTGACGGTATCAATGTTCCTTAATATTTCAAAATTTCCAAGGCACATCTGTTCCTCCATCCTGCTTGTTGGAAGTTTATAATCCATGGTAAAACTTATATTTTTGCACACCGGCAGGTAAGGTTTCAGGTCCACGCTTCCATTTGTCTCAATTTCGACGGATAATTCCCTATCGTTATCAAGCAGTTCCAACAATATTGCCATATCCTTACGGAACAACGGTTCTCCTCCTGTAATAGTTACATTACGGATTCCTGATTTTTTAATACGGCCGTATATTTCATTTTCATCCATGATTTCAAAGGATGCATCTCCTTTATTTGCCCATTTGGTATCACAATAAGAGCAGTCAAGGTTACAGCCTTTAAGTCTTAAGAAAAATGCAAGTTCACCTGCTTTTCTTCCTTCACCATTAATACTTACAAATGTTTCAACAACTTTATATTCTGCCATATCATTCTCCGTATACGGCACAGTTGTTTGGTGTCTCATATACGGACACACATTTTACCTGATAACCTTTTTCACTTATTCTGTCATAAAAATATTTTGAAAAATTTTCTGCTGTTGAGCGGAAATCAAGTTCAACAATCCTGAAGCCTTCATCTTTAAGTGCATTATAGGTATTTTCTTTTAATGAATTTTTTTCTATTATCAGACAATGGTCAAAATAATCTACTTCTTTTTTTATTGTCTCTTTTAACTCATCAAAATCAATTAACATCCCTCTTGTGTGGCTGTCTTTTTTCAATGCATCACCTTGAATTTCGACAACTACTCTCCAACGATGTCCATGTATATTGCTGCATTTGCCCTCATATCCTTTAAGGAAATGAGCTGCATCAAAACTGTGTTCAGATATTAACGAATACATATTTACCTTCTTTCTTAATATTAAAACTATAAATAAAAGGGACAGCAGAGCTGTCCCTTTGGGAGCCCTGGTTTTATTTATAGACAGGATGGTACAAACGAACTGTCTTAAAATATATTAATTATAAATCTGTGAATCTGCTTTTGTGCGTGGTACAAAACATCCCGCTGCCGTAAATACAAGCCCAAGGCCTGCAACTATGGCAGTAAATAATGTAAATGTGGTAACTACAGAATCCTTAAATATGCTGACCAATGCAGCCAGGTTATGGTCAACGCCCTTAATTGCTGACATTGAAACGGTTGCGATTGAAAATGTCGTCATTGCACTTAACAGGCCTACAATAAGGAAAGGTATTCCGATATGTAATAAAAGTGCCTTAACATAATGTCTGTTTACAATAACAACTCCTATAATCATTAATGCCAGTATTACGGCTGTAATCATAAAGGCAAGTGATGAAAAAACTTTACCTGCTATATCAAATTCCTCAAGAAGGGTTCCATTGTTAATCTGCTCTATTGTGCTTTTAACATTACCATTCTCAAATGCACTTTCTATCACTGACATATCAGCATCGGAAAGCTTAATGTCTTCCATGCCTTCAACATTTGTATCTTCAAGTAAACCGGCTATATCCTGTGGTGTAAAGGATATATCGCCTTTTCCGTTAACAATTGCGTCTGCTGTATCCTCAAGCAATCCTTTAAAATATGGTGAAAGGTCCTTTTCCACAAATTCGTCAAAAGTATCCCTCGGAATTTCTTTAATATCCTTCATCTCACCAATTTTTTTATAAAGATAATCAGACATTGACTCATCATCATCTGTACTTTCAAAAAGGATATCGGATGATAATTTACTAAAGTCAAGCCTTGATGCCATTTTCCTAATATTATCAGCTTTCATTAAATGTTTAAATGCTGACATTCCAAGAAGAATAAATAAAAAAATAGCAATGAAAAAACTGAGTATAACTGAACCGGCTATTTTTCCGCCTGACCTTTTAATATATCCCGGATTATAATATTGCCGGTTATCATTATTGTTTTCAGAATAATAGTCCATTCAATTCCTTGTATGATAATTAGGAAGTTAATTATCACACGTTTCCTTTCTTTTAATA
>ENA-ORRE01000804-ORRE01000804.1-human-gut-metagenome-genome-assembly--contig:-NODE-804-length-23523-cov-5.691069_pt1 | contig 23523 bp, 15 predicted proteins | sample MGYA00242171_ERZ509126 | MGnify/ENA primary metagenome ERZ509126 (study PRJEB26280, sample SAMEA2338648) | human gut metagenome | biome: human gut; feature: human-associated habitat; material: faeces... | reverse complement strand
GGCTGCCGCCACCGAGAAGCTCGTCGAGTCGCTGCGCAAGGTCGCCGAGCTGCTTGCCGCCTCCGGCGACTACCGCGCCGCCCTCAAGTTCTACACCGAGGCCATCAAGTACTCCAAGCGCCGCTCGGGCCGCATCACCCGCAAGGAAGTCAAGATGAGCCTGGACATGGCCGAGATCATGATGCGCGTCCGCGCCATGCGTCCCCGCGCCAAGCGCCTGCTCGAGGCCCTGCTGCCTCACGCCATCGCCCTGGGCACCATCGAGCTCGAAGAAGACATCCTCGCCCTAATCGAGGTCATCGACGCCGACATCGAGCGCGAGCCTATCTGGAAGGCATTCCTCCACCGCCTCGGCCTCAAGGGCCGCAAGCCCGCCAAGGCCAAGGAACCAGAACCCAACAACGAGGTAATCGTAAGCAAGGACGAGACGATTCTCCCCATCGCCGACAAAAACAAATAGCTGAGAGCCGAGAGTGGGACAATGCCACCAGCGTATCGGCAGTCTCTCAGCTCTCGGCTAAAAAAATCATGTCAACTATTCTCAACACAGCCGGGCAGACGCTCGCCATGCCGTCGCCCAAGCCCGGATTCCGCTGTGCCGTAGTAGTGGCACGCTGGAACGACAACATCACCGATGCGCTCCTCGACGGCGCCATGACATCTTTCCGTTCCGTCGGCCTCGGACCCAACAGCATCGAAGTGGTGCGCGTGCCGGGTACCGTGGAGCTCGTCTACGCCGCCGCCCGCGCACAGTCCAACGGCAAATACAACGCCGTCATCGTCATCGGCTGCGTCATCCGTGGCGACACCCCCCACTTCGACTACGTATGCCAGATCGCCGCCACCGGTGTGGCGCGCCTCAACGCCGCCGGCACCGTTCCCGTCATCTTCGGCGTCCTGACGGTCGACAACCTCCAGCAAGCCCTCGACCGCGCCGGCGGCTCCCTTGGCAACAAAGGCTCCGAAGCCGCCGCCGCCGCCATCGAGATGGCCAACCTCACCCTTTGATTCAATAATAATAGATAATGTGGCTAAGGCAGTTGTGACAGCTGTCTTAGCTATATTATTGCGCCGTGAAACACGGTAATGTAGTTCGGGTTATTGCGGGGTGTGGCGCTCCTCGATGAGACGGCGGCGGATTCGCGACAGCATCTCGGGCGACATGCCCAAGTATTGGGCTATAATCTTTAGGGGGATTTTCATGCCATACATCCTGGGCACGAAGTTCAGAAGACGGCTCTCGCGCGGTATCCAGAATTTCTCGTAACGCTCGCGGGCATCAAGCAGTCCCCGCTGATTATACGACTCTTCAAGTGCATACAGCTGATGACGCAGGGCGTTGCGCTCGAATATCACCAGTTCGGGAAATTCCTGTTGCAGCAGAGCGAAGCCTTTATGCGACACCTCCCAGCCCCGGCAGTCGGTCAGCGCTTCGAGGCGGAAGACAGCCTCCTTGTTGTCGCACAGGCTCTTGAATGAGGTAAATATCTCGCCCGAACCGCCCAAGAAGAGAGTGTCGACTTTCTTGCCGCGTGTGAACATCACACGCGATAACCCTTCGGTGATAAAAATCCAGCGGTTGCACAGCTTTCCCTGGTCGGCGATTGCTTCTCCCCGCCTCCATTCGCACGGCGAGGTAGCCTGCTGCACCGCTTCAATCGCTTCGGGAGATATGCTTTGTGTCTGAGTAAGTATATCGGCCAAAGTCCATTTCTCGTTCTGTTTTTTTGCCATAATAAATTTCAAAAGAGCCTTTGACGTATTAACGAATTGAAACTGATATATGATTATTGATTTAGTTCAAGAAATCATTGTTGCGGGGGGGAATATCGGGGTGTAACTTTGCAATTGTAAACACTAAACAAAATTGATATGCAACATCGACTCCCTTTGTTCATTTCGGCTCTGGTGCTGGCCATGACCGGCGCCATGGTTCCGGAAGCCTCCGCAGCCGGCAGTTCTGCCCCGGCTGCACAGGCCGGCCCCTCCCTGGCGGCACAGAAACCGAATGGCCCGACCAACATCCTCGTCCGCGCCGACAAGAGCAACCACCGCAAGTGCCGGGCCACATGGACTCCTCCCGCTCAGGACGTCGGCAAGAATCCCGTCGACCCGAAGACTCTGACCTACAACGTCTATCTGATCGACTTCAAGAGCACGCGGCATCCCATTGCCAAGAATTACGCAGAAACCAGCATCGACATCGAATACACAGAGCAGGGCTTCAACGTATTCCAGGTGTTGGTGGAGGCCGTCAACTCCGCAGGCACCTCCGCCGCCGTACGCTCCGGCCAGCGCATCTTCTTAGGCGATTCCTCTACCGGCGAGTTCGCCGAATCATGGACCAACGGCCGTGCCTCCCAGCCGGTGCTGCAAGGCTTCGAAGAGGGCAACGGCACCTGGTATGCCACAGCCGAGGCCCGATATGACTTCACCGGCTGCGACAACGATCACGGCTACACCAGCGCCGTCTCGTACCGCAGTGGCTCCAAAGCCATCATGTTCACCAATTACATGGACCTGTCGAAGGTCGAGAACCCGGTATTCTCGTATCATGTGTTCAAATTTCCGCACAAATGCGATCTGAAGGTCGACGTTCTGTACGTGGTGGATTCAGTGGAGACAATCCTTGACTCGTACAACGTCAAAGACCTTCCCCTGATGGACTGGAACTCCAAGTGTGTCAACCTCAACAACTGCAAGAACCGCGTCGGACAGGTCGGCTTGCGCATCACCTGGAACGAAGCAAACCAGTACTTCTTCGCCGACAATTTCCTCATCGGCACTCCTCCGGCCAACGATATGCTCATCGGCTATCTGCAAGTGCCCAGTGACATGAAGGTCGGTATGCCCGAAACCATGACCGCCACAGTCACCAACCGTTCGGCCGCACCCTCGGCCCCCTACACCGTCAATCTGCTGCGCGATGGCGTCAAGGTAGCTTCAAAGCAGATGCCCTCGCTTGCACCGTTTGCCAGCACGAAGGTGTCCATCTGCGAGACCCTGACACTCGCCTTCCCCGACTCGGTGATGCAATACACCATGACACTGGATGCTCCCGGCGACACCCTCACGGCCAATAACACCACCAACACGTTCGCCACCACCACCACCGCCTCTACTCTTCCTCCGGTCCGATCGCTTGTCTCAAATGACCAGAATTCTGTTGACATTGCATGGCAGGCTCCCGACCTGGACAAATTACCCGTAGATCAGCGCCTCGAAGACTTCGAGTCATACGATTCTTGGCAGGGCGCCAATCTGGGCGACTGGACCAACATCGACGGCGACGGTCTCAATGTCAAGGGCTTTACAAGCAACGGCCAGGCAATGCCCGTCACCGGCAAGCAGGCTTATTTCATCTATGACTGCGACCAGTTCAGCAATCTCTACGGCACTTCCCGCCCGGGTACAGGCCACCGCTCCCTCTCCACCCTCTACACCGTAGGCGGCGAGTCTGACGACTGGCTCATCTCGCCCGAGCTCAACGGCTGCCCCCAGGTTATCGAGTTCAGCTCCATGGGTTACTTCAACTTCAAGTGCCAGTGGGAGGTCTATTACTCCACCACCGGCAAGGACACCACCGATATGCGCCTGCTCCAGGTCGGCTCCGACAACCGCAACATCTGGCATAAGTTCCGTTATGCTCTGCCTGAAGGCTCCAAGTATTTCGCCCTGCGCACTAAGCTGAAGGGTCCGTCGACCACCCCGCCCCTCTCCTGCTACGACGACTTTGCCTTCATCCCCGCCGGTAAAGGCCAGGGTACCCTCAAAGGCTATAACATCTACTGCGACGGCACCCTTCTGACTCCCACGCCTCTGAACGCCACCTCCTACAAGGCTCCCAAGAGCACTACCTCCAGCAATGTCTATAAGATTACGGCTGTCTACGACCGTGGCGAGTCGCGTCCCGTGACCATCGACATCAACAGTGGTGTGGCCGCCATAGACAATGCTCTGATTGACGTTACCGCCGACTATGGCCGCATCCTCGTCACCGTGCCCTCCGACATGACCTGCCGTGTCTACACGCTGCAGGGTAGCATCGTCAGCGAGCCGCGCCTGAGCGCAGGCGCCAACAGCATCGAGCTGCAGGCAGGCGTTTACATCCTGACCCTCAACGGCCGCGCCTACAAGCTCGCCGTCAAGTAACCTTATTTTACACCACCATATCCCATCCAAGCCCGACAGGATTCTCTTTCCTGCCGGGCTTTCTCCGGGGGGTGCAGTTTCCCGGCTACGCATCCCGCGCCGACTCTCCGCAGCGGCATAGGCCCAATAAGCCCGATAGGCCCACTAAGGCCAATACGTCCAATAGGAGAGACCATCCTTCCAAATCCAACTGACCCATAATGAGGCCCCGTTCCTTAAAATTTTCGCGTTGCCGGGGTCGCATGGCCGGATATCTTTCGCCAAGTTTCATCGGTCACGATGCTCGCATCGCTCCGGCTTCAACTCGCGAAATTTCCGCGAAAATCCACTGTCCCGGCGTAATAAGTAAGTTCCAAAAATTAGTTCATACTTGTTTGTGAGAGCTTCATAAATCCGGCTTGTGTAATTTTGGAGTCTTTTGAGCCTATTTTGCGTTTTCACTCAGTCACTTAGCTCGCTAAGCTCCTTCGTTCAAACTCAAAATCCATCTCAAAATACTCTCAAAATACTCTCAAAATTCCTACAAACTAATTTTTCTCACTTACTTATTTTTTTAAGAACGGGGCCTTAAAGAACGGGGCCTTAGGGATGATTACTTTTGGGGAGGCTTTTCAGCTTCAGAATTTCAGTTCGGTCCAGGTCTTCCTGAAGAGTACGCTTGTCACGTCAACCAATTTTGATTTCTTCAATGTCCAGCTGCTTCCGCATTCCCCGCATTCATAGTGTTTAAGCCATCTCTTCCACGACAGATAGGTATAGTAATGGCTGCGCTCGTCGGTGATTATCTTATTGCCCTCCACGCGCGGAGAATGGTTTTTTATTTGCTCGTGTCTCTCTCTCTTTATGCCCAGGTCGGTTATGGCGAAAAGTTCAGCTTTGAACTCATGACACTGAAAACAGTGGCGCTCTTTCAGCAGTGTGAAGAGGCTGATAAGCTGCAGAGCGCAGAGTATCAGGCCTGCCGACCCCACAAAATATGTGAAGCCATGTGTATAGTGAATCAGGTCGAACTCGCACATTACCAGAATCCATATCAGCGCCGCCGTGAGCAAGTTGACGGAGAAGTTGGAGAGTGGCTTCAGAAACAGATTAACTATGTGAAGCCACATCCACATGATTACGGCCTGACAGATGGCTATGACGATTACTGAAATGATTGCGCCAATGAAATTGGAAGATGTGAACCACAGACAGTCCCGCAACGCTTCATTGGTGATTTTGTTGAGCGCTATCCATATCGGAGCTATGCAAAGCACCATGACGAAAATGCCGAATCCTTTGCCGATTTTGTCGTCCATGGCATCAGAATCCCGGGCGTCTTTGCCGCTCTTTTCCAACAGCCATGAGGTGTTGACAAGCAGCGGCAGGGCGCATAACAGCATCAGCAGCCAGTTGGCGTTGGCTCCCCTGTCCATATATGAAGCAAAGGGGAAGATTATCAGGATGAAAAGCAGGAATATGAAGTAGCCGAAGTTGCAGAGATAAATGTGGTTGCGGAGACTCTGCCCATTTTGATGTCTTCTCTTGAGCCGCAGAACAAGCCATATTTCCAGCGCATAGAACGGGAGGCATATAAGCAGAATCTGCCAGAAAGGAAGCGCGAACACCGGTTCCATAAAAGCGCCCGGCGCCAGAATGATTTTTTTGAATCCTGATGCCTGGTCATATTTTAAACCGTTGGGATTCTTCAGCTGCATGCCGCCGAGCTCCTCTTGAAAATATTGCTTGTAATCGCCGTTTATGGCACTGACATATTTGATTTGGACGTAACCGGTCCGTTTGCCGTCGCTGACTCTAAGCCATTTATCTTTCATCAGGCTTATATCCGTGACCCATACAATTGATTTAGGGGCTGCAACGAAGGCTACGGGGGAATCTTCGTCAGGCTCCTGATAAATGTTTGTCGGCTCTTTCTCGTAAGGATTCACAACTACGGCGTTCTTGGAGTCAGGATTCCCTACGGGCGCTTCCAGCGCGGAAACAGACGGCAACGTCAATACCGTGAATATAATGAATGTCAACAGGCGTTTCATTTCAAAAATGTATGGTCAGTGAAGAATTATGGAAGTTTGATCTGATAGCTGAATCTGTACTTGAAAACACCCTATTGCCGAGCGCAAGCGGCTCGACGATAGGGTGTCGGGTGTCAGATTTTCTTTTTGGCCGGGACTTTATTGTCCTTTGCCGTGGCAGTTCTTGTACTTCTTGCCGGAGCCGCAGGGGCAGGGGTCGTTGCGGCCCACCTTGGGCTGGGCGTTCTTGATGGGTGTGCGCGAGGGCTGCTGGTGCTGCGCCGAGTAGCTGCTTTGCATGGCTTTGCGCTGGTTGGTCTCGTAGTCGTCGCGTGTGGTGGAGTATCCGGCGTAGGGGTTGGAGGCGGGGGCGGAGGAGTACTCGCGTCGGAGTGCCTGGCGGGGCCGTGCGGCCTCGGCCTGGGCGCGGGCCTCCTCTTCGGCGGCGCGGGCGGCTTCGGCCTGGGCCTTGGCCTCCTCGTAGTCGGGCACGGCGAGCTTGCCGCGGAGCAGCGTCGACACGGACTTGGTGTTCATGTCCCAAAGCATCTTCTTCCACAGCTCGTAGGCTTCGAGCTTGTAGATTACCAGGGGGTCCTTCTGCTCGTAGCTGGCGTTCTGCACGGACTTGCGCAGTTCGTCCATCTCGCGGAGCTGTTCCTGCCAGGCGCGGTCGATGGAGCTAAGCAGCACGGCCTTCTCCCACGACTTGCTCAGCGACGAGCAGTTGTTGTTGTACGCCTCGGTGATGTCGAAGCGGATGTTGTAGACTCGCTTGCCGTCGGTGACGGGCACTCCGACGAGGCCCGTTGCGCCCTGGAGCTCGACGAAGTCCTTGATGTATGGCATGGCGCCCTGGGCCATCTTCTCTTTCTTGCGGTTGAAGTCGGCCATGGCGGCCTCGGCGATGCGGGCGGTGATGTCGGAGGGGTCGAGGTGGGGGTACTCTTCGGCGGTGATGGGGACGTCGAGGGAGAGCACCTTGCGGGTTTCTTCCTGCAGGGTGTCGAAGTCCGAGGCGCGGCCGGTGATTTCCTCGGCGGTCTCGTAAATCATGTTGGCGATGTCGGAGCCTACGCGCTCGCCCTTGAGGGCGTTCTGGCGGCGGCCGTAGACGCCCTTGCGCTGGGCGTTCATCACGTCGTCGTATTCCACCAGGCGCTTGCGGATGCCGAAGTTGTTCTCCTCGACGCGCTTCTGGGCGTTCTCGATGGACTTGGTGACCATCTTGGAATCAATCATGTCGCCCTCCTTGAAGCCGAGGCGGTCGAGGGTCTTGACGATGCGCTCGTTGGCGAAGAGGCGCATGACGGTATCCTCGAAGGATACGAAGAAGACAGAGCTGCCGGGGTCTCCCTGTCGGCCGGCGCGGCCTCGGAGCTGGCGGTCGACGCGGCGGGACTCGTGGCGCTCGGTGCCGATGATGGCCAGGCCGCCGGCCTCCTTGACCTCGGGGGCGAGCTTGATGTCGGTGCCGCGGCCTGCCATGTTGGTGGCGATGGTGACCATGCCCTTCTCGCCGGCGTGGGCCACGATCTCGGCCTCTTTCTGGTGGAGTTTGGCGTTGAGCACCTGGTGCGGTATCTTGCGCAGCTGGAGCATGCGGCTCAGCAGCTCGGAGATCTCGACGGAGGTGGTGCCCACGAGCACCGGGCGCCCGATCTCGATCATGGCCTGTATCTCGTCGATGACGGCGTTGTACTTCTCTTTCTTGGTGCGGTACACGCGGTCGTTCTGGTCGTTGCGGATGACGGGGCGGTTGGTAGGAATCTCCACGACCTCGAGCTTGTAGATGTCGTAGAACTCGCCGGCCTCGGTCATGGCGGTGCCGGTCATGCCCGCGAGCTTGCGGTACATGCGGAAGTAGTTCTGGAGGGTGATGGTGGCGTAGGTCTGCGTGGCGGCCTCGACCTTGACGCCCTCTTTGGCCTCGATGGCCTGGTGCAGGCCGTCGGAGTAGCGGCGGCCCTCCATGATGCGGCCCGTCTGCTCGTCCACGATCTTGATCTTGCCGTCGTCGATGACGTACTCCACATTGATGTCGAACAGGGTGTATGCCTTGAGGAGCTGGTTGACGGTGTGCACGCGCTCGGACTTGATGGAGTAGTTCTGCAGCAGCTCGTCCTTGCGTTCCTGCTTCTGCTCGTCGGAGAGGTCTTCGTTCTCGACGGCGGAGAGCTGGGCGGCGATGTCGGGCAGGATGAAGAATTCGGGGTCCTGGTTGGTGCCGGAGAGGATGTCGATGCCCTTGTCGGTGAGCTCGATGGAGTGGTTCTTCTCGTCGATGACGAAGAAGAGGGGCTCCACGGCCTTGGGCATCTCCTTGTTGTTGTCGGCCATGTACTTGGCCTCGACCTTGAGCAGGATCTGCTTGATGCCCTCCTCGCTGAGGTAGCGGATGAGGGGCTGGTACTTGGGCAGGCCCTTGTAGACGCGGAAGAGTGCGAGGCCGCCGTCTTCGAGAAGGTCGTTGGCCTTGAGGGGGCCCTTTGCCTTCTCTTCGGGCGAACGTTCGTCATACTTGGCAATCTGGTCGGGGTCGCCGCTGAGGGCTGCCGTTATCTTGTTCCTGGATTCGACGAGCAGGTTCTGGGCGAGCTTGCGCTGGGCGTTGTAGAGCTTCTCGACGTTGGGCTTGAACTCTGCGAACATCTGGTCGTCGCCCTTGGGGACGGGTCCGGAGATGATGAGGGGGGTGCGGGCGTCGTCTATGAGCACGGAGTCGACTTCGTCGACGATGGCGTAGTAGTGCTCGTGGCGCTGCACGAGGTCCTCGGTCATGAGCGCCATGTTGTCGCGCAGGTAGTCGAAGCCGAACTCGTTGTTGGTGCCGAAGGTGATGTCGCAGTTGTAGGCGGCGCGGCGCTCCTTGCTGTTGGGCTTGGTCTTGTCGATGCAGGCGACAGTGAGACCGTGGAACTGGTAGAGCGGGCCCATCCACTCGGAGTCGCGCTTGGCCAGGTAGTCGTTGACGGTTACGACGTGGACGCCTTCGCCTGTGAGGGCGTTGAGGAAGACGGGGAGGGTGGCCACGAGTGTCTTGCCCTCGCCGGTAGCCATCTCGGCGATGTTGTTGGAAACCTTGTCGCCCTGGAGGATGCCGTGGAGCACCTGGCCGCCGATGAGCTGGACGTCGTAGTGCACCATGTCCCACTTGGTGAGGTTGCCGCCGGCCACCCATTCGTTTTTGTAGACGGCCATGTCGCCGTCGATGGTGATGAAGTCCTTGCCGTCGGCGGCGAGCTGTCGGTCGGCGTCGGTGGCGGTGACCTCGATGGTGTCGTTCTCCTTGAAGCGGCGGGCGGTCTCCTTGACGATGGCGAAGACTTCGGGGAGGGCCTGGTCGAGCTTGCGGGCGTACATGTCGAACTTCTCCTCGCGCAGGGAGTCGATTTCCTTCCACAGCGGGTCGCGCTTGTCGTAGTCGAGCGTCTCGATTTCGGCGCGGATCTCGGCAATGCGGTCTGTGTACTGCTGTGCCTCGCCGCGGATGTCGTCGCGCACGGCGTCGACGCGGGCGCGCAGCTCGTCGTTAGAGAGGTTAACCAGCTCGGCGCTGATGGGGTTGATTTCCTCGTTGACGCGTTTCCACAGAGGGCGAACGGCGCGTTCGCTCTGGTCGCCGAGGATTTTCTTGAGTATTGTGCCTATTCCCATTTGTCGGTTTAGTGTGTCGGGGCCTTCCGGACCTGCCGGTGGACCGGCTTTGGCTTCGGGCCAAAATTGTCTGCAAAGATAGTAATTTTAGCGTGAGTGCGCAAATTCTGCGCACTTCCACCCATAAAACAGCAAAAACCGCGCCAGGTTCACACTGCATTTGTGGCTGCAAGGATTTCGAGAGCGTCCGTAATCGAAGATACTCATCGATAAGTTGCAGTTTGTGCTGATTCTCAACCTGCCTGGTGGAATTGACAAGGCCAGATTCCCCGGTCATCAGGATAAGCTAAAGCAGGAGATGCGACCTTTTCTGAACACGTGGAACATCCCCGATACGTCGGTGAAGGTCGTCTCTCCGTCACTTGCCCGTAAGATGGGTGTCGACGTTGAGATCAGCGGTTGACCACGGTTGATTTTCCGCGTTAGGTATCAGGTGTGCCAATGCAAGTGGCGCACTTTTTTATTGTCGCCTGGGGAGTGGGAGTGAGCGGGCGGCGGCGCCGTCGGGAGCCGGGAGGCGGAGCAGGCGCGATAGGGTGGGGGCCAGGCGCAGGGCGGAGACGGGGTCGGTGATGGTGGTCGGCGTTAGGGTTGGCGAGAGGATGACGGCGGGGGTGGCGGGGGAGGAGCGGCGCATTGCAGTGCGCGTCACGGGCGTGGCGTAGTCGTCGACAAGGGTCCAGCCGGGCTGTACGTTGATGATGAGGTCTCCGGCCGTGCGCGGGTCGAGGGCGCGGCTGGCCTCCTCCAGGGCATCGGTGGTGCCGGAGAGGATGTCGCTGACGGTCTGCACGGCCGCGATGCCGTCCATGCGGCAGAGGAAGTCGCGGGCCTCCTGTAGCGGGGTCGAGCTGAGAGCTGAGGGCTGAGAGCTGAGAGATTGGCGGGAGGTGATGGCCGACAGGGCCTTTTCGTTGAGATAGACGTGTGTGCCGGCGATGCCGGCGACGTAGTCGGCCGAGCCGTAGCGGGCGCCGAGGAAGGAGTTGAGCAGGGCGGCGGCGCGCTTAGTGCTGAACTCGCCGCCGGGGATGCGGTAGGTGTCCGACGGGCGGGCGTCGTTGTCGAAGTGGCCGGTGGAGACGAGGAATACGACCGTCTTGTCGAGCCCCACCTCGCGGTCAACTGTGTTGAGCAGGCGTTCCAGGTCGCGGTCCAGGCGCAGGTAGGCGTCCATGAGCTCGAGGCGGTAGTCACCGTCCTTGGTCTGTGTGTAGGGGGCCAGGGAGTAGCCGACGTTGAGCATGTCGATGGTCCCCTTTCCGTGGCCCGGCTTGAGTTCGGTGATGTACTGTAGGGCGGCGTCGGTGACTTCGCGGTTGCCCATGGGTGTGAGGGCGAAGCGGCTGAAGACGTCGCGGTCAGTTGAGCGGAAGCCGTGGCTGAAGGGGTAGTATTTCTTCTGGGGTGGGAGGCCGGGGTATCGGCTGACGTCGAGCAGAGGTTTCCAGAGCATGGTGTCGAGGCGGCCGCGGAGAGGTCGGCGGAGGTTGCGCATGGCCAGGGGCGCGGGTAGGGCGCCTGTGTAGTAGGGGGCGGTGGCCCACTGGCCGGTGTTGGGGTCGATCCAGGCTGCGGAGGCGGGCTCGTGGCCTCCCATGAGCACGGCCACCTGTGGGTCGGCGGCCAGTGAGTAGACCTTGCCGAAGCGCTGGCCGTCGATCACGAGCTCGTCGGTGATGGTCGACAGGCGCAGCTGGGCCGGGGTGTAGGTGTTGCCGTCGAGCAGGGCGGGCACGAGGCGGCGGGTGCGGCGGTCGAACTGGTGCCGCCCCGTCACGCCCGTCTGTGAGGGCCACGCGCCGGTGTAGATCTCGGCGACCGCCGAGGCGGCGTCGGTGGAGGGGACGCCGAAGTCGAGGTCGGAAATCACCATCCCTTGCTTGAAAAGGCGGTTGAAGCCGCCCTGGCCCATGAGCGGCAGCAAGTCCTGCAGGTAGTCGGTCTGGAGCTGGTCGGCCACGATGCCGATCACCAGCTGGGGGCGTTCGGCAAAAGCTGAGAGCTGAGAGCCAAGAGCCGAGAGTATGGTGAGCAGTAACGGGAATATATGGCGGAGTGTGCTTTTCATCGGTTGCGTTTTTGGAGGTATAGGCCGGCGTAGGCGATGCTGAGGGTGAGCTCTGTCAGGGCCACGGGGAGCATGGCGGGGTTGCCGCATTGGGTCTGGAAGGGCCAGAGAATGGCCACGAACGCCAGCGCTATGGCCTGCGCTATCATGTAGGCGACGGCCACGGGGCGTGTGCGGCGGTTCCAGATGAGTGCCGGCACGAGCAGTGCCAGGGGATTGATCCAGGTCAGCAGCAGGTTCGGCGAGGCGGCTCGGTGGACGGATACGAACACCAGGAAGGCAATCACGCACCCGGCCACGCCTACGAGGCCGAAGAAGATGGCTTCCAGCCAGTTGAGCAGTCGGCGCGAACGCCAGCAGTAGGCCACGTATGCGAGGGCGCAGGCCAGCAGCAGCCATCCGGCGAAGATGGGCCCGGCATACCAGGGTGTGGGGGAGAGGGTGGCGTCGGGAACTCCGCTGTTGAGCACCTGTGTGGAAGCCACGGCGGGGCGTCCGTCGGCGAGCTTTGCCCCGGCGAGCTTGTCGTGGAGCACGAGCGGCAGGAATAGCTGGTCGGCGTTGTTGATGGCTGTGTCGATGGGGTAGGCCAGGGCCAGGTCGATGCCCAGCGAGTACCAGGGGTAGTGGCTGTGGAAGGCCCGCATGGCCTGGCGGTAGGTCGGATATGGCTGTCCGGCAGGGATTTCGATGCCCCCGGCGGCGGAGTCGAGCTTGTCCCACACGCGTGTGGAGCAGTTGTCCTTGACGTAGTCATATAGGTAGACGCGGTTCTGCGGCAGGCAGTTGACCTGTAGGGCGCGGCGCAGGGCCTCGGCCTGCGGCTGGGTAAGGTCGAGTGTCTGCTCCTCGACGCGCCGCCCGGCGCCGACGTATTCGGGCATGAACCAGGCGAAGGGGTAGCCGGCCACCTGGTACATCATCTCGCCCATCACGAAGCGGCCCACGAAGTTGGGCTCGGAGTAGTTGAAGACGCCGTAGTTCCAGACGGAGTCGAAGGGAGCGCCGAGGTTGTCGGTGCCCTGGATGCGGAGGGCGGTGTGGCCGTAGAGCTCGTAGACCTCCTGGCCGGGCCAGCAGGTGATGACGCTGACCTTGAGCTCGGCGTGTGCCGCCAGGCAGCACAGCACCGCCAGCAGCGCGGTCACAAAACGCAACCTTATTTCTTTCATGTCGCAAAATTAGCGAAAAAAGTTGAGATAAAAGCACCGCCTGGCACGGGCTGTGTGCCTCGGTGCCAGGCGGTGTTATTTCTGGAGCTGCCGCCGAGCGGAAGCTCGGCGGTGAGGGCGGCTTAGTATTCGCAGTTGCCGGGGTAGCGGGGGAAGGGAATGACGTCGCGGATGTTCTGCATTCCGGTGACGAACAGGACAAGGCGCTCGAAGCCCAGTCCGAAGCCGGAGTGTGGCACGGAGCCGTAGCGGCGCGTATCGAGGTACCAGTCCATGCCCTTGAGGCCGAGTTCGTCCATGCGGGCCTTCAGCTTGTCGTAGTCCTCCTCGCGCTGGCTGCCGCCGATGATCTCGCCGATGCCGGGGAAGAGCACGTCCATGGCGCGCACGGTCTTTCCGTCGTCGTTGAGCTTCATGTAGAAGGCTTTTATCTCCTTCGGATAGTCTGTCAGGATGACGGGCTTCTTGAAATGCTCTTCCACCAGGAAGCGCTCGTGTTCCGAGGCCAGGTCGACGCCCCAGTAGACGGGGAACTCGAACTTGCGGCCGCTGGCTTCGAGAATCTTGATGCCCTCGGTGTAGGGCAGGCGCACGAAGTCGTTGTGGAGCACGAACTTAAGGCGCTCTATCAGCCCCTTGTCGAACATGTCGTTGAGGAACTGTATGTCGTCGGCGCAATGTTCGAGGGCGTAGCCGATGCAGTACTTGATGAACTCCTCGGCCAGGTCCATGTTGTCCTCGATTTCGTAGAATGCCATCTCGGGCTCGATCATCCAGAACTCGCTGAGGTGGCGGGGCGTGTTGGAGTTCTCGGCGCGGAAGGTGGGGCCGAAGGTGTAGATGCAGCCCAGGGCGGTGGCTCCGAGCTCGCCTTCGAGCTGGCCGGAGACGGTCAGCGACGCCATCTTGCCGAAGAAGTCCTTGCTGTAGTCCACCTGTCCGTCCTCGGTGCGGGGAAGCTCGTCGAGCGGCAGGGTGGTGACCTGGAACTGTGCGCCGGCGCCCTCGCAGTCGGAAGCGGTGATGAGCGGGGTGTGGAAGTAGTTGAAGCCCTTGGAGTTGAAGAAGTCGTGCACGGCGAAGGCCAGTGCGTGGCGGATGCGGAGCACGGCGCCGAAGGTGTTGGTGCGGGGGCGCAGGTGAGCCTTTTCGCGCAGGAACTCCATGGTGTGGCCCTTCTTCTGGAGGGGGTAGGTGGAATCGGCGGTGCCGTAGACCTGGAGGTCGTCGGCCTGCAGCTCCACGGTCTGGCCCTTGCCCTGGCTCTCCACCAGCGGTCCCTGGGCGTGGATGGCCGACCCGGTGGTGACGAGCTTGAGCAGCTCCTCGTCGGTGAAGCGGTCCAGGGCCACGACAATCTGCAGGTTCTTTATGGTGGAGCCGTCGTTGAGGGCTATGAACTGTACGTTCTTGTTGCCGCGGCGGGTGCGCACCCAGCCCTTGACGTCGACTTCCTTGCCGACGTACTCCGAGGGGTTGGCGAGCAGTTCCCTGACCGTGGTTCTCTTTATCTCTTTCATTTCAGTCTTTTGTCGGGGCTGCGCCAATGTTACCTTGACACAGCCCCGGGTATTTATTCGGCGGAGGTAACGCCCTCGAAGTTATTCGAAGGAGCCCTGACGCAAGTGATTAACCTCATCCTGCGAGAGGTAGCGCCACTTGCCGCGGGGCAGGTTCTTCTTGGTGAGGCCGGCGAAGTACACGCGGTCGAGCTTGACGACGCGGTAGCCGAGCGACTCGAAGATTCGGCGTACGATGCGGTTGCGGCCGCTGTGGATCTCGATGCCGGCCTGCTTGCGGTCCGTCTCGGAGACGTAGCTGACTTCGTCGGCGTGGATTTCGCCGTCGTCGAGCTCTATGCCGTCGGCGATGCGCTGCATGTCCTCCTCGGCGATGGGCTTGTCGGTCCACACGTGGTAGATCTTTTTCTTGACGAACTTGGGATGGGTGAGCTTGGATGCCAGGTCGCCGTCGTTGGTGAGCAGCAGCACACCGGTGGTGTTGCGGTCCAGGCGCCCTACGGGGTAGATGCGCTCGGCGCAGGCGTTCTTGACGATGTCAAGCACGGTGGTGCGGCCTCCCGGGTCGTCGCTGGTGGTGACGCAGTCCTTGGGCTTGTTGAGCAGCACGTAGCACTTGCGCTCGGGCACCACCACCTTGCCGTCGTACTCCACCACGTCGGCGGGCCTGATCTTGGTGCCGAGCTCGGTGACAACCTTGCCGTTGACGGTCACGGCTCCGGCCTGGATTTTCTCGTCGGCCTCGCGGCGCGAGCAGATTCCGGCGTTGCTCATGTACTTGTTCAGGCGCATTTCGCTGTCGGGATCCGGGATGTCGATGGTGTATTCGATTTGCTTGGGACGGGGTGTGAAGCGCTGTGCGCGCTGCTGGGGGAAGCCGTTGCGTGGACCCTGCTGGCGCGGGTATCCGCCCTGGCGGGGCCGCTGCTGGTAACCGCCCTGCTGGCGGGGAGCGTAACCGCCCTGCTGACGGGGAGCGTAACCGCCCTGCTGACGGGGAATGTAACCGCCCTGCTGGCGGGGAGCGTAACCGCCCTGCTGACGGGGAGCGTAACCGCCCTGCTGACGGGGAGCGTAACCGCCTTGCTGACGGGGAGCGTAACCGCCCTGCTGACGGGGCTGGTATCCGCCTTGTCCGCCACGCTGCTGGTATCCTCCCTGCTGGGGACGCTGCTGGTAGTAGCCGCCCTGCTGCTGGCGGGGCTGGTAGCCGCCGGGCTGACGGTCGTAGTGCGGACGATAGTTGGAGTAGGGCTGCGGCTGTGCGTCGGCGCCGGCCTGCTGGCTTTCGGGAGCGCCCTCGCCCTGCGGCTTGTAGGTCTGCTGGGGGGCGTAGCTGGTGCGGGGATGCGGCTGGTAGGTCTGCTGCGGATAGCCGCTGCGCTGCTGGTAGCTGCGGGGTTGGTATCCGACGGGGGAGGTGGACGGCTGGCGGTCGCCTTCGGCGTCGCCGTGGTTGACCTTCTCGTAGTGAGGGGCGTCCATCGGGCTGCTCATGGGAGCGGCCCCGATACGCGGACGTTTAGGTTTCTTCTCTGTATCCATGGGTCGTAGTCTTCGCCTCGATGCGTCATCGCTGATGCTCTTCGGGCTTCGGTTGGCAAATGGTATTGAGGTTCGTTATGGTTGTGTTTTTATTAGTGAAGCTGCCTGGTCAGGTAAACATTCCTACAAAGGTAGTAATAAATCCTGACATACGCGCAAAAAATCGAGAAAAAATTTTTTCGCTCCCGGGATGATGGTGAAAAAGCGTCGGAGGGAGGTACCCTCAGAGGGTCTGCGGGAGAGCTTCGAGACTCTTGCGCAGCTGCTCGTCGCAGGTGGTGAGCTTGGCACGGCACTGCTTGAGGAGCTCGATGGCGCGGGCGGCGTAGCGCGCCAGGTTGTCGATGTCGCAGTCGGGCGACTGCATCTTGGCCAGGATGCCTTCCAGTTCGGCGATGGCCTGGGCGTATGTGGGTGTCTGCGGTTCCATGTTCTGGTCTTAGGTTTTATTGATAGCGTACGCATCAGGGTGCGTACCTACTTTGCAATTGCCGTCGAGCTGAAGCTCGACGTTAGGTCTGTGTATATTATTTGTGTATATTATTGATGTGTGTCGGTTACTGTGGAGTCGAACGAGCCGCTGGCCAGGCGGGTGGTGACGGTCTGGCCTGGGCGCAGGTCGGCGGTGTCGCGCAGGGCGTGGCCGTCGACGAGCGTCAGGGAATATCCTCGGGCCAGGGTCGCCTGGGGGCTGAGGGCATTGGCCAGGGCCTCGAGCTGGTCGAGGCGCTCGGTGGCCTGGCGAAGCTGGCGGCCCGAGGCGTCGCGCAGGATGGTGGCCAGGTATGCGAGTTTCTGGGCCTGTACGCGCAGGGTGGCGCTGCCGGCGGTGGGGAGCTGGGCCTGGAGGGCGTCGAGGCGCTGGGCCGCTTGTCCGAGGCGGTGGCGGCTGAGCTGGGGGATGAGGGCGGCCACGGAGGCGAGCTGCTGGCCTGCCTGCCGCAGGCGCTGCTGGGCGATGGCGTGTACGTGCGTCTCGAGCTGCGAGAGCTGCTGGCGCGACCCGGCCACTATAGCCTGCGCCGTCTGGGCGATGGTGCGCACCAGGCTGTCGAGGCGTCCCAGCGTGTCGGCGCCCTGGGCCACGAGCCATTCGGCGGCGGCGGTGGGCGTCTTTACTCGCGTGTGGGCGATTTCGTCGAGCACGGTGCGGTCGCGCTCGTGGCCGATGCCGACGATGACGGGCAGCACGCAGCGGGCCACGGCGCGCGCCAGGTCGAGGTTGTCGAAGCCGTTGAGGTCGGTGGTGGCGCCGCCGCCTCGGATGATCACCACGCAGTCGAAGGCGTCGGGTACGGTCTCTATCTTCTCCAGCGCGGCCATGACGGTGGGCGCGGTGCGTTCACCCTGCACGATGGCCTCGAAGAGCACGGGGTAGAAGACCAGGCCGTAGGGGTTGTTGGCGAGCTGGTTGAGGAAGTCCTGGTACCCGGCTGCCCCGGCGGCGGAGATGACGGCGATGCGCTGTGGCGCCATGGGCATGGGGCGCGTGGCGTTGAGGCGCAGGATGCCCTCGGCATGCAGGCGCATCAGGATTTCGCGCCGTATCTGCTCCATGTCGCCCAGGGTGTAGCGCGGGTCGATGTCGGTGACGTTGAAGGCCAGGCCGAACTGCTCGTGGAAGTTGGCGGTGCCGCGCACCATGACCTTGATTCCGGAGCGGAGCGTGGCGCCGGTGGCGGCCTGGAACTTGTAGGCGATGGCGTGGAAGCGGTTGGCCCAGATGGTGGCGCGCATCTTGGCGACGGTGCGCCCCTGGGCATCCTTCTCCAGCAGCTCCAGGTAGCAGTGGGTCGCGCCGCGCACGTCGCTGAGCTCGGCGGTGACCCACCGCTCGTAGAGGCTGCGGTCGCAGGCCACGGCGTTCTTTACCAGGGCCGCATACTGGCTGAGGGTGAGGGCGGGTACTTCCATTCTTTTAGCTGAGGGCTGAGAGTGCAGCGAGGGCCGGTGCGTAAGCCGGTTTCTCGGCTCTCGGCTGTATTATTTCATTTCTCCGAGGGAGCGGAGTGCTCCGGTGGCTGGGTTGAATATGGCGGCGGCGGGTGCCTTCTTGTTGGTGAACAGGGTCGGGTCGAGTGCGAAAGGGATGCCATACTGGGCCATCTCGGTGGTGGAGGAGAAGAGTTCGCGTCCCTGCCACTGAAGGGATACCTGTGCCGTGCCGGGGAGCATGTACATCACGCCGTCGCGGGGGAGTCTGGCCTCCTGTCCTTTCTCGTCCTTGGGGATTTCGGGGGCCTCAAGCTGCTTGATGTCGAGGTAGATGGGGGTGCCGGAGAGGTCGTCGCGGTTCACGAATCCGGTGTAGGGGTTGAGGCGGGCGAGCACGTAGCGGCCCTCCTCGGCGGGCACGAGTGTGAAGCGGGCGGAGCGCGTCTCGGTCATCTCGCGGCCGCGGAAGGCGTTGAGCAGCAGCTCCTCCTGGTGCGTCAGCGACTTGAGCATGAGGTCGAGCTGTGCGCCGTCGGTGGGCATGTTGTCGGCGGTGCCGCGTGTGAGGTCGAGGCGGGCCTGGCGCACCTCGTTGAGGCCGGCGGCGAGCAGGGCGGCGCGGCGGGCGTCGCTCTGGGCCGACGAGAACTCTTCGCCGACGTATTGCAGATACTCGGTGGCGGAGGGCATGAGCAGCGGCTCGGGGTTGTCGAGGGGTTCCCATCCGGCATCCGGCTCCACTTCGGCGTTGACGCCGAGGAGCATGCCGTCGTCGGCCACGCAGAGCGTCAGGGGCTGCCCGGCCTTGAGCTGCATACGGTAGATGGCCGAGTCGTTGGCCACGCCGTAGGTGCGCAGGCGCACGCCGGTGATTTCCCACGTCTCGGCGTCGGCGGTGATTACATTGTCGGTGCCCACGTACTTGGGTGCGAACTGGCGGAATGGGCCGGCCTGGCGCACGGTGTGGCGGGCCGTGACCTCGACCTCGAAGGCCGTGTTGGGAAGTGCGTAGACGAGACCGTAGTCGGAATACTTGTCGGGGGTGAGCAGGCGCGTCTGCTGGGCCGAGGCGCCGAGTCCGAGCAGTATGGCGAGGATGGTTATGAGATTTCGCATATCGGAGCGGATTATTTGTCGGTTAGGATTGCTGATATTGCGCGGCCGAGGTTCTCGGCGATGTCGGCGGCGGTTACGCCGAACTGGCCCATCTGGCCGGCGGCGAGGTCTCCGGCCAGGCCGTGGATGTAGACGCCCATGGAGGCGGCGCGCTCCTGGCGGTAGCCCTGGGCGATGAATGCGGCGATGACGCCCGTCAGCACGTCGCCGGCGCCGGCCGTGGCCATGCCCGCGTTGCCGGTGGAGTTGATGTGCACCTTGCCGGTGGGCCGCACCACCATGGTGTGGTGCCCCTTGAGCACGATGATGATGTTGTAGTACTTGGCCTTCTCGACGGCCGTGCGGAGGCGGTCCTCGGCGCAGTTGTGCTCGCCGAAGAGGCGGTCGAACTCCCCGGCGTGGGGGGTGATGACGGTCTTGGGCGGAAGGAGAGAGAGTAATGCCGGGCGCCTGGCGATGCAGTTGAGGGCGTCGGCGTCGAGCACCAGTGGCGTCTTGGTATTCTTGAGCAGTGCCTCGAGGGCGTCGACGGTGGCGTCGGCGGTGCCGATGCCGGGGCCGCAGGCTATGGCCTGGTGTTCGTGGTGCAGACGCATGTCGGTGATGATGGCGTTGTTCTGGTCGGGCTCGAACATGGCGCAGGGCACGGCCGTCTGGAGCGGTATCATGCCGTAGGCGGCGCTGTGCACGGTGGCCAGTCCGGCACCGGCACGCAGGGCGGCATGTGCCGACAGGATGGCCGCCCCGAGCATACCCACGCTGCCGCAGAAGAGAAGCACCGAGCCGTAGTCGCGCTTGGCGGTGAATGGGTTGCGGGGCTGGAGCAGCGAACGGATGTTGCGCTCCTGCACGTATATGTAGTCGGTGGGGGTGGCGAGGATGGCGTCGTGGTCGATGTCGATGTCGAGGATTTTCACTTCACCTAATGCTTCCGAGTTCTCGGGGAAGAAGAAGCTCAGACGCGGCTGCTGGAAGCAGAGGGTGAGGCTGGCGTGGACCATGTCGCGGGTGATGGTCTTGTCGTTCCACTCTCCGAACAGGCCCGATGGGATGTCGATGCTGATGACGTACGCCTTGGAGGAGTTGATGTAGCGGGCCACGGTGACGAATCCGCCCTGGAGGGGGCGGCGCAGGCCGGCGCCGAAGAGGCCGTCGATGACGACGTCGCTGCGGCCCAGGACGGGGGGCACGAACTCCCGCTCCACCACCGTGAAGTTGACTCCCTCGATGGCCTCGAGGCGCTCGCGCTCGATCTGGCAGTCGTGGCTGAGGCGCCCGGTGACGTTGAACAGGTACGTCTCGACGTTGGGAAACCCCTGCTCTATGAGCAGGCGGGCGACGGCCAGGGCGTCGCCGCCGTTGTTGCCGGGGCCGGCGATGATGACGATGCGCTGCCGGGTGTAGAAGCGGGCCATGACCTCGCACGCCACGGCCTGCGCCGCCCGCTCCATCAGGTCGATGGAGCTGATGCGCTGCGCCTCGCAGGTGGCCTTGTCGAGGGCCTTGATTACCTCTGATGTGAAGATTTTCATCCGTGCCTTTCTGTTTGAGTGTGCAAAAATAACAAATTATTTTTGTCTCCGCAAAACCGGTCGGTTCGGCGACCCGTCAAAGACCGACCGTCTCTCACCTGTAAAGATTGCCTCGGGCATACGTTCCGTGGCCGCCGGAGACTACCACTCGTGTGGATTGCCGACGGCGGTGACCTCGTCCTCGTTGGCGAGATGGTGATGCAGTGAGGAGGAATTTCGGGGCCGGTGAGGGACGTTAGGGAAAAAATTCGTACCTTTGTGCCTTGATAGGGTCCCAGGCGCATATGCCGGGCCCGTACGCACATTCCAATGATAAAGATAGGCATAACGCACGGCGACATAAACGGCATCGGCTACGAGGTCATCATGAAGGCCCTGGCCGACGAGCGCATCACGGAAATCTGCACCCCGGTGATCTTCGGCTCAGCCAAGCTCATCGGCTACTACCGCAAGGTGCTCGGCACCGAGCCATTCCCCACCAACCAGGTGGCCTCCGCCTCACAGGCGCGTGACGGGGTCGTCAACCTGGTCAACATTGCCAGCGACGAAATCAAGGTCGACATGGGCAAGCCCACCGAGGAGTCAGGCGCCGCCGCTTTCCTCTCTCTGCAGATGGCCGTCGAGGCCTTCCGCGCCGGGGAAATCGACGCGCTGGTCACGCCTCCCGTCTGCAAGCAGTGCATCCACAGCGACGAGTTCGCCATGGGCCACACCGAGTACCTGCAGAAGCAGTTCGGCGGCGAAGGCGACCGCGCTCTAATGATTCTCTTCAACGACCTGATGCGCGTGGCCGTGGCCACCACTCACCTTCCAATCAAGGACGTCCCCGCCGCCATCACCAAGGATCTCGTCCTGAACAAGATCGAGGACTTCGGCAAGGTGCTGACGCAGGACTTCGGCATCGACGGTCCCAAGATCGCCGTGCTGAGCCTCAACCCGCACGCCGGCGACGGCGGCCTGCTCGGCACCGAGGAGCAGGAGCAGATAGCACCCGCCATCAAGGAGGCCGAGGCCAAGGGCATCCTCGCCTTCGGACCCTTCGCCGCCGACGGCCTCTTCGGCTCCGGAGCCTGGCGCCGCTTCGACGGCATCCTGGCCATGTACCACGACCAGGGACTGGCGCCCTTCAAGCTCATGGCCGGCGATGACGCAGTAAACTTCACAGCCGGCCTGCCCGTGGTGCGCACCTCGCCCGACTTCGGCACCGCTTTCGACATCGCCGGGGCCGGCAAGGCCGACGCCTCCGGCATGCGCACCGCCATCTACGCCGCCGTGGACCTGCTGCGCACCCGTAAGCGCCATCTCAAGGCTGCCGCCAATCCCCTGCGCAAGCACTACGTGGAGCGCGGCACCGATAAATCCGTGGACTTAAGCAAAGAAGACTGAGATGAATTTCGGAATAATAGCGGCCGGGGAAGGGTCGCGCCTGGCCGGTGAGGGCGCCGGCGTCTGCAAGCCAATGATTCGTCTCGACGGTGAGCCCATGATAGGGCGCCTGCTCAAGCTCATGGCAGGCTGCGGCGCACGTCGAGTGGCCATGATCCTCAATCCGTCCATGCCCGAGGCATACGAGTACGTCCGCACCCTCGGGCCGCAGCTCGGCCTCGACCTCGACATCACCGTCAAGGCCACGCCCAGCTCCATGCACAGCTTCTACGAGATCAGCTCCCGCCTGCGCGGGCACGGCCGCTTCATAGCCACCACCGTCGATACCATCTTCCGCCCCGAGGCCTTCCGCCGCTACGTCGAGCTGTGGGAGAATGCCCCCCGAGAGCTCGACGGTATGATGGCCATGACCCGGTACATCGACGACGAGAAGCCCCTCTACATCGATACCCCGGGCGACAACGAGCCCATCGTCGCCTTCCGCGACGAGCCCTGGCCCGGCGCCCGCTACATCTCCGGCGGCATCTACGGCCTGGCAGGCCGCGCCATCACCGTGCTCGAGGAGTGCATGGCCAAGGGCGTCAGCCGAATGCGCAACTACCAGCGCCAGCTGCTCGCCTCGGGCTTGAGCCTACTGGGCCACGACATGGGCAAGATCCTTGACGTAGACCACGTCGCCGACGTGGCCAAGGCCGAGGCATTCCTTAACTCTGAAAGCTAAATACCGTGAGTGAGATCAAGATAGCCGGCGTGATGCGCGCCGGGGCCTATTCGCCCAACCACGTGGGTAACGACGCCGCCATCTTCAACGCCGCCGCAGGGCAGCTGCGCAGGCGCGGCTTCGAGGTCAACATCTACAGCGAGGAGCAGTTCCAGACTTTCGACATAAAGGAGCCGGTGATCCTTAACATGTGCCGCGAGCGTGCCTCCATAGCCCGCCTGCAGGCCATGGAGAACGACGGCAGGGTGGTGGTCAACTCAGGCTTCGGCATCGAGAACTGCACCCGCGAGCGCATGACCCGCATACTGTTGGGCCACGGTATCCCATACCCCGACTCGCTGACGGTCAACACCAACGAGAACGTGCTCGGCCAGCTCGAGCGCAGCGGCTACGAGGGCTTCTGGATTAAGCGCGGCGACTTCCACGCCATGCACAAGGAGGACGTCAGTTTCTGCCGCCACGCCCAGGAGGCCCAGGAGGTGCTGCAGGAATACTTCTACCGCGGCATCCCGAGGGCCGTCATCAACCGCCACCTGCCTGGCGACCTCATCAAGTTCTATGGCGTGGCCGGACAGCCATTCTTCTACTGGTTCTACCCCTTCGACACTGGCCACAGCAAATATGGCCTCGAAGCCATCAACGGCCACAGCCAGGGTCTCCCCTTCGACCTGAAGAAGCTGAAGGACATCTGCCAGCAGGCAGCC
>ENA-ORRE01000800-ORRE01000800.1-human-gut-metagenome-genome-assembly--contig:-NODE-800-length-23573-cov-5.774598_pt1 | contig 23573 bp, 26 predicted proteins | sample MGYA00242171_ERZ509126 | MGnify/ENA primary metagenome ERZ509126 (study PRJEB26280, sample SAMEA2338648) | human gut metagenome | biome: human gut; feature: human-associated habitat; material: faeces... | reverse complement strand
AAAAGCCGATGGCGGAGTATTCGTCGCCGGCGTTGACGCCCTCTACGTTGATGGCGGCGATCTCGTAGGTGCGCGGCATGGACGAATAGACTACCTTGGGATTGAGGATCGTGTCGGGGATGTCGAGGGTGAATGCCTGAGCGTGTGCCATGGCGGAGGCGCAGAGGCTCAGGAGCAGGGCGAGGGACAGGGGAATCAGGCCCGGCAGGCGGCGTGTATTATTTGTGGTCATGAGTGTCGGTTAGTTGTTGCGAGGTCTTGCCGAATCGGCGCTCGCGGTGCTGGTAGTCGCGCAGGGCCTCGACGAGGCGGTCGCGGTCGAAGTCTGGCCAGAGCACGGGGGTGAAATACAGCTCGGCATATGCAGCCTGCCAGAGCAGGAAGTTGCTGATGCGGCACTCGCCGCCGGTGCGTATGAGCAGGTCGGGGTCTGGCAGGGGGGCGGTGGACAGGGCGTCGGACAGGCGCTGCTCGTCGATGTCGTCGGGGCGCAGTTCTCCGCGTTGTGCCTGGAGTGCGAGGCGGCGTGCGGCGTCAGCGAGCTCCCATCGGCCGGAGTAGCTGAGGGCCATGGTGAGCACCAGGCCGGTGCAGTGCGCGGTGGCGGCCACGCCGGCCTTGAGCTTGGCCAGGGAGGCGGCGGGGATGCGCTCGAGTTCGCCGATAAGGTTGAGGCGGACGTTGTTTTCGACCAGGAATGGTGTCTGAGCCTCGATGGTGTCGCCTATGAGGGTCATGAGGATGTCGACCTCGGCCTGTGGGCGACGCCAGTTCTCGGTGGAGAAGCCGTAGAGGGTGAGATGGCTGATGCCGAGATCGGAGCTGGCGCGTGTGATGTCGATCACGGCGTCGACGCCACGGAAGTGTCCCTGGCAGCGTTCCTGGCCACGGCCGGCGGCCCAGCGACCGTTGCCGTCCATGATGATGGCTACGTGCCGGGGCAGCTTATCGGGGTCGAGCCCGGCCGCTATTGCGTCTGCTTTGCTCTTGCTCATGGTTTGTAATGGCACTCGGCGCAGCGTCGGCTGAACTCGTAGGTCACCGTGAAGGTGAGCGTGGAATACCAGTCGGTGTTCTTCATGAACGAGTGCTTTATCTGGTTGGGGTCGGCAAGGTCCTTGCCGTCCATCTTGTCGGTGAAAGTCTTGTGCATCAGGAAGCTGAGTCCGAGGTTGACGCGCTTTGAAGCCTTGTACTTGACGCCGATTCCGAAGGGGACCTCGATGCTGAAGGCGCTCTCGCCGGAGGTTGTGGCGAGCACGAAGCCGAGGCCGGCGGCTATGTAGGGCGTCACGCGGCTGAGCTTCTGGTAGCGACGCCCCATGCCGTAGTTGAAGAAGTTGAACTCGAACATCTCGGAGGCGGAGTAGAAGGTGGTGGAGAACTTGAAGGTGTTGGCGTCTGGGAAGACGTTCTCCATCTGCTTGGAGTCTCCGCGCAGCCCGCCGGCGTAGAACTGTGTCTTGAGGGCGAAGCGTGGATTGATGATGTATCGGAATGCGGCCTCGGCGTCCCATCCGGGATTCTTGAGCAGGGAGGCGGTGTTGGCGTCTCCGAGGTACCCGGTCATGCCCACGCCACCGCCTATCTCGTATCGGTAGTCGTCGTCGGCACTGAAGGCGGCGAACTCCTGCGCCCGGCCCAGGGCCGGAAGCAAGAGCAGCGCGGCTGCCAGCAGTCCCTTATATAATAATGTGTGCCGCGTCATTAGATGAGGGGTTTGAAGCTCATGCGGTTGATGACGCCTCGGTAGATCCAGGGACTCAATGCGGCGCCCGGTTCGGAACTTCCTCCCACCAAGTAGATGTAGGGGCAGTTCCAGGAGATCCTGTAGCCGTTGATGACGTACGGTAGGCGACGCTGGCCACCGAACGTGCGCTTGCCGTTGATGTCGGTCCAGGCCTCGGAGGAGAAGTTGGCTTCCAGGGGTGTGTCGAGCACGGCGTGGTCCACCTCGAAGATAGCGGGGAAGTCGGCTGGCAGCTGCATGGCCTGCGGGGCCTCTTGCCAGTGCACGCCGTTGTCATAGCTGATGTATACGGTATGGTTTGGGGTGCCGTCACCCAGGGCTCCGCCGATGTAGAGCCACACGGAGTATTCGTTGAAGAGCCAGAGGGTGGAGGTGCGGAGGTAGGCGTAGTATGGCACCATGACTCCGCCGTAGATTGCGGGCAGGCCACGGTTGGAGATGTCGACCCAGGTGGTGCCGTCGAAGGCCCAGGTCTCGCCGGTGTAGTTTGTGCCGTCGTATCCTCCGGTGATGAGGCCGAGAGGCAGGGAACTCCACTTGGTGGAGTAGATGCTCATGTCTGATGAGTGAAGGTAGGGGAAGCCGGGCTCCAGGGGCGTCTCGGCGTATGTACCCATGGGATACTGGGTGTGCACCAGCTGGCCATTCGCTTCCCGCACGCCCTGCACGGCGTTATTGAAGGCGCCGATGATGCTCGTCCACCGGCCTGCTTCGGTGAGCTGCCGCCAGTCCAGGCCGTCGGCCGAGCGATAGAGCTGGCCTGAGGTGGAGAGGAGGTAGAAGGCGTCGTCGGTGGCGGTCAGCGAACGAACGTCAGGAGTGAATCCGGGCATGACGGCATGACGGGTCCAGGCGCCGGCCTCGATCCTGCGAGTGTGGGAAAGGGTGTAGCTACCGTCGTTTTCCTGGATGAGACAATAGACGGTGGAGTCGCGGCTTACCGCCTTCTGAGCGGCCGGGTTGTCGAGCCGTGCGGGGAGAGCCATGCGGGCGTTCATGTCGAAGAAGAGAGAGTCGGGATTCATCTTGTGGACATTCACTCTGAGGGCGTAGGAACGATCGACGGTGCCGTCGAGGTTTGCCAGACGCAACGTGACGCGCCGGGTAAAATCGATGGTGTCGCCGGGATTCTCGCGGTAGTCGTGCACCGTGCTCTCGCCGGTCTCGGGGTTCTCGACCACAATCTGAACCTGACCCACCGTCGACGGGATGGTGAGCATGGGGACGAGCTTATCTACAGGAGTCCCCACAGGCAGCGAGTCGGCGTTGTAGATGACTCTATGGTTGAGGTCGATGGCGAAATAGACCGAGTCGAGGTTCGTCATCACCTTATAGTCGGCCTTGAGGTAGAACTTGGTCACAATCAGCTCAGTACCGCGGTCGTACGGCTCGTCAAAAGGGTGGGAACTGGAGTTGCACGACGACAGAGACAGCAGTGCCGTCGCAAGTATGAAGAACGCCAGGGGCGCAGTCAGTCGCTTTATGCTCATGCGTAAGTCGGTTTTCAATCTGCAAATTTAATAATTTGTATCAAAACTGCGGCCATGAAACGGACGTCAAGGTGAAATTAATCAAAAATTATGGCTTGTTAAATCTTTTTAAGTGTCAGATTGCGCCCACGGGCGAAGATTTCGAGGCGATTGGAGCCGAGGCGCATAGTCTCGGAGAGGATGACATCGACCGGAACATCGGGCGCAGAAATGGCCGCAGAGGGGCCGACTGCTTCGGGGGAAGTCTCTACACGTATGCGGTCGTAGAGACCGGCGTCAATGAAAGCCTGCAGCAGGCGCGAGCCTCCCTCCACCAGCACCGACGACAGGTGATGCTCCCGCCACAGACTCTCCACGAGCGCGGGCAGGTCGGAAGCGTACGGCAGCCAAAGGGTGTCGGGGGCGGAGCTCAGGAAGGAGCCGGCCAGGGGGGACCCGTCGCCGCCTACCACCACAGGCAGCGGATTGCCGCCCGGCCAGCGGCGCGTGTCGAGATGCGGGTCGTCGGCTTCCACGGTATGGCGCCCCACCAGGATGGCGTCGTGCATGGCCCGCTCGCGGTGACACCACACCTGTCCCTGCGGACCCGATATGAGCAGGCGTCGGTCGGTGGCGCCCATGAAGCCGTCGGCCGTGCGTGCCCATTTCAGGGTGATGAAGGGGCGTCCGAACTCCTGGGCGCACAAGAAGGCGGGGTTGACGGCGCGGCACTCGTCCTCGAGCACTCCGGCCTCCACCTCCTTGCCGGCCCGGCGTAGCATCTCCAGGCCGCGGCCGCTGACCTTCGGGTTGGGGTCCACGCTGCCGGCCACCACGCGGGCTATCGGCATCTCTGCCAGCAGCTTGGCACAGGGAGGCGTCTTGCCATAATGAGAGCAGGGTTCCAGAGTGACGTACACGGTGGCACCCCTGAGCAGCCCTGGATCACGCACGCTGGCCACAGCGTTGACCTCGGCATGCCCCTCGCCGTAGCGACGGTGCCACCCCTCGCCCACCACGATACCGTCGGATCCGACTATAACGCATCCCACGGCAGGGTTCGGCGACACATGCCCGTGACCTTTGCGTGCAAGTCCGATGGCCCGCCGCATCCAGTACTCGTCGTTGCTTTTCATGCCACAAAATTACAAAAATCCTGCAAGAATTTAGTAACTTTGCAGTGTTATAAAGTCATGAAAGAGTCAGTAATGGAGATGCGGCGACGACTCGAACCCATCTACGGCAAGGACGAGTCGCGCGCCATGATCCGAGAGATATTCCGCGTTCTGAAAGGCTGGGACGCCACCGAGTTCATCATCCGCCTGACGGACGACTACCCGCTCAGCGACTACATCCGCTCCAAGATCGAAGACATCCTGGGGCGGCTGGAGAGGCACGAGCCGCTGCAGTACATCCTGGGCGAGGCACACTTCTACGGACTCGACCTGCACGTGGAGCCGGGAGTGCTGATTCCACGCCCGGAGACGGAGGAGCTGGTGCGCGTCATCGCCGCCGACAACCCCTCCAGCGACCTGCGGGTAGTGGACCTGGGCACCGGCTCCGGCGCCATCGCCATAGCCCTAAGCCGATACATGAGCTTCCCCGAAATCACGGCCATAGACCTGTCACCCAAGGCCATAGAAGTAGCAACTGACAACGTCAAAGCACTGAAATGCAACGGAATACAGGTAGTGCAGGGCGACATGACGAAGTGGAGCCCGAAGAGCGCCTCGCTCGACGTAGTGGTCAGTAACCCACCGTACGTCGACGAGAGCGAGAAGGCCGGCATGGAGGCCAACGTGCGCGACTATGAGCCAGCCGAAGCATTGTTCGTGCCCGACTCCGACCCGCTCAAATTCTACCGCGCCATAGCCCCGGAGGCCCTGAAGGGCCTGAAGCCGGGCGGGCGCCTCTACTTCGAGATCAACCCGCGCCACGCCGACGAGCTCAAGGCCATGCTCGCCCACGACGGCTTCACCAACGTGGAACTGTGGCGCGACGCCCAGGGCGCCTACCGGTATATCAAAGCACAGAAACCTGTCGATGACTGAGCACGACGAGGATATCCACAAGGCGTTGCTGTACGTGACCGGCCTCTGTGCCCGCGCGGAGATGTGCGAGCAGGAGATCCGCGAGAAGCTCAGACGCCGAAAGCTCGACACCCGCGACGCTGACCGCATCGTCGGCTACTTGACTGAAAACAACTACGTCAACGAACAACGGTACGCATCGGCCTACGTGCGCATGAAGCTGCGGCAGGGGGACTGGGGTCCCTGGAAAATCCGCCAGGGGCTGGTGGGCAAGGGTCTCTACACCAGCGTGATACGCGCAGCCATGGCCGAGGTGCAGGCCGACCAGTACGAAGAGAACGCCCTGGCGGCAGCCCGGCGCAAGGCCGCCAGGCTGGACCTCGACGACATCAGCGACCGCCAGAAGCTATACCGCTTCCTCTGCTCACGCGGCTACGAGAGCGCCACAATAGGGCGAGTGATGCACACCCTCGGCACCGAAGTCGCCCAGGCAGACACCGACGCCCCATGGGAGGAATGAAGGCCTTGCGCGAAATCGGCAGCGCGGTAGCCGACATTCTCTGGCCGGCGCAGTGCCACATCTGCGGCCAGCGTCCCGGGCCCTCATCACGCTGGCTCTGCGCCAAGTGCCTGCGTTCGCTGCCACGCTTCGCCGCCACCAGCTGGGACCTCAACCCCATGGCCCGGCACTTTGCCGGACAGGTGCCCTTCGAACGTGCCTCGGCCTTTCTGGAATACAACGCAAAAGGGATGCTCGCACCTGTCTTCCACGATTTCAAGTACCGCGGCTTCCCGTCGCTGGCGCGTTATATGGGAGAGCTGGCTGGCGGCGGAATGCCCGATTTCTTCGACGGTGTGGAGACGCTGCTGCCGGTGCCGATGTTCGCGCTCAAGCAGCTGCGACGCGGCTATAACCAGGCCCGCGAGATAGCATTGGGCCTCAGCCGCGCCACCGGCATCCCGGTAGGTCGTGGCCTTAAGGCCATCCGCGGCCACCGCACGCAGACGGGCATGACGCCCGCAGAGCGGCAGGCCAACACACGCGGCATCTTCCGCTACCGCCCCCCGGTCGGACAGCTCGGCGCCACCGTGTGCCTGGTCGACGACGTATGCACCACCGGCTCGACGCTCCTCTCGTGCGCCCGTGCCGTACTGGACGCCGACCCTGCAGCCCGACTGCGCATCTTCGCGCTCGGAGCCGTACTCGACTACTGACCGCACAGCAGTGCGAAACTATACGATTGCCAAGCCATGCTGTCTCGCAAACGGGAGCAGTTCCTCGAAGAGGGAGGCAGTGTGGGCGATGCGGACGGCTTCGCCCAGGGTGGTCGAGGCAATGGGCAGAGAGACGTACTCGCCTGCCAGTCGCTCTGTGATGTGAAGCGGAGACGTCGCCAGGCCATGATAGCAGGGCTGTAGGTGAGGCGGCACAGCGTAGTGGATGTCGGTCTGGATACCTCTATCGAGCATATAGGCGCGGAAAGCGTCGCGCCTGCCGCCGGGCACGCGCACCACGTACTGGTGCCACACGGCGCCCGAATGCCATTCGGGTGCCATGACGTGCGTGTGGCCGCGCAAGATCGCCGTCATGACGGCGGCGCGGCCACGCCTCTCGGCGCTGATGCGGCCCAGGGAACGCAGACGGATGCGCAGGATGGCCGCCTGTGTCTCGTCGAGGCGGCAGTTATACCCTCGGTAGATGTTGTGGTAGCGGGTGTCGGAGCCATAGTTGGCCAAGGCGCGGATGGTGTCGGCCAGTTGGGGATCGGCGGTGGTGACGGCCCCGGCGTCGCCCAACGCGCCGACGTTCTTTGTCGGGTAGAAGCTGAAAGCGGCGGCATGGCCCAAGGCGCCGGTGTGGCGCCCGTCGGCTATGGTGGCGCCGATGGCCTGGGCGTTATCCTCCACCAGCAGCAGGCCGCGCTCCATCAACCGGGGCGCGATGACAGGGTCCCAGCAGGGCGAGCCGTAGAGGTGCACGGCCATGACGGCCCGTATGCCCGGGTCGCGGTCGGCAGCATCCTCGGCCAGCTTCCAGTCGAGGTTGATAGTGCGCTCATCAGGCTCCACGAGCACCGGCCGCAGCCCCATCTCGGTAATGGGCAGCACCGAGGCGATGTATGTGTTGGCGGGCACTATGACGCCGTCGCCAGGCTTCAGCCGACCATTCAGAATCAGCGCCCGGAGAATGAGACGGATAGCGTCGAGGCCGTTGCTGACACCGATGGCCAGCGGGGTGCCTGTAGCCAGGGCCAGTTCATGCTCGAAAGCCTCGGTCTCCGGGCCGTGCAGATACCTGCCTGACTCAACGACACGCCGCAGCGCCTCGATCGTCTCGTCCTCGAACGGGGCATTGACGCGCCGCATATCCAGAAACTGAATCATATTCCGAACTGCTCGGCCGAGTACCGACAATAGTCGTCATAGTCGCGGATATAGTCCTCCTCCTCGTACCGCTGCGAGGCGAGGGCGACGATGACGGTGCCGGTGGTGAAGTTCTCCATGACCTTCCACACGCCGAGGGGGATGAGCAGGCCCCTGTTGGAGCGGTCGAGGTGGAAGAGCAGCTCGTCCTTGCCGTCGGTCAGGCGCACAGACAGGCTGCCGGCCACGGCAATGAGCACTATCTGGCACTGGCGGTGGGCATGGCCTCCGCGAGTCTCGCCGCCGGGAACGTCGTAAATGTAGAAAACGCGCTGGATGGAGAAAGGCACGTGGCGTCCGCCCTCCACGAAGGAGAGGTTGCCGCGAGGGTCGCAAATCTTGGGAAGGTCGATGAGCCGGACCTTGTTGAGCGGGGATGTCTCGGTCATGGCGCAAAGGTAGTAATTTTTTCTGAAAGTTGAAAGTCGAGAGTCGAGAGGTGCGGACGCGAACTGAGCGTCAACTATCGGCTCTCGACTCAAAATATAAACCAACGCGGTGCGTTACTGTTAATAAAGCATAATCCAAAACACACATGATGAAGAAAAATCTACTCTGGGCGCTTGCCGCCCTTCTTTTCGCCGGAGCCTTCAGCTCCTGCAGCGACGATGACGACGATCCCTACATCTACACCCTCGACTACAAGCGTGCCGGCCTCAGCTACACCGAGAGCCAGGTGTGGACCGGCGCATTCAAGGATGAGCCACTCTACATCAATCCGTTCAGCTTCGCCCACACCGGCAGCGAGGAATACGGAGGCTACTTCTCCGGCTATGTCGCTACAAAATCCACCGACAAGGGCTACTTCCCTGACATGATGGCGCACCAGTTCGATGTCACCGCCGGCGGCAGCGCCTCTGGCGTGGGCAACCCCTACCTGGTGGCCTACTGGAACTCCTCGGAGACCGACGACACCGAGCTCGGCCAGCGCTCCACCATCATCTACGTCAAGCGGCAGTACGGCAACCACCCTGCAGACTTCACGCCCCGCTCGGTGAAGATCTGCAACACCTCCTACACATACTATTGCATGACACGCGGCAACGACTTCTGCCGCAAATTCGCCGAGGGCGACTACCTGAAGCTGACGGCCCACGGTGTGCACAGCCAGGGCGGCGAGACCACCCTCGACTTCTACCTGGCACGCTGCGAAGGTCCCGAGGAGGACTGGTACGTGACCGACTGGACAAACTGGGACCTGTCGCCGCTGGGCAACGTCATGGCCATCTACTTCACCATGGAGTCGTCCGACAAGGGCCAGTGGGGCATGAACACTCCGGCCTACTTCGGCCTGGACGCCCTGGAGGTCAGCTGCAACCACTACATGCTCGAATGATATGACCCTGCAAGAGATAAAGGCCGCGCAGGCCGCCGGAGCCACCGGAGAGGAGACGCTCCGTGCGTTGGACGCCTACATCGCCGCCCACAACTCCGACGACGAGGCGCTGACGGAGCGCGGCATGCTCAACTGGGCCATGAACCGCCGCTCGGCGGCCATAAACGACTACCTGGCGGCCGTGCGCCTCAATCCAAGGAGCCGCGCCGGACAGGCCCTCAAGGCCGCATACGATATCCTAAACTTCTACAACAAGGACCTCTACAACCCGTAATCAGCCGAGAGCTGAGAGCCGAGAGAGATAGCTGACGCACCCGTGGCTATGCATACTCTCAGCCCTCAGCTCTCAGCTTTTGAAAAATTTTTATTAATTTTGCAGGCGAATGAAAATCGAGAGCGCGAAATTTGAGATCAGCCAGCCCGACTACCGCCAGTGCCCCAGCCACGAAGTACCCGAATACGCCTTCATCGGCCGGAGCAATGTCGGCAAGTCGTCGCTCATCAACATGCTGACAGGCCGCAAGGGTCTGGCCAAGACCAGCCAGACCCCCGGCAAGACGTTGCTCATAAACCACTTCAGCATCAACGACGGCAAGTTCTACATTGTGGACCTGCCCGGCTACGGCTATGCCGCACGCGGCAAGGACCAGCGAGCCAAGCTCCGCGAGCTCATTGAAAACTACGTTCTGCACCGCCGAGAGATGACGCTGCTGTTCGTGCTGCTCGACGTACGACACGCCCCCCAGAAGGTCGACATGGAGTTCATGACCTTCCTGGGCGAGAACCAGGTACCTTTCGCCATCATCTTCACCAAGGCCGACAAGCTCGGGCCCGTCGCCGTGCAGCGCAACGTCGACGCCTACCGCCGGGCACTGTCGGAGCACTGGGAGGAGCTGCCCCCTGTTTTCGTGACCTCATCCAGCACCGGCACCGGACGCGACCAGGTGCTCGACTACATCGAAAGCGTCAACCGCACCGTGCTCGCCCAGCAGAAAGCACAAAAATAACAGAGTATGAGCCACACCGCCGCCACGCAAGAATCCGAACAGCCGAAGAAACCCGGCAACAACATCTTCCACCGGCTGATGCGCGGCGACGGACAACTGGCGCAGATAGTGCGTTTCGGCATGGTGGGCGGCATGGCAACCCTCATCCAGTACGGCGTGTACGTGGTCTTCGTGGGTCCTGTCGGAGTGCCGGCCGTGCTGTCGACCATGATCAGCTACGCCATCAGCTTCATCTTCAACTTCTTCCTCTCAAACTACTTCACCTTCCACTCGCGGCCGAACGCCCTGCGTGGCATAGGATTCACCCTCTCGCACCTTATCAACATGGGCCTGCAGGTGGGCATGGTGGCCATCTTCCAGCAAATCATGAGCAAGGAGCTGGCGCTGCTGCCGGCCATGGCCGTCTGCATCCCCCTCAACTACCTTCTGGTCCGCTTCGCCCTCACCTCCGCCTTCATGGACCGCCTCTCACAGCGCCTCGCCGACCTGCGGAAGAAGTAAATTAACTTTTCTCACTCTCAGTGTAACTTTTATACCTTCCCGACGCCTAAATGGGTACAAGTATAATCGGCAAAACGAAAAGTACATTTTTGCAAAACGAAAAGTACATTTTTTGTGGTTTTCAATCACGTCGTTTTCACCCCGTTTGACTGCTGCTTAAACGGGTTCTGAACAGGCTTTAATTGACATAAAAATCCCTTGAGTCGCTACGATTCGAGGGATTTGTTGTAGGTGAGAATATGCTTTGAAGATTTCAGTCGGCTCTTGGCGCGTCTTTGCGGTCAAAGGTTGCATATCGCTCGACTTGCGGAATTTTCCTCGGTCTGCCTGTCATCAGCCCTTTAAGACACCTTTCAAGTGTTCTTGACATCGCGGGAATAATCTCTTGCTCGTAAAACTCACGCGGACTCAGATTGTAGTCTATTTTTACAATCTCCTGCTCGCAGATGTCGCCCGTGTCAAGTCCGCTGTCTGCCCAAAACCACGTCGCGGCAGTTATCGGCTCGTGCCTTCTGTATGCCCACTTGATAGAGGCCGCTCCGCGCCCGTATGGCAACGGCGAGGGATGAAATATCAACGTGCCGTAAAACGGTCGTGAGATTTCCTCCTCACCGATTTTCTGTGTCAGCAAAGGTGCGACGGCAACATCGGGCATGATGTCGCCACGCGCAATCTTGCAACCGCACTCGCGGATTGCCCGTTCTGCCGCCTTGTAAGCCGCGCAGTCCTTTTGTCCTATGATTTCAACTGTCAGCATTGCCGATGTATTTGAAAGCCTGAACGGCGCGAAAATGACCGCCGTAGCCTGTTGAACACTTGCGTCCTTTACCTTCTGCCCTTTCGGCGGAGCGTTTCATTGACGCGGCACTCCTCGCCTTGTTGTCGCCATATAGATGCACACCTGTCTGAATCCACCGCGACGAGTGCCGCAACGCGCCGCAAAGCTGCGGGTGCGACGTGTGGAAAAACACCGGGAGTTTGAAACCGCGTCGGCCATAACCGTCAAGGTGGTACTGACACACGGCGTTGAGGAATTTGGTACCAACGCCTATTCCCTGCCACTCGGGCATTACCACAAGGCGCGTCGCCCTGTATGCCTTGGCCGTGAACAGAGGCGCGACAGCGAGATGACACACGGGCTCGCCGTCAATGACGCCGACAAAGTATTCTGCGGCCACCGGGAGCGGGAGGTCTAAATAGTAATGTTTCTTAAAGAGACGGGGGAATACAGTTCCGTGGACTTTATAAATTTCAAGGGTGAGCTGCGGACGTTGCCGAAGGCAGTCACGCTCGTAAAAGCGTGCCTCCGCAGTATCATACACCCAGTCCGGCTGCAGCCACTCAATCACATCGTAATGACACGACAGCAGAACAATCTGCCCGTTGCCGCGCCGCCAAGTCTTTGCGAAAGCCGCCGCGCCGACCTTTGCAATCTGCCTGTCGATTACGGAGGTAAACTCATCGACTACCGCGTGAGGGGGACGCTCACAGGCAAGACGGGCGAGACCCGCTCTGAATTTCTCGCCGTTGCTGAGAACGCTGAAGGGGCGCAGCCACGCCGGAACATCGCCCAGGCCGACAGCGGACAGCATCGCGGTAACCGTGTTGAAATCGCCGTCGGGAGCAATGCAGTCGACGATGGGCGCGTCATCACGCCATCCGGCATAGAGATCGTAAATCGGAGCGTCCGGGAAGATCCGGCTCCCGATACTCGTCTTGCCGCTGCCCGAAGGCCCGACAATGAGACCGATTTGCCACGGTTTGCCCTCGATGGGCAGTTCTGCCACGGTGTGCCAGTCGCAGCCGTTCTCGGCGTTGAACAGGCTCTTGACTCTTGCTGCGCGATAACTGTTGAAATCGCTGCAGCGGTGGTTGACCTCTATCTTCATACGCATACGACTTTGAGGGTGAGACCTTGCGCCGCAAGACGCTCATAGACGGCCTTCTGCTCGGCCTCGTCCTTGCAGATGACAATCACGCCATACTGCTGCTGATATTTGAAATTGTTTGCCATTTGCATTGTGTTGGTTCGTGCCACAAAGTTAGTGCGGGAGCGGCCTTCCGGCACCATTTTCCCGACTTATCCCGCTGCACCTCCGTTGCAGTGCGCGGAGAACCGCTTGACAACGTTATAGACCGTGCGCTCCGACACGCCGTATCTGTTTGCCAGGATTGCCACGGCATAGGTTATCTTATCCCCGCGAGCCACCATCTCAAGGTAGTCCCGGAACATAGGCATATAGCGTTCATCCCCGGCTTTATATCCGAGTTCCCGAATGGCGGCAAGCGTGTGGCCGCTGATTGTCAATGCGTCATAAAGGGTCATAAAAAAACATTTTGTTGTTTTCTTATTTATAATTTCCTAATCTCGCCCCTTTTGCGTAACTTTGCAGTGCCAACCACATAAAACAAAGCGCGAACTACTGCGGTCAAAAGGCTTTACAGCCCTCGACTGCGCGGTAGTTCGCGTCTTTGTGATAGTATGTGGTTGGCGCCTTTACTATCGGGTCGGGGGCTGTTTTCTTTGCCCTCCGACATATATTTTCGGCTATTCTGTCATTTTCATCGGCTATTTCATTGGGGTTAGGAATTTAACTATTACCTTTGCGCCATGCATTTGCACCCTCGACAATTTTGCGATTTCGATTTCAGGATAGTGTATGGTGCGTGCGGCATTTGCAATTCCCTCTCGCAGAAAAGTTATCGTGGTCTTTCCACGTCATAAAGCAGGGATTGAGCGGATTATAGACCCCGTTGAGATGATTTTGAACGAAGCACCGGGCAGAGTCCCAGCGACAACCTACAAGATTTCACAACAGAGCATATAACGAGTTACGACCGCCGGGGTTTTTAGAGGAGCAGTTTTCACCGCCCCTCTTTTTTGTGCCTAATCGGCAGAGAACCCACGGCGCACGACGGTCTTGTTGGTTTTCTTGTCAAGGTGGAACCACAGGCGGTATTTCATTCTCGCCATCTCTCCGCCCGCGCTCTTGAACGTCTTCCCGGCGGCGGCGAACTGCAACGCGATCCGGGCGTAGCAACTCGCCTGCGTGTTGGGCTTGTTGCCTTTCTTCGACGCTTTTACGCGAGTGCCGATCACCTTGTATAATCCGTTTTCGGCGGCTATCCCGGCCACACCACCGTCCACCATCACGATCATGTCGGAGCATATCGTGCCGAGTTCCTTTCCGATGAGGTTGTTGTCCTCCTTGTCGGTCACGCCTATGCACTTAGGCACATACCAGTTGTTAGGCGATGAGGTAGAGAGTATCACGCCCTTGTAATGCACATATTGGTTCTTGGGCTGACGGAGCATGCTTTTCCCTTTCCACGCGGCATTTGTACCCGTGGTGCCGCCGGAACGGCGTTTGCGGCTGCGCTTCTTCTTGCGCAGCAGGACAAGCTGCACACCCTCCGGGATAAAGCCGTGGCGGATATACACCGTCGAGCCTTTCGATACCTTTACGTCGATGTGGAGGTTTTCCGTTACCGGGAAGAATCCTCCCCACGTCTTTGCCGAGGCGTTCCAATAGCGGACGTAACGGCGCAGATCCGGCAGGATCTGTTCCTGCGTGATGTTGTTCGCGCTGTGGCGGTAGACATTGATCGTGTACTCCTCCGCGCCGTTCAGCGCGACGCAGCCCTCGCGGCAGTTCAGACGCACGTTGTCTTTCTGAGCGTCGAGCTGGACGCGGGTCAGGCTGTCGGTCGAGAGCACGGTCAGCTTCTTGGCAAGCTCGGTGTTGACGGCGGCATAGTCGAGCAGCTTCTTCGCCAACTGGTCGTTGGTCTCTATCATAGAGAACCCGGAAGCCGGATACAGTCCCGGCACATCCTTTGTGTATGTCGGCACATATTCGGCGTAACGGTAGATTCTCGCCTCGCGGTATGTAGTGCCGTCGGCAACGATGTTTTCCGTGGTCTGCCGGATCTGAATGCCGTTGCCCGCCTTTGCCGCAGCCTTGAAGCGCAGCAGCTCGCCGTCGATCACCACCACGCCGTCCGCCGTGGCCGTGGGCGCGAGGAGGATGTACCGTTTACCTCCTATCCTTGCGAATGCCTGTAAAAAGGTAATCTGGTCCTGTATGAACGAGAGACCCTGCGTCGATAGCGGATACAGGCCATTGCCACCACTCGCGACCGCCGTCGATAGATATTCCGCTGTATTCATTGCTTGAATTTGTTGGGGTGTAAATCGGAGTTTTTGATAAGATTCTGTATTGCTCGACAATGGCCTTGACCTTGTCAAGCTGAGTTGTGTAGATGTTGTTGGGGACACGCACTATAAACGAGTTCTGAGGCGCGTTGAGCCGCGCCTCGTCGGCAAGCAGCGGTGTCGGGTGTTCCGGGGGCGGATCATCCTCTCCGGGCTTCGGGTTCTTTCCCTCGTCCACCGCAAGCAGCTGCTGCGGCATCGTGGGGTCTTTGGCATAGATCCACTCCCCCTCGTATCCGTCGGCATCCTCTATCTCAAAACCTTTCTTGAGGTCGAAGGCGTCGTTGAGCGCGGCGCGGAGATAGCACACCTGTCCGTTGTGGCTCAGACGATAGATATGGTCGCCGCGCATTTCGAGAAAGCGTTGGTAAAGACCACCCTCGCCGAGATACAGCGGTGCGCAGAGGGCGCGGATAAAGGCGAACAGCCTCCGCCGTCGCAGAAACGTCGGCAGCATCAGCGCTATCCACTTGTTAAAGTCGATGTCGAAAATCATTCAGCGTTCTGGTAAGGCTTGCCTTTTACCGTGAGGCTCTGTAATGCGTAATAGCCCGAGTATGGGCGACGGTAGCCGACGACCTGTGAGTAAGCCTCGGAGCCGCCCGCAGCGGCCTCCACCTTTACGATGTCGGCCACCTTTACGCCCTCGACGGACTGGATAGCGGCCATGAGGTCGGAGTTGCGGTATTCGCCATTAAAGGGCAGCTCGGATATAACCCGGCTGACGGCCTGGGTTATCACGTCCGTGCCGTCGTGCGTGAGCTGCACGGGGGCGTAGCCGTTGGCGTCGGTGGCGCCCAGGGTGCGGGCTGTCAGTATGGCGGGATCGTAGAGAACCACGAGCTCCACTCGCATATTGTCGGCAGGCTCGTTTAGGATCTTGATGGCGACGCCCGCGTCCTTTATCTGCGAGATATAGTATTTCAGGCCGTCGAGCGCCTCGGCGTCGAGCTGCTTGGGCTGTCCGTTGTTGCCGCGAGCGGCCACCTTGATGTAGACCTGTGTGCTGTCCTCGGTGGCGACGGCATATTTCACCACCCGCGCCTTCTCGATGTCCTCCTCGGTCATCCCGGTGGTGTCGTAGCGGTCGGCCACAACAACGCCGTCCGACATGATTAGGCGCTTGCCGTGCATATACTCCTTGACCTTTGTCGCATACCAACGCAGCGTGTGCGGGCGCAAGGCCTCGATCCTCGCGTCCACCTCCTCGCGGTGTCGGTCAAAGAGCTTTTCGAGCAGCCATATACACGAGGCCACCACATAGAACATGAGGCTCTCCAGCGACACGGGCGAGAACGCCTTGTCGAACGATTGTTTGTCTTTCAGTCCGTACCCGGTGCGGATAGCGTCCTGCGAGAGAAAGGTCTCGCATATCTGAGCCTTTATCTCGGCGATTGACCGAGCCATGACATCACGCCTTGTTGAGCGCGGCTATGGCCGTGCGGTAAGCATTAAGATCAATCTCCGGGCGGGGCGCCTCACCATAGCGCAGGTCGAGGTCATACTGAATGTCGGCCACCACGCGCTCCGGGTCGGGAACGCCGATATAGCGCATCTCGGAAAAGGCCACAAGGCCGCTATCGACCTCAACTCCCTGCGGTTCTTCGGCAGGGGGCGGCGTCCCGTTCTTGACGGCTCGGCTCAGTGCCTTGCGCTTGCGGAACGCGGCGCGTTTGTCTACCTCCGGGATTGTTGTCTTGACAGGCTCGAAGTCCCAACGAACAATGCAACCCCTTTTGCGACCGGTGTTGAACTGCTCAACGGCGGGGAGTGTTTCCCCGCTGAAAACTCGTGTTGTCATTCGCTTTGCTTTTGGTATGTTGTTTCTTAGTTACAAAAAATTTTTCGACCGGGCTGACGCCCGGTGCCCTTTCCCGCCTTGCCGGGCGCCCGTTAAGGGGGCGCCCTCACCCAAGGGAAGGGAAAAGGCTTAATATTCAAAATGAAAAGCCGACACAGCCCGCACGTCGCGAGTAGAGTCGCTGTCGCTGTAGCTGATGCGGCCATCGTAGTAGACATCCCACGAGCGGCCGAAAGTCGAGCGGGTACTCGACCACCATAATTCATGGTGGCCATTAGGTAGTTGCCACTGCCCGCCGGCATTCTGATAGGGCAAAAGTTTATAAGAACAGCCGTCTGCGTTCGCTGCCGTCATGAGCGCGTTTATGGCCGTGCGGTTCTCTTGCATAAGAGAAAGCTGTCCGGCGGAGGGGAGATAGACTTGTTCCCTCGGATCTTGACCGGCACACCACCCCGCCGCCGGGGCGTCAGCCGCATGGGCGAGGATTTTTGCGGTGTTCAGATTGCCATCCATGTCAGCCCTCGCTTTGTTTTCGGCGTCGGTGAGTCCCTCTCCGTTTGCCCCGTCATACCATACACCGGGGAGGGTTATGAACTCGTTCCTGTAGTCCTTGGGCTTGCACCACTCCATCCGCTCCTCCGATAGTGAACCCGGCTCTGGAAGCATGAAGCACGTTTCCGGGGTCGAGACGATAATGCCGTTTTCGGTGCTGTCATCAAACAACTCTCCGGCTCCGAGCTTGGATTGCATCTCCTCGCTCTCCCAGTCCGTCACATAGTTGGAGAACGTAAGGATGCGCATTTCGCCATAGCCTTCATCGTCTTCCCGGGCTATCCACACAACCTGAGTCCACCATATTCCCACCGGGAAGTGCTGCAGTATTACCTCGCGTGGCTCATACGTTGCCTCATAGACGTGCTGTGGCGACGCACCGAACCCCATCAGTTTGGAGTATACCGCGAATTTGCATCCGATAGGGACATCGAACTCCACCTCGCAGTTTTCGTCCACCTCGTACTCCTGCCGGGGAAAACTTAGAGTCGGGATTCCCCCGACACAGAATGTGTCGACGTAGACCACCGCCCCGGCGGCGCTTGCCGGATGAGTTCCGTCCGTCGCTTCGACTTTGACCTTGACGTGTCCGCGAGGGATCTCCCCGAGCACTTCCACCACCTCCGTCAAGGCATCGGTAAGCCCCGCGAGAGTTCCGCCCACCATGTCGGGCGTGATTGATTTCGGCATCACTGCCCCCCGGATCTCCTCCGAGGTCGCCCGCAGCTCGTCGGGCTTCCATTCTTCTTTCATCGTCTTTTCTTCCTTTATGATGATGTTGTTGTTAAAATCTCTTTCGCCCTTTTGCGATTACGAGAACGCCGCCGTAAACTCGCCCGAGAATACCGCCGGGACATAATAAAAGGCCGCGCTACAAGCACGACCGCATACAATCCAATATCAATCCAATTTCCTGTCCAACCAGCCGCCCCGGAAATCCAAGTAAAATCCAAGCAAATGTACTTTTCGTTTTTTCGTCTCTTTCAAGCAGACACGCCGTAACTCACTGAAATATCGCAGCTTCCGACCACCGACCACTCACTCAACATTGCACATTTCGTTTTACCGCCCATACAAGGTGGAAATGGGCATAACACATTCCTGAACAGCAAGTCCAGGCAACAAAAGCGGCGCTCACCTCTCTGAAGTGAGCGCCGCTTTTGTAAAGGTTGTAATTATTTGCGCTTCTTGGTCTTCTGGGGATTGGAGTAACGCTTGGTGTCGGTCTTGGCATCCTTCTTCAGCTCCTGAGTGGCAGTGGCCTTGACGGCAGCAGCGGGACGGGCCTCGCACTCAACGGCTACGTTATCGGCCTCCCTGGCGCAAGGAGTGGCGGTGGCGCATTCGGCCTTGACGGCTTTGACGGCGGGCACGGCCTGCCGCGAGCACTGGTGGTTAGGCTCGTTGCAGCCGGTACCCGTGCATTCGTGGGCGGCCTCGCGGACGGTGGCCTTGCCGTCGATGGCAGTGACTATGCCGGGGTTGGCTTGCTCGATGCGCTGCATCTTCTGCGCGGCTTCCTTGCTGACGGCCACGCCGTTGGCGCACTGACCGGCGGAGGCACGTACGCACTTCTCGGCCGGAGTGGCGGTATAGCCGATACCGGCAAGCGCCTGCACGATTACCTCAGGCTTGAGACTGGCGCCGTTGTAGACGACCTCCACGGTCTGGGCTCCCAGGCACGTCTTCACCGAGTCGACGCCGGCGAGGGCCTGAAGGGCGGACTGCACACGGGCGGCGCAGTTCTCGCAGTTCATATTAGGGCTCAGGGCGTACACCACCCGCGAACTGCTCTGGGCGTAGCACGACACTCCGAAGAGCACGGCCAGCACGAGGGCTAATAACTTTTTCATGATTTCTACGTTAAAAAATGTGTGAGTACTTATTTTTGCAAAGGTAAGACTTCTCCGCCAAATATAAAAGCATTACCTTTGTAAAAAGTTCCGCACGAACCCAAAATACCTGAAAACAATGACTGACAACGACCTTATACTGCGCATAGTCAACCGTAGCCCGCACCCCCTGCCGGAATACTCCACTCCAGGCGCGTCGGGCATGGACATCCATGCCTGGCTACCCGACGGACCCATCACGCTCAACTCGCTCGAGCGCCGCCTCATCCCCACCGGCCTGTACATGGACATCCCCTACGGCTACGAGGTGCAAATCCGTCCGCGCTCGGGCCTGTCGCTGCGACAAGGCCTGACGGTGGCCAACACCCCCGGCACCGTCGACAGCGACTTCCGCGGCGAAGTATGCGTCATCATGGTCAACATCGGCACCGAGCCGGTGACCGTCAACGACGGCGACCGCATCTGTCAGATGGTGGTGGCGCCGGTGATGCACGTCACCTGGCAGGATTCCGGCGACACCCTCTCACAGACCACGCGCGGCGCCGGAGGCTTCGGCCACACAGGCGTATAAGAGAACCCCACTCCAGAACACTCACAGGTTGAAAAAGAAAATCACATTCTTCGCATTCGCGGCCGCCTTTGTCGGCGCATTGCTGCTGATGCCTGCCGTGCACGGCGCACCCGGCAACGACACCGCCAAGTCGCTCTATTACTCACGGCAGTCGTACAAGCATACCGACAGCACCGACCAGGCCTACGAGCTGGCCCGCTACGCCTCGCGCCTGGATCCCGGCAACCTCAACGCCGGCTTCTACGCCTCGCTCTACGGCATCCTGCTCTCGCCCGACTCGGCCACCTTCGCCCGCGGTCGCCAGGCCATGCGCCGGTACGTGGAGACCTACCCCGGCGACATCAACGAGGCAGCCCTCTACGCCATGCTCTGCGAGAACCTGCTCCGCGACCCCGGGGAATCGGCCCGCATCCAGGAGCGCCTGCTCCGCATATACCCCCGCCGCACCGACATACTCATGACCCTGGCGCAGACCTACCAGAAGCTCGACAGCATCGCCCTGGCCGTGCGCACCGTGCGCCGCTACGAGCACGCCGAGGGACAGGACGACAACACCGTCACCACCAAGGCCTCGCTGCTGCTCACCATGGGCGACACCGCGGGCGCCATAGCCGCCGTCGACACCCTCGCGACCCTGCGCCCGGATATGTCCGGCACCTGGCTGCTGCGCGGCTCCCTGTTCGACTTCATCGGCCAAAAGGACTCCGCACTGGTGAACATGCGCCGCGCCGAGGCACTGGAGCCTTACCGCTTCCACCCCAAGATGGCCCTTTCGCAGCACTACCAGGAGGCCGGCGACACCGTCATGGCCGACCGGCTGATGACCGAGGCCCTGGCCACCAACGACCTCTCCGTCGACGAGAAAGCCGAGGGACTGAGCCAGTTCATATCCACCCTCTACACCGACTCGGCCAATGTGGCCCGCGCTTTCCCGATGATCGAGGCGCTGCTGGCCCAGGAGCCCGACAATACCGCGATACTCCGTCTCCGCGCCGCCGTGGAGGATGAACTCAAGATGTCCAAGGACCTGGAGAAGACCATGCGCCACATCCTGGAAATCGAGCCACAGTCCAAGAGCATCTGGGAGCAGCTTATGCTCGAACTCATCGACGCCAAGGACTACGACGCCGCCAAAAAAGTCTATGACGACGCCGTGGCCACCCTCGAAGAGAAGGACCCGACCCTGGACATCTACCTGGCCTCCGCCTACGCCATCCAGGAGAAGCCCCGCCAAGCCGCCGACATGCTGCTGCAGACCGTGCGCCACTACCTGCCCACCTACTCGGCCCATATGCCCGTCAAGGAGCTGAAGGACTCCGTCGAGGCCCGCGACTACTACGCCCCGGCCGTCGCCAACCTAATGCAGATGTACGGTGACCAATTCGTCAGTCTCCGCGACACAGCCACCGCCTTCACCATATACGAACAGGTGCTCTCCATCGACCCCGAAAACGTCATGACGCTCAACAACTACGCCTACTTCATGGCCCTGCGCGACAGCGATCTGGACCGTGCCGCCGAGATGAGCCTCAAGACAGTCACCGACCAGCCCGATAACGGCACCTTCCTCGACACCTACGCCTTCATACTGTTCAAGAAAGGGGACTACGAACGCGCCAAGGTATACCAGGAGATGGCCATCGAGGACACCAAGCCCGAGGAGGCCTCCGCCGAGCTCTACAACCACTACGGCGACATCCTCTTCAAGCTCGGGCAGACCCGCCTGGCCGTCGACAACTGGCGCAAGGCCCTGGAGAAGGAGCCCGACAACGAGCTGATTAAACGCAAGATCAAAGATGAGACGTACTACGATAAATAGGTTGCTGGCGGCTCTATTGTTCATTGTTCATTGCTCATTGTTCGCTGAGAGCCATGCCGCCACCGACGCCGAAGGACAGGCCTTCCTCAACGCCCTGGCGGCCTCCTACACCCCCTGGAGCAGCGTCCAGCTCGACGGCAAGCTGCGCATGGACAAGCTTCCCGTCAGCCCTTCGGTGCGCATATACATGGAGAAGGGCAAGAAGCTCTACATCTCCGTGCGGGCGCCGTTCGTGGGCGAGGTCGGACGACTGGAACTCGACGGCACGCAGCTCACGGCCGTCAACCGCATGAAGAAGGTGTGGGTGCGCGAGGACCTCGGCCAGGCCATCGGCTCCACGCTGCCCGTCAAGACCGAGGATGCCCAGGACCTATTCCTGGGGCGCGTCTTCCTCACCGACTACGGCACCCTCAGCACCCGTAACATGGCCCTCTGCAACGTCTACGACGAGACCGACTGCTGGCTGCTCGTACCCCTGACCCAGCCCGCCGGCGGCTCCGTGCGCTACGGATACGCCTTCGACTACCAGCGCCGGATGCAGGACCTCTACGTCACCACCGTCAGCGAGAACTACGCCGCCCTGGTGGCCTACTCCTACAGCGGCAGGAAAACCATTCTCGACTTCGACATCCATGTAAGGGATAAGTCGTACGAGGCCACGCTCACCCTCGACGAGCCCAAGTGGAACCCCGACAAGCCCCTCGGACCCATCGAGATCAGTGACAGCTGGCGACGCGTCGATATCAGGACTTTCCTCAAATCATTCTGACACTTGCCCTTGAAAATCAGACACATACGGCTATTTCTCCTGACGGCGCCCCTGCTGGCGGCGGCGATAATCGGCGCCGGCATCGGAGAGCTTGAGGCGCGTCCGAAAAAGAAGAAGGCGCACACACCCACGCGCACGGAGCTGCAGAAGCAGAAGCGTGCCGCACAGACAGAAATCAGGCAGGCCCAGGGACAGATACGCTCCAACGAGGGCGAGATAGCAGCCAATCTGCGCAAGGTGCAGGTGCTGGAGACACAGATCGACGATACCCACAAGTCGCTCGACAGCCTGGCCGCCGTCAGCAAGCGCCTAAGCGACACCGGCGTTAAGCTGCAGAGCGACATCGCCGGCAACCAGGCCGAGCTTGCCCGTCTGCGCGCCGCCTACCTAAAGGAAATAAAGCAGATGCGCCTGCACCGGGCACAGACCACCGGTATGGCATTCCTCTTCTCCGCCAAGAACTTCCACCAAGGCCTGGCGCGTATGCGCTACATGCGCCGCATAGCCGAGTGGCGCCGTTCGCGCACCGACGCCATCGGCGACCAGCTGACGCTGCTGGAGACACAGAACCGTCAGCTGACGGTCACTCGCCGCGCTCAGGACGCCACGGTAGCCGAGACGCGCAACCGCCAGAGCCGCCTCGGCAGCGACAAGCAGCAGCTCGAGAGCCTCTCCGCCCGGCTCCGCTCCGACAACCAGGGTCTACAGTCACTCATCGCCAAGAAACGGTCGGAGATAACCTCCCTCGACCGTAAAACGGCCGCACTGATAGCCCAGGCGCAGGCCGCCGCCGAGGCCCGGCGCCGTGCCGAGGCCCAACGCCAGGCCGCGCAGAAAAGAGCCGAAGAGCAGCGCCTCGCCGCCGAACGCCGCGCCGAGCAGGAACGCCAGATTCACGAGCAACGTGCCGACCAGTCACATCGGACGAGTCAGACCAGTCCGACTTCCAAGCCTGCGCCCAGCATAGCATCCACATCCGCCTCTTCATCCCCCTACGCCGAGGCCCGCAGACGGCGACCCCGCGCCTCCGCACCTGTCCAAAAGCCGCATGAGGAGAAACCGGCAAAAACCACCACCGCCACTTCCACCCCGGCCTCCGGGTTCGCCTCCGCCAAGGGTTCCCTGCCCCGGCCTGTCCGAGGCAGCTTCCGCATCGTCATCCCCTACGGACGCCATTCGCGGCCAGACATGCCCAAAGTGCAGCTCGACAACACCGGCATAGATGCCGAAGTAAACTCAGGAGCCGCCGTGCAGGCAGTGTACGATGGCCAGGTGGCCGCCGTGTACCGTGCTCAGGGCTTCGGCACGGTCGTGCTCCTGCGCCACGGCGAATACTACACCGTATACGCCAACCTCGGCTCCTGCTCCGTCTCCACCGGGCAGAAGCTGAAGCAGGGCCAGACCCTCGGCACCGTCGCCTCCGGCGGCGACCTCGCCCCCACCATCCACTTCGAAGTATGGAAACAGCGCACACG
>ENA-ORRE01000794-ORRE01000794.1-human-gut-metagenome-genome-assembly--contig:-NODE-794-length-23603-cov-5.016944_pt1 | contig 23603 bp, 23 predicted proteins | sample MGYA00242171_ERZ509126 | MGnify/ENA primary metagenome ERZ509126 (study PRJEB26280, sample SAMEA2338648) | human gut metagenome | biome: human gut; feature: human-associated habitat; material: faeces... | reverse complement strand
CTCTTCAGGGCCTCTTCCGCCATGTACGACGAGCGGACTAAGGGTGCGCTCGCGCAGTAGCTGAAGCCCATTTCCAGCGCTTTCAGTCTGTACCATTCGAATTTTTCAGGAGTGATATACGCCGCAACGGGGTAGTGCTCCAGAGTGGGACGAAGGTACTGACCGAGTGTTACGATCCCCACGCCTGCGTCGCGCAGGTCGTGCAGGGTTTGTAATACTTCATCATCGCTCTCGCCAAGTCCGACCATCAGTCCGCTTTTCGTTGCGACACCCTGTGCGCTCAGGTAGCGCAGGGTTTCCAGGCTCGTACGGTACTTTGCCTTGGAACGCACCACCGGGGTCAGCCGCTCGACGGTTTCGATGTTGTGCCCGATTATATCGGGCTTCGACGCGACGACCACGTCCAGCGGGGCGGGCTGTGCGTCGAGATCGGGAATAAGGAGCTCAATTACGGCGTCGGGATTCTGTGTGCGGATGGCGCGGACGGTTTGGGCCCAGTGTGCGGCACCGCCGTCCGGCAGGTCGTCACGCGTCACAGAAGTAACGACGACATACCTCAGTTTCATCAGTGCGACGCTTTCGGCGACCCGTCGGGGTTCCTCGGCGTCGGGGGCAAGGGGGTGTCCTGTTTTCGTTGCACAGAAGCGGCAGCCTCGGGTGCAGATGTCTCCCAGGATCATGAAGGTTGCGGTTCTGCGGCTCCAGCATTCGGCCTTGTTCGGACACATGCCGCTGCTGCAAATCGTATGCAACGCATGTTTGTCGACTATTTGCTGTACCTCGGCATATTCCGGGGTGCGGTGGAGCCGGATCTTCAACCATCCTGGTTTTTTCAGTACATCTACCTTGTCATAAAACTTCGGCATTTAAGTTCATTATTTTCCAATTGATGCAAAAATACGAAAAAATAATTGATAATTCCTATGAATGCCCTATTTTCTTTCGGCACCCCGCCTCTGGTATGCCTCTTCGCGGGTTTGCCTTCTCCGGGCTGTTTTCGGGCTGTTTCCGGGGGAGCGCCTGCGGCGGCCTGCGTGGCATCCAATTAAAAAAATAAAAAATGCGGCCCTGAAAACCGCAATTATTCAATATCGGGTGCTGTCGGGTGGCTTTTCCGGACAGAGAAAGGGGTTTGCTGCCTGGCAGTAGCAAACCCCTCTGGTTAGGTTAGTTAGGTTAATGAGAGTGGGAGAATCCCACGTTTTGTTATACAAAGATAAATGGAAAATCACAATCTTCCAAATCTTTTGTAACATTTTTTTAACCTAACCGAAAAAAATCTGTTAAATTATAATTAAAATTTTTAAAATACTAACGGTTTTGTAAGTTGCGAACTATAACGCCTCGCGGATTTCCTCGGTTTCCTTAGCGGCGGGCTGCGCCTCGGGAGCGAGCGAAGTGATGTGGCGGTTCCGGTAAGCGGCCGGCGTCATCTGGTACTCCTTTTTGAAAAGTTTAATAAAGTGCGACGTGTTGGGGAATGTACAGGCATTGCCGATTTCCGAAATTGACTTCGAAGTCGAGATCAGCAGCAGGCGCGAATGCATCAGGCGCTGGCGGATGTACCATTTGTGCGGCGGCATCATGAAATGGCGCCGGAATTCCTTTTTGAACGAGGTGAGCGAACGGTTCGTCAACTTCGAGAGTTCTTCGATCGAAATATCCTTGAAGATGTGGTCGTAGACGATCTGTTCGAAATTCTCCTTGGCTGCATCGACGTTGCTGAGCAGTTTGCTCTTCAGGCAGCAGTCTTCGTGCGAGGCGATGAGGTAGATCAATTCGGTCATCTTGATATTCTCGGCCGTCTCGTCGCGGTGGAAATCCTCGTCGCGCAGGTAGTTGTTGGTATTGACGAAAAAGTTGCGGATCGAATTCCAGGCGGGCATCGAGACATGCGAGCGGTTGCGGCAGTTTTCGCACGAATGTTCGTTCGAAATGTTCAGCCCGTAGGTGATGTTCAGGTGTAGCAGTATCCGCTGGAGGTCTGCCGGCGTATAATAAAAGAGCACTTGTTCGAAGGGCTGCCCGTTTTCCGGGAAGTTCTCGATATAGTGGTGCCCGATGCCGAGGTAGAATACGTCTCCGCGCGTGAGGGTCTGGCGCTTATCCCCGTCGTAAATATATTTCGTGCCACGGAGGATGTAGCCGATTGCGTAGCGCGAAAGCGCCTGAGACTGGATTCCGTTGTGAAGGGCCTCAACGTACTTCACAATCATCGGCTGCTGGGCCGACGAATTTAATGAATTCTTCATACCAAATCGTATTTTAAGTTTTTTTGAACAACGAGTTGCGTCACCGATTGCTCATTTCAAAAATACAATTTAATATTTATTTTATAAAATAATGAATAGTCTAAAAAGGCACAATAAGGCAAATAAGCCTAAATATGCCATAATAATGACTAAATATAATATTGTAAAAATATTCCGACGAAGGCTGCCGCCAGAAAAATCAGGTATACGGGCAATGCCATTCCCCTGTGGATGCGGACGAAAAATACCGGGATCAGTATGGCCGACGGGACAGCGAGCAGGGCGAATGCTTCGGGTGTTGCGGCGGGGCTGCATAGCAATGTCAGGGCCAATACCAGTATACCTATGTTATAAAAGAGGATAAAGCGGGGTTTGGTGCCGGCGGCATAGATGTCGGCCAGGAAAAAGAAAAGCGCCGTCAGGTCGAGCAGTACGATCCCGCCTGCCATGACGAGTGCGGGGAGGGGAATATCCAGGAAGAGTTGCAGCGGCATACCTTCGATGGCCGACTGCCCCACTGTGACCAGTGGAGCCGTAAATTCCGCCCCGCTGCCCCAGCTGACATAGCAGGCCGTGAAGATCGGTAGCAGCAGTCCGGCCGTTGCTACCACGACCTCCCGGAAGGTACGCCGAAAAGCCAGTCCGCCCACCGGCAGGAGCAGCAACAGCGGCAGTGCGGGGGCATATATCAGCGGCATCAGCCCCAGGTAGAGTGAGGCACGGAAGATGGCGTCGAACCCGTACCCGTTGCAGAAGGCGCGGCAGTAATTTTTCGTTGCCAATGCGAGCAGCATCGACGCTGCGAATCCTGCGAGATAATTCCCGCCTGTTGCGATCCCGCAGGCGACGATGGCATAGAGGGGAATCGGGAGGCAGGTGCCCACCGTATAGAGGTTGTAGCGGATCGAAATCCGTCCCGTACACATTCCGGCGAAGAGCAGCATGAACCCGGCGGCAAACTTCGACCATACCGGATATGCCGCCTGAAACCGGGCGAGTTGGCCGCCCAGAAGCGGGAGCGCTTCGCGCACCGCTCCACTGGTTTCGGTATCGGGCACAGGGATTCCTGCACACATGGCTGCGACGGCGAGTGCGAAGAGGGTCATGAAGGCCGGTACGAGCGGCTGCCGGGCGATGTCGAATTTCATGTCGGAAGGCTTTTTTCCTCGGGCAAAATTAGCGAAAAAAGCCGGAATATTACCTAACTTTGTGGTACGATGTTAGAAAACCAATACCAATACGAGTTTCGGGAGGCCGGTTGCGACGAGGCCGGCCGGGGGTGTCTGGCCGGGCCGGTGTTCGCCGCTGCGGTGATCCTTCCGCCCGATTTTCACGACCCGTCGCTCAACGATTCGAAGCAGATGACCGAGCGGAACCGGGACAGGCTCCGCCTGATCATCGAGCGTGAAGCCGTGGCCTGGGCCGTCGAGGCCGTTTCCGCAGCCCGGATCGACGAGATCAACATCCTGAACGCTTCGTTCGAGGGAATGTCGCTGGCTGTCGCCCGCCTCGATCCGCCGCCCGAATTCCTTGCGATCGACGGCAACCGTTTCCGGACACGTCTTGAATTACCCTACCGTTGCGTGGTCAAGGGCGACGGCAAATATGCTGACATCGCCGCAGCTTCGGTGCTGGCCAAAACCCATCGGGACGAGTACATGTTGCGCCTCGCGGAGGAATACCCGCAGTATGGCTGGAAAAAGAACAAGGGGTACCCGCCCCGCGAGCATCGGCTCGCAATCCGGGAATACGGACTTACGCCCCACCACCGCCTGTCGTTCAGCCACGGGATCGGCCAGTTGGAGTTGCAATTCTGAGCGGGGATTGTCTTTCCGCGTGTTGCCGGGAAATCCCGTGGTGATCGGATACGATCATCTCCCGCGCATAAATCCCCGGCCCGAATTTACCCTGCCGCCTTGCAGTGGCGGGCATACGTTTGAAGATGCTGGAGGCCGTATAACTATCGGTATGGCACATAAAAAAAGGGCTGAAGTCCTACTTCAGCCCTTTTTCGATATGACTCGGGATTTAGTATCCCAGCGACTTGGAAGCGGCGTAGGAGACCTTCAGTGCATTGGCACGGCGAAGTTCCTGCTTCACGTCGGTTACGATACCCATCTTGGTTGTCTGGTCGGCCTTGAGGCAGATCGTCATCGAGGCACGGTCGGCCTCGCTGAGCTTATCGCGCTCTGCGGCTACGAAATCCAAAATATCCTTGGTCGTTTTGTACGAGTCGTTCAGCTGGATACGGGGTGCAGTGCCGAATTTGGCCTGCATCACCAGCGAAGGCTGGCCGATGTGGATGTAGCTTACGAGCGATTTCTTCTCGAGCTTTTGCACTTCGGTTGCCTCGGGGAGTTTGTACCTCACGAGCAGTTCCTGGTCGCGCATGGTGGTCGACACCATGAAGAAGAAGAGGATCATGAAGATCACGTCAGGAAGCGATGCTGTCGAGATAGGGGGCAAACCTTTATTGCCCTTCTTTTTCATTACTGCCATAACTTACTTCTTTATATTACGCGGTTCGGCCTCCGAAATCTTCAGAGGTACTGCTTTGGATACTGCATTGCGCTGATCCTCGGAAAGCTCCGAGAATTTTGCTCCGAATTTCTTCATGGCGACTTCGTCACGTACCTCGTTGAAAGCGCGTGTGAGTTCGTTCTGTACCATGATGTAGGACTGATAGCCCGTATCACGGGTGGTCTGTAACGAAACAACGCCCTGGCTTTCGGGATATACCCACTTGCTGCCGTCGGCCAACTCGATTTCCTTTTCGGTTTTCTCCGGGAGGTTCTCGTCGTCCATCGGGTTGAGGATGAATTCCTTCGTCTTGTCCTTGAGTTGTCTCAGGTCGATGATCTCCTGTTTGCCCGAGGGCCCGGCCATGATGTTGCCGCTGCCCGAGATGAGCACCAGGAAGAGGTTGCGCTCCTTGACCTTGATGTCCTCCTGCTTTTGGTTCTCGGGGGGCATCGGCGGAAGCATACGCACCAGACCGGTGTCGACATTCATCGTTGTGGCCACAAGGAAGAAAATCAGCAGCAGGAAGGCGATGTCGGCCATTGAGCCGGCGTTGATCTCCTGTATTTGTCTTTTATTTCCTGCCATTGTTCGTTGTTATTTGAAAGCGCCGTAAATTTCGGTTGCGATAGCCGTCACGAACGCAGCGACCAGGGCAACGTACGTTACCAGGATGCTGGTGTCGGTCAGGACGGTTTCACCTTGGGAGAAAAACCCGCCGTTGGCGAGGTCGGGGATCTGGATGTCATGTCCCGAAGCCACGAAGTAAGCCACGCCCACGATCACGATGATCAGCGCGAGCGAAATAATCGTGCCCTTGATTCCCGCTGGGTTCTGGATCATGCCGAAGACCGCGCAGAAGATAGCTGTGAACACCGCAAGAGCCAGCAGGAAATAGCACCAGATGAGGTTCAGGCTGATAGCCGCCTCGGAGCCACCCGTAGCAATTGCGTATATTCCCAGTACCGCCATCACGGCCAGCAGAATACCCAATATGATATTTAAAATCTTTTTCATAATTGCCTTTAACTCTTTTTAAATCGTTGGGATTATTTCTTGCTGTAAGCCGTCAGGATATCCATCAGCGTGATGGACGAATCCTCCATATCGTTTACCAGCGAGTCGATCTTCGAAACGATATAGTTGTAGAACAGCTGAAGAATAACCGCAGCGATAAGACCCATGAGGGTCGTCAGAAGGGCGACCTTGATACCGCCTGCAACGAGGGTCGGGCTGATATCGCCGGCAGCCTGGATGGCGTCGAACGCCGCGATCATGCCGACAACGGTACCCATGAAGCCCAACATGGGCGAAAGGGCGATGAACAGGCCGATCCACGTCAGGCCCGACTCCATCTGGCCGGTCTGAACCGAACCGTAGGAAACGACAGCCTTCTCGACCGAATCCAGACCCTGATCGTAACGGTCGAGACCCTGGTAGTAGATCGAAGCGATCGGGCCGCGCGTGTTGCGGCAAACTTCCTTGGCAGCTTCGATGCCGCCGTTCTTCAGGGCTTCTTCAACCTTGGTGATGAGTTTCTTCGAGTTGATCGTCGACAGCGAGAGATAGAGGATACGCTCGATGGCAACGGCCAGACCGATAATCAGGAAGATAAGGATCGGGAGCATCCATGCCCAACCACCCTCGAGGAACTTCTGCATCATCACGTGGTGCAGGCTATCGCCGGCGAGTTGGGTTTCGGCAGCTGCGGCAGCCTCCTGCGCGAAAGCGTTAACAGTACCCAATGCGAACAGGGCCACTGACAGAATCAAAAAAAGTTTTTTCATAGTTGTGATTAGATAAAATTAAATTTGTTAGTTGTTTTTTATTGTTGTGTTTTTAGGTATTTCACAATACGTTCTTCCGCTTTCCATCGTATTTCGTCAATTCTCCCGGGATTAAAAAAATCCTAAAAAAATATTTTTTTTATCCTTTCCGGATACTCACGGCGTCTTTTTACCCCGATCCATGGCTTTCCCCTGCCGGTTCCGCACGTATGGGCGAATTCCGGAAATTTCATTCTGAATCAGTCCAATCGTTTGTTTTCCAGTGGGTTGTCCCCCTATTCCCCCTCCTGCCGCCCCCAATGGACGACCCGATAAGGTACGTTAGCAGTGCGAAATATAGAAAAAAAAATCGTTCCGTGCAACGTCTTAGGCTGTAAATTCGCCTCGCAGAGGGCGCCGCAACAATGCGCGGGTCTGTTCGTCGGAAAGCCCCAGTCCGAGCACGTACATCAGCTTCGTGACGGCCGCCTCGGTGGTCATGTCGTGGCCGCACAGGACGCCGATCTTCTGCAGCCTCAGCCCGGTTTCGTAAAGTTCCATCGAAACCTTGCCCCCGCCGCACTGCGTGATGTTGAGGATGATGACCCCGCGGTCGATCGCCTCTTTCAGTACGCGGATGAACCATTCGTTGGTCGGGGCGTTGCCCGCGCCGAATGTCTCCAGCACCACGGCCCGCAGCCCCGGTGCCGAGAGCATCGCCCGCAGGATATTTTCGCCCAGCCCCGGGAAAAGCTTGATGACTTCGATTCCGTCGGCCAGGCGGGTTGCGATGCGCAGTTCCGGCGAGATTTCCGTCGGGTGGAGGATCGCCGCGAGGTTATAGGCGATGTTGACCCCCACCTCGGCCAGGGGCGGGTAGTTGTAGGAACGGAAGGCGCTTAGCGCCTCGGCGCTGCGCTTGGTGGTACGGTTGGCACGGAACAGCCGGTTCTGGAAATAGAGCGACACTTCGGGTACCTCGGGGCGTCCGCCGATGTGCGCCCCCGCGATCTCGATGGCCGTGATGAGGTTTTCGCGGCCGTCCGTGCGCAGCACGCCGATCGGGATCTGGCTGCCGGTGAAAACCACGGGCTTGGCCAGGTTTTCGAGCATGAAACTCAATGCCGATGCGGTGTAGGACATGGTGTCCGTGCCGTGCAGTACGACGATCCCGTCGTAGCGGGTGTAGTTGTCGCGGATCAGCTCGGCCAGCGCCGCCCAGTTTGCCGGGGTGACGTTCGACGAGTCGATCACGGGATCCATCGTCAGCACGTCGATGTCCACGTTGAGCCGCTTGAGCGAAGGGAATTCATCGTAGATGCCGCTGAAGTCGAAAGGCACCAGGGCGCCGGTTTCGGCATCGTTCTTCATGCCGATGGTACCGCCCGTATAGATGATCAGGATCGAAGATTTCATCGTATGGTCTTATGGTGTTATATTCCGAAAATACGTTTGGCGTTCGCCGTCGTTGCGGCCGCCACTTCGCCGGGGGGCAGCCCCTTCAGTTCCGCGACTTTCTCGCACACGAACCGCACATAGGCCGACTCGTTGCGCTCGCCGCGGTGGGGCGCGGGTGTCAGGTACGGGCAGTCGGTTTCGAGTACGATGTCGTCCAGTTTCATTTCACGCACCGTATCGGCCAGCTTGCTCTTCCTGAAAGTCACCACGCCGCCGATTCCGAAGGCGAAATCGCCGCAGGCTTTCAGTTTCCGGTAGGTGACGGCATCCTCCGAAAAGGCGTGGAACACGCCCCGCAGCCTCCGCCCGGCCTCCGCCGCGGCCGTCGCTTCCTCCCCGATGATCCGGCACATGTCGTCCCATGCCGCACGGGTGTGGATCGCCACCGGAAGGCCGAGCCCTGCGGCCAGGCGGCATTGCGAAACGAAAGCCTCGACCTGTTCGGCGACGAACTCGCCGCTCCAGTAGTAGTCCAGCCCGATCTCGCCCACGGCGCAGAAACGTGCGATGTCCTCGGGCGGGGCCGTGAGGTAACGTTCGACGAGCGCCAGCTCCTCGCGCCAGTGCGGGTTGTCGTTCACCGAGGTGGGGTGCAGTCCCATCATCGGGACGCATTGCCCCGGGTGGCGGCGGCAGAGGTCGAACAGCGCTCCGTGGCTTTCGGAGTCTATGCCCGGGAGCAGCAGGTGCTCCACGCCCGCCGCCGCGGCGCGGGCCAGTGCCTCTTCGCGGTCGGCGTCGAACGCCGTATCGTACAGGTGTGAATGTGTATCCGTCAGTTTCATCGTGTTTTCATATATCGGTTGCCGGGCAGTTGCCGTACGGCTCCTGCCAGTTCCAGCCCTACGAGCAGGGCAGTCAGTTCACCCGGTTCCAGTCCGCTCAGCTCCGCGAGGGTTTCCACCGCCAGCGGGTCGTCCGTGCGGAAACAGCCCAGCAACCCAGCTTCGTCGGGCGTAAGCTCCGGTGTGGACGGTTTTTCCCGGAATGCTGCCGGTTCCGGGTCGAGATCCCACATCAGTTCGCGGACAATATCGTCGGCGGTCATCACGAGCTGCGCCTTGCGGTTGCGGATCAGGTGGTTCGTGCCGGACGACGCCCGGTCGGTGATGCGTCCCGGCACGGCCATCACCGTGCGGTCGTAAGCGTCGGCGCAGTGGGCCGTGAAGAGCGAGCCGCCCGAGTCCGGCGATTCGACGACGATACATCCGGCGCTCAGCCCCGCGATGATGCGGTTGCGGGCGAGGTAGAAGTTGCCGTTCTGCTTCGACTGCGAATGGAGTTCCGTGACCAACGCTCCTCCGTGGGCGAGGATGTCGCGCGCCACGTCCGTATGCTGGGCGGGCGTCACCCCGGGCAGGGGGTTGGCCACCACGGCGACGGTCGGTACGCCTGCTGCAAGCGCAGCGCGATGCGCCGCAACGTCGATGCCGAAAGCGAGTCCGCTCACGATGCAAAGCCCCGGAACCCGTTCCGCCAGCCCTTCGACAATCCGGTTGCAGGCCGTTTGCCCGTAGGGCGTCGCCTCGCGCGTCCCCACGACCGAAACGCACCGCGCCGAGAGGGCCTCGACGTTGCCCCGGACGTAGATCACGTGGGGATAGTCGGGGATTTCGCGCAGCAGCGCCGGGTATTCCGGGTCGGTGGAGGCGACGGCCGCAATGTTGTTGCGGCGACAGTGGGCGAGTTCCTTTTCGGCGGCCGGAAATCCCTTCCGGCGGACGATCTGCTGCACCAGATCGGGCCGCAGTTCCGCTTTGCCGGTCAGTTCGCCGGCGGTGGCCGCGAAGACGCTCCGCGCATCGCCGAACTGCTCCAGCAGATGCACGGCGCCTTTCGGACCGATGCCCGGAGTCATTTGAAGGGCAATATCCTCGATGGTCATGGACGCGAATGGAATGACGTTTTTTTCGATGGGTAAAAGTAACGAATTTTGGGAAATAACGAGAATTTATCCGGGAAATAACGCAAAGTTGGGCGGAAGTTTTGCAGAAATTAGAAATGTTTGTATATTTGCACTCCCGATGCGTCCGGAATTGGGCATTAGCGTTTTCCGGGCCGGATTTCGAGATTGGCCGAGGAAGGGGGCATATGCGGGAAATAATGGTCTGATGGCCGAGTGGCTAGGCAAAGGTCTGCAAAACCTTGTACAGCGGTTCGAATCCGCTTCAGACCTCACCGAAACCGCGTTGCAGATAAATGCAATGCGGTTTTCTTTTTGATTTGTCATACATTTGTAATACGACCGTACAAATTACACGATAAATTCATTCAACTCCTCTTTCAGCTGCTTCCAATTGGGGAAATAGCGACTCAGTAAAGTCGTAAATTCTTCATTGTGCAATCGCACCCTGATATGCAGCAACTCATGAACAACGATATATTCAATACAATGCAAGGGCTTTTTGATAAGTTCCAAATTGAAGATGATATTTCGTGTCCGGTGATTGCAACTCCCCCACAGGGTTTTCATCTGTTTTACCTCCCACTTGTTTACCTGAACTCCCAGTGTGTTTTCCCATTTGGCGATTAAATCCGGCAGCAAGTTTTTCAACTCCATCCGATACCACTCTTTGAGTATCTCGGCCCTGCGTTCCAACGAGCTGTTTTCGCGAACATGCAGAACAAGATACTCGTTCCTTTGCACTTCGACTTTTGCGGGAAGGTGATCATAAACGACCTTCAACCGATAACGCACCCCTTTATAATAGTGATTCTCTCCCGAAACATATTCGCGAGGTGTCTGGCGGTTTTGATCGAGAATCTGCGACACACGCAGCCGAATCCATGGAAGTTTGGTTATCAGAAATAACCTGACAGCATCTTCCGTCATGGCAAGCGGAGCAGAAACGTGTATGCGCGCATCAGGCGGATATATCGTCAGATGCACGTTTTTGATCGCTTTCCATTCGACTTCGGCAGAGAAATCCGATATGGTAATAATACTCATCAATACTCTTCCTGCGAAATAATGATTTGCATAATTTCGTCGATTTTACCCTCCGTAACATCGGACAAAACTGCTCGAACAGCCTTACGAACGGCTTTCATTTTCAATCCGCCGTTGCTTACATCCCGGAATCCGTCACGAGCATTCGCCTTTACGGCATCATGTACGCGCAGGGCGAGCTCCTCGTCTTGACCCAGATTATCATACAGCGCCCGTTTTCCTTTCGTATCGAGCGACGCCGGGTATTTCACCCGTGTTTCAGAACGGGCCTCTTTGAGCTTTTCAATAAGTTTTTCTATCAACTCTTTGTATTGCAGTTTTCCATCGTGCTGCTCCTGCAACAGCTGATTCAATAAATCGGACATCCTGTCGAAATAGGCAGGGTTGTTCGGCCGCTCGCTGATAATCATCTTGCGCATGTTGGCCGCCAGCACCTCGGCAACGGAACGTTCGTTCTGCCGGATATTTTTTGGTAGTGCTTCAATTGCCCGATTGCCGTCGATATCGAGTAAATCGAGAAAAGAGACATCGGCCAAATCAACCAGTTTCTCGCTGTCGTCGGCGCGCACGTAATTGTCGATCAGCTGACGCATGGCCGGATCATAGAGTTTCAAATCGAGAGCATCTCCGCTTTTGAGCTTTATTTCATCTTTCAGATCGTTGAAATAATCGACCTGCTGTTTGATATGCTCGGCCTCTTCTTTCGTATATCCAGCCGCCGTCATTTCGTTGGCAATATCTATGTAACGACGAACGAGTGTAGACACCAACTTATAGAACGTTTCACGTTTCGCGGCGTTCGCTTCGCATTCAACCTGTTGTGCTTCGACCGGCGTCGTTTCCGAATAGACGAAATAAGCGAAATATCCTGCTTGCGTTTGCGGATTTACCGCTTCGCACAAGGTATAGACCGCCTGCAATGCTTCATTCAATCCCTTTCGGCCTTCGGCCAACCGGTTTGTCAACAAACCCTGAATATCGGCGGCATCGTACAGGTCGAATGCTCCGTTCGTATAATCTTCGATGGCATTTTTGATAGCACCGAATAAATCCTGATAATCGACAATGTAACCGAAATCTTTCTCGTCGCTGTCTACTCTGTTTACGCGGCAAATCGCCTGAAACAAATTGTGATCGCGCATCTTTTTGTCGATATACAGGTATGTAGCCGCCGGAGCGTCGAACCCGGTGAGCAGCTTGTCCACGACAATCAACAACTTCATATCGGCCGGATGCGCCACGAACTCATTTTTCGCCCACGCCTCGAATTGTTCGGGCGTGCGATCGCCGATCATTCTTTGGTAGATTTCGTATTTGGTAAAGTCTTCCGTTGCACCTTCGCCGACGTACTCGTCCCTTACCAAAGAACTGTCGGCATCGTAGCTCGTCACAACAGCGCAATGCCCTTTCAATTCCGTTGATTGGAACACCTCCCAATAGCGGCAGGCCTGATAAATACTGTCGGCTACAAGCATCGCATTGCCGTATCCGCCCGAAAGTGCCCGTTTCGTACCCATGTCTTGGCATATATCCGCCACGATGCGATGGATACGCTCCTTGCTGCTGAATAATTTTTCCATCTTCGCCCAGCGCGCTTTCAGAAGCGACCGGGCGACCTTGCTCAACCCGGCCGTTTTGGAATCGAACCACTCGTCGATCTTTTCGCGCTTGCCGAGGAACTGCTCCACGTTACGGGCCTCGTAGCGCAGGTCGAGAATAACATTGTCCCGGACTGCCTCATGGAATTTGTAGCTGTGGATGTATGAACCGAACGTCTCGACGGACTTTTTCTTATCCGTATGCAGCAGCGGAGTTCCGGTGAAACCGATCAGCATAACCCGCTCGCCCATGATACGCTTCATCGCTTCGTGCAGCATGCCGCCCTGCGAACGGTGACACTCGTCGACAAAGACATAGATATTACCCTTGGCCCGGAATCCCTGCGGAAGATTCTTCGCAACCTCCTCCAAATAGAGATCGAGCGTTTTTACCGCTTTCCTTCCTCCGACCGATATGCCGCCTTGGTCGTTTTTACTGCCAAATTTATGGATGAGCGTACAAATCAACCACGGTTCGGCCTCATTGAGCATCGAGACCAACTGCCCGCCGCTTCGGGCTCTGCATATTTTCTCGCCTGCATCCTTGAATCCGCTTTCGATTTGTTTGTCCAGCTCGTCGCGGTCGGTGATGACGACCACGCGGGCATCGGTGACATTCTCGCGAATCCATTGCGCCAGCCACACCATCGTGAGGCTTTTGCCAGAACCCTGCGAATGCCAGATGATGCCGTTCTCTTTGCTGCGCACACGCGGTTGGGCAGCTTTGATGGCAAAATACTGATTCGGACGCGCCGCCTTTTTGATGCCGCCGTCGAAAATGATGAAATCGTGAATAAATTCCAGCAGCCGGTGCTGTTCGAAGAATTGCAGGACACTGCGATCCAGTTCATTCGGATAACGCTCCGGAGTAAACTGCGACGGTTCGCACGGTTCGCCGCACGGTTCTTTCCAGCGAAGCCAAAACTTTTCGGACGTTTTGATTACTCCGTAATGCAGGCCTTCGGTATCATTGCCGGCACACAACAGCTGCACGGTCGTAAAAAATCGGGAGATGTATTCATCTTGCTGATTGCGAATATTTTGACGAATGCCTTCATGAACAGATACCGTGCTGCGTTTAAGCTCGATAACTGCCACGGCGATACCGTTGACATAAACGACCAGATCAGGGCGGCGGTCGCTTTTGCCCTGTACGGTAACCTCCTCGGCAATCTGAAAATCATTCTCCATCGGGTTTGCCCAGTCGATCAGATGCACCGTCTTTTTGCGCTCCGACACATCCGACTGAACGTTCACACCGTAACGCAGCAGCGTATAAACCTCCCGGTTGGCATTGTACTGACCGGCACCGATATTCGCCGCCGCCTGTTTGAATTTCGCTACGGCTTTGTCGATCTCCTTGTCGGCATATTTCCGCCGTTTCAGATAACGGAGCAACAACGCCTCTTCGACATTGCCGTTGCCTGCGCGGTACTCCCAGTTTCCGAGATAGTCGTATTCCAATACGTCTTGAAACAGCCCGATAAGCCGCTTCTGCGTCACCCGTTCCTTTGCCCCGATATTTGAGTCCATAGTTTTATTTTTTATCAATATATTTACCCCATCCGACTGGAATTATATTCTCCTTTCGCATATAGTTCAAGCCTCGCAATACAAGGTCGCGACTGAAATCCGATTTATGCTTACTCCAAGCATAGAAATCCGCCAGCAGCAGGTCGTCAGCTATTTGCTCCCCTTTTATGATTCGGTTATTCCATACGGCATATAGTGTTGAAACAATCTCCGCGCGAGCCAAATCCATCTTTTTGATTTTATTTATCAATGAATCAACCGCATCGCGAATTGTCTGGGGATAAGTTTCATAGACCTGCTCCAATTCGTCGATCATTGCTGTCGGAATATAATCATATCGTATCTTGTCGTTATCTTTTTTTGCCTCTATTTTGACGTGACGATATTGTTTGAATTTACTGTCGATGTGATTCATCATTGCCTGATCGTCGGGACCTGCCGTATTGCGAATATATTCATTTCCGAAATCGAGTTGGCAGTGATAACCTACCAAATGCAATGTTTTTTGCAGTTTGGTACGCCCCCATCCCGATGATTGATATAATGTATTTACAATATGTCCGGCAACTATGTGTGTTTGCAATGGAATCTCACGAATTTTGGTTTCGGGAGCTGCAAGCGGAATAATCGGTGCTAACGGTTTAATTAAACGTATTTGCCCGGTTAACAGCTTCTGCATCATGCCGCTTTTGATAAGTTTGTACTTATCTCGGCGAACCTCCAAATCTGCAATCTCCTTGTCCATATCGGAAAGGATGGTGGCTATCTTTCGCTGAGTTTCAATATCACTATTATAGTGTATATTCAAGTCGTAAATATCGTTTGGATGGACGTGTGGCTGCGCTCCTCCGGTTTGCAAAGCATACAATTCGGATTGATAAAATAACAGCAAATAGTAAATATACTTAATATCATACGATTTGCTTGGTTCAATAGTAGAGCAATCTGTTGCAAATATTGGGTAATCATGAAAAGCAACATAACCTGCGCTTGCTCCGGACGCACTGATTGTAATCGTATTTGTTTGTCTATTCGCTACATTATGATAGCCAGCGGCACTTTTCCCTCCCGCAACAACCGGAATATTTCCTATTATATACCGGCCAGAAGTGAGCATATCACCTTTTTTGATTGAAACTATATTTTTGATTTTCCGGTTGCCCAACTTTTTGCCTTTTTCTCCTAATAATCGGTTCATTGCGCCTTGTTTGACAAGCCGTTTCTTTGCAATTTTCTTATCGAGTGCCGCAATCAATGCATCCACATCACTCAATGCTTCGGCAATAGCTTGTTGTTCCTCAGTATTAGACGGTATTGCGATTGCAAAATTTTGAAATGTCGGAAGACGCAACGAATCAACAGTTGCTTTGGCTGTTAAAGACAAGGCATATATTCCAAAATATTTTTGTAGATAATAATAGAGAAATTTCCCATTTAAAATAGCTGCAAAATTGCTTATTTTATAGACACGTTGATGATAATCGAATTTGCCGTTGATATAATGAAATATATTTCCAATTCCTCCTTCTCCGGGCACTAATATAGCCTCGCCATCAAATGAATATGAATCAATTCGAGCAATAAGGTTAGATCGGACAAAAAATGGGTAGCGGCCATTTTTTATCTGTTCATCGCCATTACGTTTTCCTGTTTTTATATGGGATAAATCGCCCAGCTTTTTAATATGCCAATCCTCCGGAATTACTCCCAGTTCGGTCTGTTTATATCCTTGCGGTATGTTCATTTTACTGCCATTCGTTCAGTTTATTTTCGTCGTGCAACCGTTGCTCGATATAATCTTTCGCAGCATCGGCCGCTTTGGAAAACAACCGTTTAAGATTTTCTTTTTGTTCAGCGGTCAGAGTGCGATTGTTATCGATATCTCGATCATGGGAACGTTTACAGCATTCTATTGTCACGTGCAGTTCATTTCGGTCAATATTTTGACCTTGATTATATCTCCGAGCCAGATTCGACAACATCCCGAAAGATATGATTTGTTCCACGTTTCCCATACATTTATTCTTTAATGGCTATCTTAATTTGTTAAGCAAACCCTGCTTTCTTTATCAAAGTAAAATTATATGTAAACAAAATCGCCATTTGCTTTACATTTACGAATACAATGATAAGAAACAGAAGAAAAACTTATATTATCTTACTGATGGATTCTATTGCTTCGAATCCTTCTATATTTTGGTTCTCGCTGTGGTTAATAAGTAGTCGTGTTAATTCCGGATTCAGATAAAAATTACTGGTTCCCATCTTCACTTTCTCCAGTAAACCATGTTCAACTAATTTGTTAAGATATTTTGCCGCAGTTATTCGCGAAACCTTGATGTCATTCATCACAAATTCAATTTTGGTGTATGGATGACTAAAAATATTATTCAATAATTCATGACTATATTGTTTTTCCAAACAACTGCGCATTTTGACCTTGTATTCCTGCATTAGAATCTTAATCTGTTTAACCAGAATGATGGTTTCCGTAGCAGTTGCATCTATTCCTCGCAAAATATACAGTATCCAACTTTCCCAATCACCTGAATCGCGAACCGATTGAATAAGACGATAATATTCTCCCTTATTTTGTATTATATATCTACTCAAATATAAGATAGGCAAATCCAATAAATCTTTAACGACCAAATACAGTGAATTTATGATACGCCCCGTGCGGCCATTGCCGTCATAGAACGGATGAATACTCTCGAACTGATGATGGATAATTGCCAGTTTAATCAGCGGGTCTATATCCTCTATCGTGTCATCATTGATATATACGACCAGATTATCCATGAATCTCTGTATATCATCCGGATGTTGTGGCGGCATATATACGACTTCTTTACGTTGATTCTGCAGAGATGTTCCCGGCACACTTCTGAATCCTGCCTTATTTCGTTCAAGAACGCTTTGTATCTCCTTAATGTTTCCTAATGTTATAATCTTATTCTTTCTGATTAAATCGAAACCTCGTTTAAGGGCATCAGCATACATAACCACCTCTTTGGTTGATGCAGAAGCAGCAAATGATCTTAATTCAGCATCGGCTTTATATAGTTCATCATGTGTGGTTATTATGTTCTCTACGGCAGAACTTTCTTTTGCTTCCTGCAAAATAAGCGTATTGATGAGAATGCTTTCATTAGGAATAGTCAATGCAACACCCTTCAATTCTGCCAATTTTTTATTGGACAGATTCAACTGGCGTAATACAGCTTTGCTTTCGAGATCAATCTGTAACGGGAGGGCGGGTATCGTATACATAGTACAATTTCATTTATTAAAATCCCATTTGTTTCAAGTGCGCGGCAACTTTGGTTTCAAGGTCGGCGATTTCGGCGTCGATTTCCGGAAGCGTCTGCGCATAACGTTCGGCGAGTGCCGAAACTTTCGAGGTCAGTTGTTGGCCGACGTGCTGCATTTCACTATCGAGCCGAGCCGAAAGCACGGCGAACCATTTCTTTTCGATAACCAACCGTTTGATATCGTCCTCCGTCAGATTGGCGTATTTGACCGTCAGAGCCGTCAGCAGATTATATTTCAACGTCTTCAAGGTTTTCTTCGTCAGAGAAATATCCTCTTTCAGTTTAAGGTATTGTGCCAGAACAGCGATTTCATCGGCATCCGATTTTTTGTCGAGGGCTTTGATTCGTTTCTTAACATTGCCGTCGGTGAGTTTGTTATCCGCGAAATTGTCTTCGTCGAATGCTTCATCCGCATGCTCTTCGAGCAGTTCGTTCAATTGGTTTTCCTTATCGCTCAACAGCTCCTCGGAAGCCGAAATCAGAAGTTTCTCTTTCGCGAAATATTCGTCGATAACAATCGGGACGGGCAACAGATCGCATACGACATCCTCCGGTGCCGAAGCCTTCTTCTCCTTCGGTTTCGCATCTTTCTTTTTGGCCGCCGGCTGCGGCGTATACAGCTCAGCCTTCCATCCGTTCGCAGCTATCAAATAACAGTCGTCCTGCATCGTTTCGCTCCAATAGTTCATCAGGCAGTCGTATACATCATAGGCATCGACCAGCGATTCGTCGCACTTGAATGTTTCAAGCAGCGAATCGCCAAGTTCGTTGACAAGAGATTTCGGCGCAAGGCCCGCGGCAAGAGAATAAAGAGTCTCGCGATGGCGGTCGCACCATCCGGCATAACTCCGATAGAAAATCTCGGTCTGACAACGGAAATCGACATTGTCCATAATCGTATCGCGAACAGCCTCCGCATCGCAGTTCAATGCGAAATAGCTGGTGCGGGTGTCGTGCGGCCGGAACAGATCATTGCGCAACGAGGGGCACACCTGCCAATATGCGGCAAGTTGCTCGATGTCGTGAGCTGGTAAACCTCCATGCAGATGGGCATCTATATCCTGCAGAATTTCGGTGTCCGGAGCCGATATATAACGCGGGATATTCAGATTATAATCGTTACGCTCGATCTCTTCCAGCGGAACGAAGCGGGCGAAATGCGGGACATCGCGCTGTTGCTGCCAAACATCGACAATACGGCGAATATCCTGCTCGCGTAACCGGTTTTTCGCACCGTCTTTCATAAAACCTGACTTCGCGTCAATCATGAAAACGCCCTTACGATTGGAAGCCTCGGATTTTTCAAGGATGATAATACATGCCGGAATACCCGTGCCGAAGAAGAGATTGGCCGGCAATCCGATAATGCCTTTGATGTATCGCCTATCTGCTACCAAATACTTCCGAATTTGCGCTTCGGCATTGCCTCGGAACAGAACGCCGTGCGGAAGGATACATGCTCCGCATCCCGTCTGTTTGATCGAACGCACAATATGAAGCAGGAAAGCGTAGTCGCCGTTTTTCTCCGGCGGGATGCCTATCGACGAGCCCCAACGGTGATATTGGTCTTCTTCTTTCGCACCTTTCAACCACGATTTGGTCGAAAACGGGGGATTGGCCACCACGAAATCGAACGCTTGGAGATTACCGGATTCATCGTTATATTGAGGATCGTTGAGCGTATCACCCTGCTTAATCGTGGCGTATGGGTCGTTGTGAAGAATCATGTTCATCTTCGCCAGTCCGACCGTCGCATTGTCTTTCTCCTGTCCATATAAAGTTGCATCCGTCGGCGTTTCGGATTTGGCGCGAAGAAGCAGCGAACCGGAACCGCATGTCGGGTCGTAGATGGTGGTACGGATACTATTTACCTTATCAAGCCCCAAAACCTTGGCTATTACCCGGCTGACCTCTGCCGGAGTATAGAACTGGCCTTTGCTTTTTCCGCTTTCGGTCGCAAAGTTCTTCATCAGGTATTCGTAGGCATCGCCTATAAGGTCGTCATCAGCTGCCCGGTTCTTGCTGAAATCGAGGTCGGAGGTCTGGAATATAGAAATAAGCCCGCTCAATGTTTCGACTTTATCCTTGCCTTTGCCGAGCTTTGTCTCATCGTCGAAATCCGCGATAAACACTCCGTCCAGTTGATTTGCTTCGGACAAAGCCGCCATTTTCTTGTTCATCTCCTCGCCGATATTGGCGTGTCCTTTCAGCGCGACGAAATCCTCGAAATAACATCCGGCAGGAATATCTATCATGAAATCGGTGTCGTTGCGACTTTTGTCACTGATATATTTCACGAACAGAATCACCAATACGTAATCCTTGTATTGGCTTGCATCCATGCCTCCACGAAGTTCATCGCAACATTTCCAAAGTGTACTATATAATTCCGATTTTTTGATTGCCATACAGTCTATTTTTTACCGATTAAATCTTTGGGATCAACTTGAAGGATATTGGCAATCTCGAAAAGCAACTCCAAATTGGGTTGCCGGCGATTGCATGCATAAGCATTTACCATGCTGAAACTCTTGCCGAGTTTCTCGGCCAGCCAAGTCTGTTTAATACCTTTTTCTTCAAGTATTTCCTTTATTCTGTTCATATATCACTACACTAATATGAAACATATTTCGCATAAAGATATGAAATTATTAGCTATAATTCAAAAAAAGAGAGCCTAATGCTCTCTCTTTAATTCGGTCGCTTTGCTGTCGAGTTTCTCGGCTTCCCGCACTTTGAGCCTTGCTTGTTCTTCTAACTGCACCTTGCGTCGTATGGTTCGTTCATATTCTTCTATATCTCTTTTCATCTCTCGGATTTTTGCGTTGTCGCGGTTCAGTTCGAATAGTTCTTCCAGTTCGGCAATGCGGTCGGGTAGCGCTTCGCCTTTCATTTTAATGTAGCGGTATTTCAGGTCGTTGTCGATGCGGTCGTAATTCGGTTTCGCCGTCCAATACAGCATCGTACACAGCAGGACGATTGCCGTCATCATTCCTATCATCGCCCAGAATACTCCTTTCGATTCGATGGCGAGCGATATTCTGTGGTGTACGATTCTCGGCGGTAGTTCGGCGGGGATTTGGATTGATTCGACAGCTGATTGCAGATTGTCTATACTATCTTGTGTTTTTGCGTTGCTCTGTTCGATACTTTCCAATCGTTCGGCAAGCTGGGTTATTATTGCCCGATGCCGTTCTTGCTCGGTACGAACGATTTGTTCTATTTGTTGCGGCAAATCCGTATCGGTCGGTTGATTATTCTTTGCCGACAGTTCGGTTTTGATGGTTTTAACCATCGTCTCCTTGAAGTCTTCGTACATTTCGTAAGACATCATATCGCTTTCTTTCATAATAAATTATAGTTTCATTTTAGGTTTGTTCTTACGTTCGCGCAGTTTGCGTTTCTGCTCCATCGCAGCTATTGCCATCGCTTCAGCGACGGTGTTGAGCAATGCCGTAATGCGGGCGATATATTCTTCGGGGCTTTCGCCGGGTTTGCGTTGCAGCTGGGCCGCCGACAATCCAATAGGCGAATCGTTGGGCGGCAACGGTAACGCGCCAAGATTGCCACCGAAGTTTATCGAACCGGCATCCGATTGACCCTTATTCCCGCTTTCGCCGATATTGCCGAATAGGACAGTAAATGCCGACCTATAATTTCCTATGGCCGTATGAAATCCTTTGGCAAGCGTCGCCCGATAGTAGGTTTGCTGCTGTGGCTGCGTAAAGTGTCGGTTTAGCTTCGAGTAACTGAATTGGCGGTCTATCTTCGAGCCTGAAAATTCGAATCCGTTCTTGCTGAACAGCACTCCTTGCTTTTGATTGGTCGAACCGCAATACTTGTAGCGCATAGCAATACCTCGCTCTTTCAGCCGAAGCTCCAAATTGTTCCAACTACTGCAATTAGGTAAGCTTGTTTTAATTGCGTCGTATATTTCGTACTTCGTTTTGTCCGGTTCTCGCAGGCGTTCCCGACGTACCGATTTTTTGCCCGACGCAAGATGCAATCCGTATTTCCCGGTCAATGCGCGACAAACCTTTGCATTGCGGATTTTAATGTTTCTGTCCGATATGGTCTGTCCGTTGTTTCCTACCCGATTATAGACCAAATGACAGTGCGGATGCGGTTGGTCGAGATGGCGTACCAGCAGGTATTGGGTATCGGTAATTCCCATGCGCTGCATATACTCTTGGGCGATCTGTGTCATCAACGCATCGGTCATGTGCGGCGCATCTTTCGATGAAAACGAAAGGGAGATATGTCCGACTGCATTTCTCAACCGAGGATTCAGTAATGTTTGGTCTTTGAAGTCCCGCACCATCTCCCGAACATCGGGTGGGGTTACGCCCTCGGCTGCTAATACACGCGATTGTTCTTTACCTCGCTCCGTTTTATCCATGCCGGCTTCGCCGACTATGGACTCCGCTCGGTGACCTCCGCCGTCTTTCAGACGACATCGGTTCATTACATATCCGACCGTCCCGGCGAATAACGTTCCTGCGATGATTTTACCGATCATCGCGAAGATTTTTCAACAGCATTTCGATATTTGCTACAATAGCCGCATGACGGGATACTATTTCCGTCAATCCTTTTGCATGAGCAAGGCGGGTTAGTTGGTTCAGGTTGCGGGCCATACCTTTGAGCTGGGACATGAAGTCGAGATGTTCGCGGCGCAGACGCTCGCGCACACGACCGGCAGCAATCAACTGGCGGAGAACTTCGGCTGTTCCATGACCGGAGATGCGGACAAGCGATTTCAGTTTGAAGTAATGTTCGGCATCGAGCCGTAATGACAGCAGGTATTTCTTGCGGCGGCCCTCGCTTATGGCAGGTCGTCCGCCTTTGTGAATCGGTATTTGTTTCATGGGTTGATTTCGTATTAATAGACCAGCGGGATGTTGCCACCGAGGTTCGACGGCACGTTTTTGTACTACAAAAACACAAACTTGCCTTACTAATTGATAGAAAATCCGGCCCGCTCCGAAGAGCCGGAGCAGGCCGGATGAAATGCTACCTCGGTCGTCGTTTGCGGACGACGTAATCGACGGCTTCGCGTTCTTTTTGTTCAGCTGTTTTGACGGGATTTTGCAGCAGCCACCGCTCCAACTCCTCGCGGTTGAAATAGATGTTCTTGCCGTGGGGCTTGAAATGGGGGATTCGCCCTTGGTGGGTAAGCTTGTACATGTAGGTCTTCGACAGCCCCGTAAATTCGCATGCTTCGGCGAAGTTCAAGACCGTTTTTTGCCCCCGAAGCAGTTGTTCGATGCGGTCGAGCCGTTGCTCGACGGTTGTGTTTTCACTCATAATCATTCTGTTTTTAGCGTTTGATAAAAAGCGATGCGCAACGCTCGTGATGTAATTACGAGTGCAAATAAAATTCAACGAAAAGCTGTCCGCATTGGCTGCCCATGTTTCGATATTTTTGGACAATGTTTCCAATGTTCGGTGGGCGTATGGAGATGAAAAAACAGGATTCCGGTGGGGCGGAATCCTGTTAAAGATGAACGTGTCGAAACTATTCTGCTGCTTCCAGTGCCTCGATGCAGTCGATAATCATTCGCTCCTTGCGGCGGTCGATGATTTCGGCCATCTGTTTGGCCGCCGAGAGATCTTTCGCTGTCAGCGGTTTGCCCAACTTCGAGGTAAAACAGCCCTTGTTTCCGGCGACCCGCTGCCATTTCGGGGTAATCAGCCGGGATGCGCTCAACGATTCGAGCAGCAGCGTCAGCAGCTTGTTGTGCGTCGTCTGTAACGGTTCCGCGAGCTGGCAGGCCAGCAGTCGGGCAATTTCCTCTTCGGTCGTGTCGCGTTTGAAGATGCCGATTCGGTTGACGTGTTCGGTCAGCACTGCGGTTTGCCGGTCGGACAGACGCGGGCAGAAATCGGCGGGTGCAGGGTCGAACCCGGTGCGGCTGCGCTGGGCGGCCCGGCGTTTTTCGGCTTGGCCAGCAATTCCGCTTTGCGCTCCTTGCGCTGCGTCTCCTCTGTCTGCCGATGACGGGTGTAGTCGGCGATTTCGGTAACGGTAGTTCGGACTTCGGCGATTCGGGTCAGCAGTTCGTCCGCAGGTGCATCCGCCGGATAACGGGCGAAAAGATACTCGAACGTCTTGTCGATGCGGCGCTGCTCCTTGGCCGAGATTGAACCGTAGGCCAGCCAACGGTCGTACTCCTGCTTTTTGTCGGCGATGTATCGGCGAGCTTCGGCGG
>ENA-ORRE01000792-ORRE01000792.1-human-gut-metagenome-genome-assembly--contig:-NODE-792-length-23634-cov-3.272531_pt1 | contig 23634 bp, 24 predicted proteins | sample MGYA00242171_ERZ509126 | MGnify/ENA primary metagenome ERZ509126 (study PRJEB26280, sample SAMEA2338648) | human gut metagenome | biome: human gut; feature: human-associated habitat; material: faeces... | reverse complement strand
TTTTCCGCATCGTAAGCCTTCGCAAGTTTCTCCATTGCTGATATGCCATAATCTTTACTGTTAACCTCTAAGAAATTCCTGACAATAAGATTTCTGACTTCTTTAGCATCCTCTTTTTTAAATCTTCTAGCCTTAACACGGTTCTTAACATAATCAACCGATTTCGAATTTTTGATTAAATCATTCATTCTCTGCACCTCTTCCTTGTAAATACAAAAATCGCACCAACCAATACAATGTCTAGTGCGATATCACCAATCGAATAAGATGCAATATATAAAATCTTCTCTTATATTCTGGTTTTATGCACTAGACTAAAAGACCTACACGTTATAACCTAATGCATTTACCCTGCATGTTTATAACTGTGTATGTCCGCAATACATGTACATATAACATCTTGAATATAATTTCTGATTCATGTGTATCCTCTCCTCGTTTTTTTGTTAATATAACATCGTTGATAGCTCATGTCAACCAAATTCTAGCACCGGTTATTGATACACCATTTGCAATTTTCGTGCCAAGTGTTCGTTGGCACTTTCTTTGAATTCCAGTAATTCCGTAGAAAAACTTTGCGATGAGTGGGTTTTGAGTACGTCGGTATGTAGCACTGGTAGTTTCAGTGCCCATACCGCTACGTACTCAACGAACGAAAGTGCCCCACAAGACGCAAAGCTTTTCTACGGAATTACGGAAAGCAAAAAAAATGCCAACACTCACTTGCCCCCTAGCATTTTCCCACCATTTGAATTAAAATAAACCTAACAAAACCATCACAAAAACGCTCAGGAGGATGCTGCTATGAAGAAACGCTTACAGTTTTATCTGAACTACTACGAAACATTAACAACAAAAAAATCCCTGACCACCGCAGAGGCCGCCAGGGAACAAAAGCAATTGCTCATTCAAATTCAATTTTTTCAGCACGAACGTCTGATTCACTTAATCGTGACGGCACTTTTTGCACTGCTTACGATATTGAGTTTATTTGCCAGCCTCCTTCTTCCAAAACAGCCGGTACTTCTTGCACTGGATATCTTATTTCTTGTGCTTTTAATTCCATACATCTTTCATTACTACCGCTTGGAAAACGGCGTGCAGAAGTTGTACGAATACTACGACAAACTTAGTTGCCGGTGAAACCGCCGTATGCTTTTCCGTCGTGCATAACAGCGCCTTTTCGCTTGGCAAGCTCAGAAACTGTCAAGATGTCATAATCATTTTTTACAAGCCATGGAAGAACCTTCTTCAGTGCCTCCACGGTAGTCGGGTGAATATCATGCATCAGAATAATGTCTCCATCTTTGACATTTTTCTTGATTTCCTTCATGATAGCTTTTGTGTTTTTTGATTTCCAATCCAAAGTGTCGGTATTCCACAGCACCATCGGATGTTTTAATTTTTTACGCATTTTAGCACTGATGGCACCATATGGCGGGCGTAGCAGTGTAATGTCGTAGCCAACCAATTTTTTTACTAAGTCGGCAGTCTTGTCATACTGCATATTTACTTTTTTCATACTAAGTTTTGCTAAATTAGCATGATCCCACGTATGGTTTCCAATTTCACATTCCTGTGCTACTTCCTGTTTCAAAACTTCTGCACCTTCTTTTACACGGGTTCCTACCACGAAAAAGGTCGCATGTGCCTGATACTGTTTTAATAAAGCAAGCACTTTTGGTGTATTCACTGTGCTTGGGCCATCGTCAAACGATAAGGCAACCGCTTTCGAGCGAATCTTTGGCACAGGTGTCGGAATGGTCTGTGGTGCAAGCGTTGGAACCGCTGCAATCTCTTTGGCAATCCCATCCGGCGCATAGGTTGCCTGTCCCTTTTCAGGAACTTTTGTCTGCTGTGACGCAGCACTTGCACTGTTCACTGCCGTCGTCACTGCTGCCGTTGCCTGTGCCGTCTGTGTTGCCGCAACACCGCTTCCACTCGCCACAGCCTGCCCTTTTGGCTGTTCATCATCACCAAACTCAGCCTGAACCAAGCAGACGGCGCCCACTGCAATCAGCACAATTACTGCAATGAGACAGACAATCCATCGACCTGACACTGCCTGTCCCATACTGCTTCGATATTTACTTCTGCTTGAATATGAACTATTTCCTATATAGTTATCAGAGCCTTTAGAAAAACGGCTGCGCCTTCTTCTTCGTCTCTCGCGATTATTATAACCTTTCATGTAATTCATCTTTACACCTCATTCCGAGAGCAATTCCCTGCTCCCATTACGTAGCCCTAGTATAGCACTAATCTTTCGGCTTTTCAATAACGATTTTCCCTCCAATAAATTCCAGTTTTACTTTATTTCCATCCATTCCCATTTGTTCCAGCAGCTCACTTGGAATCTGCACACGTCCGGCGCGATCAAGAACCGCAAACTCTTCCTGCGTCTCTTCTTCCTGCCAGTCAATGTCCAAATGTTCCATGCGCTCGCGGTAATCATTTTTCATAATACGCTCGCTGCTCGTTTTCCCATCGCGGATAGAAACAACACGATTTACCTTTTTTGCCAACTCTTTATCATGCGTTACAATGACAATCGTAAGTCCGAGTTTCTCATTTAACTTGCGGAACATTTCCAAAATGTCATCCGCAGTCTTTCGGTCAACGGCACCGGTTGGCTCATCCGCCAGTAACAGTTTCGGATTATTGGCAAGCGCAATTGCAATCGCAACTCTTTGCTGCTCACCACCGGAAAGCTGACTTAATTTACTGTCCTTTCTGTGTCCAAGGCCCACCAGTTCCAGAAGTTCCAGTGCCCTTTTCTTTTTTTCCTCCTCAGAAACTGCCTTTTCTTTTTCTTCCACAAAAAGCATCGGTGTCATCACATTTTCCCACGCAGTCAAATAAGGAAGAAGATTTCTCGCATTGTTCTGCCACACAAAACCAACGGTACTTCTCTTATATTTAACCAGTTCGTTTTCCGTCATTTGAAAAAGATTTTTGCCATCCACATACAGTTTACCCGCTGAAGGCCGATCTAATCCACCAATCATATTTAAAAATGTGGACTTACCGCTTCCGCTGTTTCCAATAATTGCCATAAGTTCTCCACGCTTCACGGTCAAATCCAGCCCTTGAAGCGCCAACACTTCAATATCTTTGGTCTTGTAAATTTTAACCAGACTGTCACACTCAATCATCACATCGTCCGGCACATCCATTGTCTGTTCCGGATTTTCCATTGCAGGTTCAGGACTCTTTATTTGTTTTACTTTGCTTATTTTTTCTTTTAAATTAATCTTCATCGGCAATCTCTCCATCCTCAATATGATAGATGCAGTCGGCAATCTCCATCAATCCGGTATCATGCGTCGTCATTACTATGGTTACTCCCTGTTTTTCAATCAGTTCCTTAAAAATCTTCATGACCTGAAGCCCGGTATTGCTGTCAAGCTCCGCCGTCGGCTCATCGGCAAAAATAATCTTTGGCTTGTGTGCAATCGCACGTGCAATCGCCACTCGCTGCTGCTCACCACCGGAAAGTTCCTGTGGCATATGATGCATACGGCTTCCGAGACCAACTAATTTCAGACATTCTTCCGTCCGCTTTCTCCTGTCCCCTTTGTATCCGGCGAGTCTAAGAACAAACTCAACATTTTCGTAGGCGGTCATCATCGGAATCAGTGCCACCGACTGAAAAACAAATCCAATCTGCGTTTTCCGCATCTGCTCCCTGTCATGTTCCGGCAAATCTTGAATCGGTTTTCCCTCAAATAAAATTTCACCACTTTTCGGGTAATCGAGTGCACTCAAAAGATTCATCAGCGTCGTTTTACCGGAGCCGGAACGTCCTCTAAGCATCGTAAGTTTCCCGGTCGGAATCTGAATGTTAATGTTTTTCAAAACCACCAGTTCCTTGCCACCGGCAATCGGAAAGCTTTGAATCACATCTTTGGTTTCTATCATATTTTCCATTCTGACACCTCCCTAGTCTTCACCAAGCTTCAACGCCTGGGAAATATTAATCTTACTAATCAGCTTACCAAGAACTACCATGCAGATTACGATTACAATGCCAATAACGCTAAAGAGACGAACCATGTCAAGCGCCTTAAACACAACTGTAAGCGGCACGGTCTGGTCGGTCGAGGCATAGAAAATCTGCACCAATGGCACGAACAGAACAGATGACAAAACGCCAAGTCCGGCACCAATCAAAATTGAAATTCCGGAACTAAAAATCTGTTCATTAATCAGCATCTGAATAATTTCTTTCTTTGTCATACCCATCGCACGGAACACACCGAAAAGCAATTCCCTCTGCCGGATTGACAAAATCCAGTAAATCAAAAATCCGGTACTGCACAAAATCAAAATAATGATAAAACTCATTGTCAAAATACCATTGGTTCCTTGGAACAGTGCATCGTTTTTCACATCTACTAATTTGGATGCCACATCCTCAAACACCGTATATTCGATGCCGTTTTTCTTCGCATAATCGTAAATAAATTTCGAAGAACCGTTGGTCTGAATCCATACCTGATATGGCTTCACGCCAAGCGTCTGCTGAACCGGTGCCAGATTGGCAACAATCAGATAATGATCCGTTGTCACAAGCGTATCCTGCTGATTTAGTTCATGCGTCTGCTTCACATAACTTGGAAAATAATCAAAGAACCCATACACAACTCCTGTCATTTCTTTTTTATCTTTTGTTGTATAGGTTACTTTATCCCCCAGCTTGACGCCCATTTTTTTCTGAAAATTCATGCTTAGAAGAATGGCATCCGGATTACCCGCCATTGCATTCAAATAATTGTTCAAATGCGTCGGCAAAAGTGTCGAATCAAAATCACTTACCGTCAAGCCAAAATTTTTCGTGTCAATTGCCATCAACGAAGTTTCTGTTTCATTGTCACTCATTTTTTTGCCAAGTGATGTAGAAATCTCATCCTCACAGTAAACTTTCGTTGCATGTTTTACACCTTTCATGCTCTCATAGGTCGAAAAATCCGGCTCCGTATAGGATACTTCCTTATCCGGATTATCCGCAAGGAACGCTTCGTTGCTCTCCCATTGCTCTTTAAGAACAAGTGTTGCTCCCGTTTCATACCGAATATTACTCTCCGAATTGGAAAGAATCGTCCGCGCCGCCGTTGCGTTAAAAATACCAAGTGCAACCGTCAGCATCAAAAAGACCATCATAAAGCTCTGTTTTCCCTTTGTTCTCAAAATCTGTAAAAACGAAGCGAAAAATGCCGGTTTCCAGCGTTTTTTCCCAATCAGATAAACAAGTTTAATCAAAAGCGGCTGGATGCGCAGCGCTACCAGACTGGCACTGATGATAAACAGCGAAGAACAAATAAACAAAAACGGGTCTAACGATTCTCCTTCTAACATCTGCGTCATAAGACTTTCCTTCTGCTCTGTAAAATTATACAAGCCATACAGAGAAATCACGAGCAGTATCACATCCATATATACTCTCTGGAAAATGTTTTTATGCTTTTTGTTTTTGTTTCTTTTTACATTAACAATTGTAACATTGGCGTCGCGGAAGACCGGTAACACCATGAAAGCAATGGATATAAGCATCGCACCAAGCATATACAAAAATACCGAAGTGCCAAGCGTGATATGTAATGTTTTTCTTTGAATAAATTCCAAAAATCCATTCGTTGAGCCAAGTGCTTTACATAGGAAATAGCCAAGCGGCAGTCCCACAACAGCACTCATTGCTGACAAAATAACGGACTGCAAAAAATAAATCAGTATAATCTGTTTCTTACTCGAACCACGGCTTTTTAGCAGGGCAATTTCATTTTGTTCCAAATCTAACATCTGTCTGGAAATCATAAAAATGAAAGCCAGCAAAAGCGCCAGTACCGGGAACTGTAAAATAAGAAGTGTTGTGCGCACTTTCTTTGCAGACGTCTGGTATTCACGGAGAACCTCCAAGTAAGCCGGCTCATCAATTTTACAATTATATGCATCCGATGTTTCCTGCATCATATCTTCCGTTTCGCTTACGAACGAATCAATCTGCTCAGCAGCCAGTTCTTTGTAATCGAAAACCAACGACCATGTGGTGGTCATTACAAAAGACTGTTTCTTTAAGTTTATAAAATCACTTTCAAATACTTTTGGTGAAATAAACAAATCCATATAATAATCGGACGGAGACTGTACCCAGTAGGTATCATCTGCCTCTTTATTGGTAAACACACCAACAATTTTTACTCGGATGGCATTGCCCTTAGCATCCATAAAACGGTTGAGCTCAATGATGTCGCCCACCATGATATCTAATTTGCTCATACATTTTTGGGAAACAATTGCCTCCAATGCGCCATCTGCACCCACTTTATCCTGATACATTTTTCCAGACAACATCGTGCTGTGTTTCTCCAGTTCCGACAAACTGCTGATTTTGATTGTCTTTGTCATGTCATCTTTATTGCGGGTTCCTACATAGTGTCCTCTGGTTTTGGACGACTCGTTATATGTCACAAAATAGTTTTGCTCCACATCAAGACGGTCTGCTGCACCGGCAGCCTCATCCTTCATGCTCTGATATTCCTTTTCCTGTCCATCCTGCCCTTTCATATTGGCCTCAAAAGAAATCACACCCGGGTTTTGATTCTCCTCTTGAATATACTCATCCAGTTTTGAGGACAATGTTTTCTGCAGTGCCGCTCCCTGATACATTGGATTGCTGCAGGCAATGGCAATCAACAAAATATTACCGATTAAAAGACTTACAACCATCCATTTTTTATGGAGAAGTTTCTGCTTGATAAAATGAATCATAACGACTTACCTCTCCTTTCTACTTTGATACAATCGCCAGCGTCTGGCCTTCTTCCAGACCTTGGTTTACCAAATACGTTTTTTCCTGTTTATAGTTACTAACAATATAGCGTTTATGTAATTTGCCGTTTTCTACAAGATAAACAAAATTCTTGATTTCCTCATTCTCCGTTTCCTCATATACGGCATCCGCATCGACAAGTAAGGCATCCTCAATTTTCAAACTCACTCCTGTGATGTAAATGTTATATTTTGAAAATTGGTAGGATTCTCTATCTTTCTTAGAAAGACGAATTAACTGAGCACCGCCGCTTTCATTTTGCTGCTCACCGTCATTGTCATTTCCATCCTGCAAGTCCTGCTGCAAATTATCGGTCGAAATCACTTTGCCTTTTAAGTGATACTTAATACTATCAAGTGTTGCTCCCAAACCAACATCTACCGTCATGTTATACCGCAGACCGGAAGCATCTTCTGCACTTAACAGAAAATCTTTTTTATCACGAATCAGCATAATATTTTCACCGGACGCCTCATCACCGATAGAATCCGTTATCTCTGCAACTGTTCCGCTGTATGGAGACGTAAGTGTGGCAGATTTCCGTTTTTGTACCAAATCGTTATAATCTTTCTCTTTTTTCTGAATGGATTTCCCCTGCTTCTGCAAATCTTTGTACTCGCTTTTTAACTTGTTTAACTGCAGCACTGCCAGTTTTTTTTCGGTTGCATCCGTGAGCGTTTTTATTGTTCTTTCCTGCTGCAGTACTTCGTTTCTCTTGCTCTTTAGGTTCACGTCATACTCAGACCTTGCCTGTTCCGTTTCCAGCTTTTTCTTTTTTAACTTTGTATCTGAAATCTTTACGTGATAGGTGGCAAGTTTTTGTCCCTTCACTACCTTCTGGCCGTTCTTTACCAAAATCTTATCCAGATAGGCATTGGAATCTTTAATCATTACTGCTTTATCATTCTGATAAACCAGACTGGCTGTCGCCGAAATTTTCTCTTCGTAGGTGCCTTTTTTCACCTTCGTCGTTTTATAATGCTCTTCTTCCTTTTTGTTTTTATCTCCTTGATAAAGCATTACTTTAGACTTCTGCTGCTCACTGCTTCCACAGGCGGTAATCACCATACACAAGCCAAGGAGAATTGCCAGATTTTTAATCCTGCACATAGACAACATCTCCTTCCTTTAATCCTGACGTAATCTGTGTATACGCATCTGTCTTTGTGCCCAGTGTCACTTTCACTTTCTTTTTCGCATCTCCATCCATACGGTATACATAATGCTCGCCTTTTGCTTTAAAAACTGCATTGCTCGGTACAACCAAAGCGTCCTCTGTGGCATTGTTGTAAAACTCCAGCGTCACCGAATCACCAACCGAAACATTCGCATCTTTTTCATAACCAAAATAGGTACTTGTCGGGAGATTTCCCATCTCCACATCCATCTGTGAAACGTCCTGCTCCTGTGCCGTAACTTTATATTTTTTCCCGTTAATCACTGCCTGATATCCGCTCGCGCGGTCTAACACCGAAGAACCAATGTATTCGGTGCGAATCTGTGTTTTATCCATATCAGCAATTGTAATCACCGAAACACCGCCTGTCACAAAATCTCCGGGTGCCAGATTTTTGGCAATTACTTCTCCATTTACCGGGGAATACAGCCGGTTCAATTTGCTTGTTTTTTTCGCATTTGCAATATCACTTTTTAATTCACCGATGTACTGTTTCTGCGTCTGTTTCTGCAATTTCAACCGTAATCTTTCCGTTTTGATTTCTTCCTGTTTCTGCACAATCTGCTTGCCGAGATTTTTCTTGTCTTTCGCATTTTGCGCCTGTTTTTTCTGCTTTTGCACCGATTTTAATTCAATGTTTAACTGCTCGATTTTACTCTGAGAAGAGGTATTTGTCTCCGCATTTTCTGCAATCTGAGATTTTAACTCTTTCTGCAAATCTTTCACCGTCGACTCCGAACCGGTAAGTGTAGCCAAAAGCTGACCCTTCTTTACCTTGTCGCCAATTTCTACTTTCACGGCACCAGCCTGCCCCGAATTTGCAAAATAAGCGCCTACCATATCCGGCACTACCTCGCCGGAATAGGAATTCACACTGCTTAAATTCATTTTCTTTACTTTTGCCGTATCCACATCAACGCCGACCGGGTCTTTGAGTTTTGGCACGTTCGCTGTCGATTCCTGTCTGCCGCAGCCAGAAAGTCCCATCAGCGATAAAATCAAAAGCCCCATCACCAATACACGATACTTTTGCACTTTACAATTCATGGTTTCCTCCCTTTTCGCAAAATACTCCATTAGTTTGTCAATATCTGCTCGTTTTCTTTTAATCCACCGGTAATTTCGATTTCATTCTGAATCTGTTCTCCGGTTGTGACTTCTCTCGTTTCCTTTACTCCCTCTTTTCCCTCTATGTAAACAACTTTTTTGCTTCCCATATCAAAAACAAGTGCTGACGGAACATAAAGAACATTTTTCTTTTCTTTCAAAACCAAATCTACCGTTCCTGTTACTGCATTTTTCAAAGCCAATTCCTGCTTCGGGACAAAATAAATCTGTTTCCCTTTCCCTTTTTTCACCGTAGTCTTGTACTGCTGTCCCATAACCGTGACGGTTACCTCACTTCCCTGCGAAAAACGGGACGTATATTCGGTTTTGCAGGAAAAACGGTTCTTCTTCGCTGCCCTTATCGTGACAAGTAGATTTTCCTGATTTGCATAACCGCCCTCAAGCGATTTTTCTACAAATGTCACCGTTCCGCTAATCGGCGCCTTCAAAGATGCTTCCCGTATCGTTTCTTCCAAACTTTGAATATCTAACTTTGCTAATTCTAAACTTGACCGGCAGTTCTTAATCTGCGCATCATACTGCGTCTTTACGTTTTCTTTTTCTTCTTTGCTGCCACCTGTATGATTTAACTGTTCTAACTCTCTCTGCCGCATCTGTTTTGCCTGACTAATCTGAAGGGTAAGCGTACTGACCTGACGTTTGCTGGTCTTTAGCGACTCTTCTTCATCCTCCAGATATTCCTGTAAAAGGACATCACCTTTTTTTACGTGCTGCCCTTTGGAAACACACAATTTCTTAATGCGGATACCATCATCCGTACCATACACATCGGATTTTTTCGTACCTTCATACCGAACGGCAATCGATTCGCTTTGAATCATATCCCCCCTCGTAACAGTATATTTTCCTACATTTTCATCGCTGTACTCTTTTACTAACGGTGCTGCATCAAACTCTTCTTCTGTTGGCAGAATACCACATCCACACATCATACAAGCTGCTATCCCTATACATAACAAACGGCTGCCCCTTCTCATATCCTTCATCCTTTCTTATTTTCGTCCCCCGGCTCCCAGGCATCATCCCATGCCTTGCAGTAACATTCTGTCTCCGTCGGCAACTGCTTTTTCGCAAGCCGTCCGGCACAGAACCGTTTCACCATGCGGTAAATAACGGCAAACACCGGAACTGCACAAATCATACCTAAAACTCCAAACAAGGAGCCAAAGAATAAAATGGAAAATAAAATCCAAAAACTCTTTAAGCCAATGGAATCACCAAGAATTTTCGGTCCTAATACATTTCCATCAAACTGCATTAAAATGATAATCAAAACCAAGAACAAAACACCTTTGCTCGGACTTGCAATAAAAACCAGCACCGCACTTGGAATAATACCGATGTACTGGCCAAAAAACGGAATGATGTTTGTCACACCAATTAACACGCTTATCAAAATGGTGTACGGAATTCCCGCAATGTTCATAATGATAAATGTCAATACACCAACAATCAGGGAATCAATAATTTTTCCGCTGATAAATTTTGCAAAAACACCATGCGTTTCGCTTAACACAGACAACACGCTTCCCGCTCTTTTTGCCGGCAGAACCGCAAAAATCAGTTTTTTCGCCTGAGCACAGAAGTTTTCTTTTCCTGCCATCAGATAAATGGAAACGATAAGCCCGATAAAAAAGTCAACCAAAACACTGGTTGCATCCATAACACCGTCGGTAATTGCCCCCAAAAACTTATCACTATTGGGGAGCAAATCATTTTGCAGCCAGTCTAGCAATTTATCAAATATATCTTTAGAGGCTTTCGTAAAATAATCCGCAAATTCCGGATTCGATTTAAAAATATGAGTCCCCCAGTTCTTCACATTGTTATAATACTCCGGCATACTCTTTGCAAGCCCTGTGATACTGTCAATAATTTCCGGTATTACTAACATCATAATTCCAAACACAACAAATATCGCCAAAAGAAGCACAAAAAACACGGAACATCCCCTCGCAACATTTGATGCTTTTTTCTTTTTCCCCTTAAAAATTTTACTCCACAACGGAATAAATATATAACGGTCTGATTTATTCACAAGCGGACTGAGAAGATACGCAATCACAACGCCTATGTACACCGGCATCAATGCCGAATTAAGTGCGCCAAATATTTTCCCAAGCCCCGTCAAATTACTCGTTATTGCATAAACTACCAACGCTGCCACAATAACAAAAAATCCCGTGAGTCCGGCGTACCAATACTTTTCCAATTCCTTCCCCGGTCGTTTCAAACAAGCTCACCACTTTCTATAAACTCTTATTCACTATATGCCAAACCGACAAGGGGTATCAGCCAAACGACACCCCTTTGCCCCTTTGGAAAACATTGTATCACAACCGCTTTTTCAAGTAAATGTACAAAACGATAAAAACGTGGATATTTTACATCATTTCATTTTTGATTTAAAAACAAGGCTTGCCAGATATCCCATAATTAATGCACCGGAAATACCGACCGCCGCACTTTCTAATCCCCCATAAAAAGTACCGATAAATCCCTGCTTGTCAACTGCCTCTTTAACGCCCTTAAACAATAGATGCCCAAATCCAATCAGCGGCACGGATGCGCCGGATTTTGCCCAGTCGGCAAATGGCTCATATAGTCCGAAGAAACTTAAAATAGCACCTGCACAGACAAGTCCTACCATAATTCGTCCCGGGAGCAGTTTCGTATTATCCATAATAACCTGCACAATCGCACAAATTGCACCGCCAATCAAAAACGCTGTTACATAGTCCATTCTCCCACCCCCTTTCCGGAGCCGGAAATTCCCTCCAGCATAACTGCATGGGCAATGCCCGGTATCGAATTTCCCTCGTTAAAACTTACTGTAGATAACAGCGCACCGGTCGGAACAAACAGCACCCTTTTCCACTCTTTCTTTTTCATTTTCTGAAGAATATATCCACAAAGTGTTATCGCACTGCATCCGCACCCACTGCCGCCGGCATTGGTTCCCTGCTCTTTATTGTAATAAATTTCGGTACCGCAGTCGAAGTGCTGTTTTTCAATGTCGTAGCCATAGCCCCGCAGCATATCAATCAAAATTCGCTGTCCAATGGTTCCCAAATCGCCGGTCACAATGCAGTCATAATAATCCGGTCCGATTCCCATATCTTTAAAGTTATGAAGAATGGCATCGCAGGCAGCCGGGGCCATACAGGCTCCCATATTCTGGGAATCTTTTAACCCATAGTCCACGATTTTTCCTATCGTAAGTCCTGTGATTTTCACATTGCTTTTCTTATTGCCGACCAGAAATGCACCGCTTCCGGTCACCGTCCACTGTGCAGACAAGGGTCTCTGGTTTGCATAGCTTAATGGAAACCGAAACTCCTTTTCTGCCGTTCCAAAATGACTGCCATAGGCAAGCGGATAACGGAACTGTTTCTCCGCACTGGCAAAATGACTTGAGGTTAATGCGACCACATAATCGGCAAACTCTCCATCAACGAGCATCGCTCCAATCGCCAGAGACTCTCCCATCGTTGAACATGCGCCATATACACCAAACATCGGGATATTGAAATTCATGATACCAAAAGAAGTGGCAATTAACTGTCCAAGCAAATCTCCTGCCACTAAATAACGGATTTCCTGCGGCTCTAGCCCCGCTTTTCTCAGTGCAATCCGGGTCGCCAGCTGCTGCATTTTGCTCTCCGCTTCCTCCCACGTTTTTCCGCCAAACAAAGGGTCTTCCTCAACCATGTCAAAGCACTTGCCAAAAGCACCGTTTCCTTCTTTTTCCCCGGCAACACTGCCCGCACCAATGATAATCGGCGGTCTGGAAAATAAAACGCTCCTTTTGCCTACCATTTTTTTCTCATTCATAACCATGTATCCTTTCCGCTTAACTTAGGATTTAGTATGGTTTATGGATTTGTTCTTTATACATTTGAGATTAAAATTCTGCGTGACCTTCTAAAAGATAATCATAAGAAGTTTCGAGTACACGAGTCAATTGCATTAACGTATCAACAGAAAAACCAAAGCCCTGCTTTTCAATTTGAAAAATAAATTTAGGCGAAATCCCTGACATATCCGCCAAATCACCTCTGCTAAGCCCCTTTTTCTTTCTCACCTCTTGGATTCTCAATCCAATTTCCTGATTCATTCTTTTTTCCTCCTTCTTTTCTTCACCAAAGCAAAGACATGCTATTTTATCATTACCCGAAAAAGCCTATATTCTTTTTTCATAACGCATCCCTTTTATGGCATGAAAGCATTATTATTTTCCAATTTCATAAAAATCTATGCGTTTATTCTAAAAAATCTTGCACTTATGCATATTTGTCCATTTAAAAAAACTATCACCTTATACTGCTTTTGAAGTGGAACGGTGGGGAAGGCGCAGCGCTAAAGGAATCTATGCAGAAAGGAGATACTCATTCATGAAAAAGTTTAACAAATCTTTTTTGTACAAAATCAGCTCTTTATGTATCGCTCTTGGCGGTCTTATCTATGCACAGGGAATGTGCATGATGTTTTTTGGAGAGCCTGACTTCAAAGAAGTAAAAGAAGATTAAGAAAAAAGGCTGCAAGTCACTTTCGATTTGCAGCCTTTTTACAATTTACAAATCCCCCCTCTTCATGATTTCATATAACGAAGATAACATAAGATACACTTTTCCCAGTTGATTTGGTTCAAATTTTTCTATCAACTCTATAATTTCATTTTCATAAGGAAACTCCGTATGCCCTCTAAGCAGATAATCACAGGATGAATCCAGTGCTTTGGTCAGTTTTAACAATATGTCTACCGAGAAGCCTGTGTGCTGCCGTTCAATCTGGAAAATATATTTTTCCGATACTCCCGACATCATGGACAAGGTATCTCTTGTATATCCTTTGTCCAGTCTCACGTGTCGTATTCTCTCTCCAACCTCTTTGTCCATTGTAAATTCCTCCCTTTTCTTTATTTAGAGATGAAATATTTTATCATTTATAAACAATTTAATGTTTTTATTTTCATAACGTATTTATTTTCTTGCACAAAAGCAATTTTCTTATCCGTTTTCTACTATATGACGCTTTTATTCCGTGCAGTATTTACACTTACGCATATTTTTCCTCTTCCATTTTTTTCTTTTCTATACTGGCTTGCAAAAGGAGGGAACAGCATGAGTGTCTATGATAAATCGCTGGAACAAATTCAAAGTTCCTATCAGTTTACAGACTTGGAAATGGCAAAAATGGACTACACATTAAAAGTGTTCGCCTATGAGTTATCAAAGCTCGTTTTCTTTTTCGTATTTTTCGCTGTCATCGGAAAATTTTCAGAATTTGCAGTTTGCTTGGTTGCTTTATTGCCGTTTCGCTGGATTTCCGGCGGTATTCATCTGAAACATTATTGGAGTTGTTTTATTTTCAGTTTTTGCTTTTTTGCTGTTATTTTGTTCATGGGTGAAATGTTTACACTTCCCCTATATGCACAAATCAGTTTGTTTGTTTTAAGCAATTTACTTCTCTTTTTTATCGGACCTGTTCCCTCTGCCAAAAGAAAGGTAATGACAAAAAAACAGTATACAAATAAGCGTTTTTTGTCTTCTTTAATTCTTTTGGTTTACACCATTCTTTATTTTGCCTTGCAAAATGTGCCCCATCGCTCTGTCGTTTTTTGGAGCATCATTTTACAAATTATACAATTAATTTGTGCCAAGTTGACACGGAAAGGAGAGATATATGAAAAAGATTAACAAATCATTCTTGTACAAGTTTAGTTCCTTGTGCATCGCTCTGGGCGGTATAATTTTTTACCATGGTCCATGCTTAATGTTCTTTGGTGAACCTGAATTTAAAGAAAAATAAAAAAAAAAGCTACAAATCATCTATTTGCGATTTGTAGCTTTTTTTCTAAATCACAATCCACAGTTCGAAACAATCACCCCCATCCCTTTGTCCATTCTGAACAATTAAATCACCCTTATTTTTATGAACCAGCATCTTGACATCATAGAGTCCGATTCCACGCCCTTCACCTTTTGTACTATATCCATACTCAAATAATTGCTCTAGTTCATCTTGGCTTTTCTTATAACAAGCATTAGCAATATAGATTGATACCTTTCCCGCATTTCCTTTTTGTTCTTGTATTTCAATCCACATCTTCTTTTGTCCATCAAATTCTTCCTCCGCTTCAATTGCATTATCAAGCAAAGTACCTAAAATCTGTACCCAGATAACATCAGAAACACCTCTATACAGCATACTACACGAAAAAATCGTATGAACTTCAATTCCCTCTTCAATCGCTTCATTAATTTTCTCATATATTAATGCCACCACCGCTGGCTCTTCCAAAACAATTGCATCCGTTGGCAGTTCGTAATCCCATATTCTTCCTAGAAATTCCTTCTGCTTCGCAACTAATTCGTCGTAATTGTCATATAAGCGATACATCCCAAACGCTGTATCAAACTGATTCTTAACTTTATGCTGTCTCCTCCGAATTTGCGAAATAATCTCGGTAAAGCTTTCCAAATACTTTTTACGCAATTGATTTTCAATTTTATTTTTCTGTATTTTTGATATCAAAAACCACATAACCAAAATACAAACTGTAATGTAAAAATATTCCGCTACGACCAATTCTTTAAACGCTCGAAGCACAACAACTGGGGCAAAAATCATTAAACTCAAAAACGCAACAAAGAAATATGAGACATCCCAGCGCTCAAAAAGCCCCATAAGCCTATAAATTTTTAGTTTTGACAAGAGTGCGCTTACAACCACTAACAGCGTAGATGATATTGCCTCTAACCAGCCATCTGCCAAATCAAGAGGCACAAAATAATAAACTCCCTGAGACAGTAACAATTCAACAACACCAAGTATTATTAAGCCCATTACACACATAGCCAGTGTCTTTACAATTCCATCATGATAACACCAATAAATGTATGCATATAATAAAACATATCCAATCACAGAACATATCTGAGGCAGCCCAAAATACATAAAAGCTGCATAATATAACATATTTCCTAAGAAGTATACCCCTGCCTTTTTAGGTTCTATGTGATACTGTTCATCTCCCAGAGCTTTCACCACCAAAACAATCCCGACCCATTCCATCAATGTTATATAGATCCAAAGCCAGCTCATCATCTCATCCTTTGCAATTCTTCAATTTCATCTAAAAATTGTTTCTTCATTCTTGTTCCAATTTCTATGAGTTCGTCCCGTCCGCGCAGTTTCACATAGCGGTTCACGGGATCCACATACTCCAAATAGGCGTAGTTCACCGCAATTCCTTTGGTTGGAATCAAAAATTTCTGTGTTCTAATTTGTTTTAAAAAGTGATTTAGGGATAGATTTGGAATTTCTAACTCATCATCCGTCTTAATAATATATAACTTCTTATGTCTGCTGGAAAGCATAACAATATCCTTTTCATGCACAGCGTAAGAAACTTTATCTTTTCTAACAAAACAGACGGCATCCTCCAAAACTGTACTGTGCATTTTACGGAATGCCTGCATGACGACCTTACGGACACGACTTTCTTGAATTGGTTTTTCTATATAATCATAACAATGTATCTTTCGTAAAAGTTCTGCCTCAAGTCCAATCAGACTTGTTACAAAAATAATATCCACACCAAAATATTCTTCCTGCTGCCTTACATACTCTGCAAACTTTATCCCTGAAAAATCATTTGCAACTTGTGGTTTTAATATAATATCTACAAAGAACAAATCAATATGATTTTCCATCATACATGCAAGAGCAGGTCCCACCTCAGAAAATGCATACGCCGTAATTGCATCATCACATGATTCCACAATACGCTTCAATGCAGTTCTTGTGGTTTCCATATCCTCCAAAATAAGTACCTTTTTTCGCATCACATATTCTCCTACAACATTTCTTCAACATAAGAAATAAGTCGGGCAAGAATAAGTTTTTTCTCCACACGACTTGCCGTAAGCCAAAGCTGCCGCAAATGATTGTCAAAATCCGGCTTATTACCTGTTAAAAGATAAGTGATATCAATCTCATATTTATCATACAACATCTGTGCTTTATCAGAAGTTAATAAGGAGCAGCCCGTCTCAATTTTACGATATGTATTCACATCCCAGTGCATTTCTTCTGCAAATTCTTTTTGAGTCATATGCATCGATAAACGGAATCCTTTCAACCTTTCACCAACAGCTTTCTTAGAAAAGCTCTCCTTCAAAAGAAAACACCACCTTTAACCTTCTTTTTCCTATATTTTATCAATGTGTTTTCCCTTTGTAACTGCACTTTATATTCCGTTTTATCGTATTTATTTTACTATCCGAGAGCCACATCAAGAACCATCATCAGTGTAAAACCAACCGCCACACCGATGGTTGCTATATTGGTATGCTCCCCCATCTGTGATTCCGGAATCAATTCTTCCACTACAACGTAAATCATAGCACCTGCCGCAAACGACAAAAAATAAGGGAGAAATGGAACAATGATACCGGTTAGCAAAATTGTAATCATCGCTCCCACCGGTTCAACAAGCCCGGACAACACGCCATACAAAAAAGCCCTCTTTTTCGACACACCAAGACTGCAAAGAGGCATAGAAATAATTGCTCCTTCCGGAAAGTTTTGAATTGCGATTCCAAGTGCCAGGGCAAAAGCACCCGAAAGTGTAATCCCTGTATTGCCAATCAGCACTCCCGCAAATGTAACACCGACTGCCATTCCTTCCGGAATATTATGCAGTGTCACCGCCAGCACAAGCATGGCTGCCTTCCCAAGTTTCGTTTTCGGTCCCTCCGGCTTATCACTATCCAAATGAAGATGTGGAATCACACTGTCTAACAATAACAAGAATATCATGCCAAGCAAAAAACCGACACACGCAGGAATCCACGCAATGCCACCCGCCTGCTCCGTCATCTCAATTGAAGGTATAAGAAGCGACCACACCGAAGCTGCAATCATAACACCGGCGGCAAATCCCAAAAGCATTTTCTCCAACTTTTGATTCATACTTCCCTTCATGAAAAATACCATACCTGCTCCCAATGTTGTTCCCAGAAAAGGAATCATTAATCCAGAAAAAATCATCAATTACCTCCTTGTTTTCCGACAACAAACCATCCTTTGGTTATCTTATTGATATGCCAAAAAAGCTCGTCTTGTTATCCATGTGTGTTCGTTATCGCCCACAGTATATCACAACGAGGGATGGGCTGTAAAATGCTTTCTTGTATTTTTATTTTAATTCCTCAATCAGCCGCCCTACATTAGACCCTGCTTCATACTCTAATTTTACTATATCCTCACAAAACTTTTTCTCATTTTGTACCGCTTTATCCACTCGACTCATAAGTGCCTCAACATTATATTTGGACTTTGTATACCCCGGCAGTAACTTACGCAATTCATATTCTGTATAACGTCTTTTGGATGTTATTTGGGGATTTTCCAACAATTTATCTCTGTCTAGGCAAAACACCTCATCAAAATGAAGCAGAAGCCAAAACTCAAAGCACGGATTTGTCACATACAGACCAAATCCTTTCTTCTTACATGTCTTTACTACATATTCATACTGCCTATTATTCGGTGTTGAAATGAAACTATCCTTATCTCTGTCTATAACAAGACAAATTTTATCGATGTTCTCATCATAAGTAATGCTACTGGTAGATTTAATAATATCAGAAATATCTGTTACTATATTAACAACTTCTGATTCTTTGTTTAGATACTTTATCAAGATGTCACAATCTTTGGCAATATCCTCTACGTCCTCTCGCAACGTTTTTTGCAGTACCTTTGTACAACAAGTCTCTAAAATATTCCAAATAGCTTTTGCCTGAACTTTACTCGTTGTAAGAATATGTTGTTCATTCAAATATTCCATTATCCTATTAAGAAGCGATTCATATGTTATCCAGCCCGTCTTTTCTTCTTCCAAATTTGCAATCACTCGATCCAATATCTTTTTCGGATTACTCCAGCCATCTTCGCTATAACTCCGAATCAACGGCACTAATTCAATCAAAGGATTCTTATCTGTATAAACTCCAGAATTATCCAAAGCGTTAAAATAAATTTCCTCTGTGCTTGCTCCCTCATAGACTAGAAAAAACTTCCTTTTTCCTTCATCCGATTTCAACACCTTTGTTCGCTCTGCAAATGTTCTTCTTTCCCTCATCCACTAGTCCTCCCCCATCGGAAATATTGTATTAAAGATAGGAACCCCTCCATAGCGCCCCTCCAAGTATGCCTTATCTATTTTCTGATCAAATCTGGTATTATATTCCTCCAGCGAATATATGTCACTTTCTCCTGTTTTTCTTTTATTCACAAACCATATCTCATCGCGGCGAAGCAAATCAAAATCGAGCAGTCTCGACTCATGTGTCGTTACAATCAACTGTATATTTTTCTTCGCAGCCAGTTGCAGGAATGTTTGAATATATTTATATGTCAAACTAGGATGTAAACATCTGTCAAGTTCATCAATGACGTAGGTCTTCCCCTCATCAGACAGCAAAATTTCCAATAAATCCAAAATTCTAACAGTACCATCGGATTCCTCTGACAAATCAAATAATACATCATTGTTATTATGTTCAAACCGTATTGTCTGACACTCAATATCATCCTCTTTGATGTTGAGTATAAAAAAGTCTCGCTTACTGCGCATAATAATACCTACAACGGATTCATCACCCGTTTCTTTTTTAGCTTCATTCATAATTTTTTCAAGTTGAGCTAACAGCAATTCCTTTCTTTCTTTCGGCAGACGAGACATCACTCTGTCTACAGGAACAGTCACCAGTTTATAGTCTGTAATTCCCGTTCCAAACGCAGCAATCATCTTACATATCTCCTCGACATTTTCCATACTCGCCATATAAGAGTAACTTGAAATCGGCGAATCCGGATAATTAATATCCAAACAATCTTTTATCCAGTGATACATTTCCTGCAATACTGCTGCTTTTTCATATTTCTCGTATAAATTCTTCTTACTGTGATTCATAATGGCGAGAAACAGAGCCGTTCCGTCATCCCTGATATCCTCCGCATAGTTATTTATCTTTTCATACAGACCTTTTGCCTTGAGGCATCCATCCAACTGATACACTCCATTAACAATATCTCTCTCAAAAATAATCTTTTCCTTATTATCCGAAGTTAACTCAATCAACCACTCTGTCCGAAACTCTCCTGTGTTTAAAAGCACTTCATATCCATAGGAATAGTATTTTTCACCAAGCTTTACTTCTATCTCAAAGTAACTCGGACGTTCTTTATTTTCCATATTTACTTTGCAGTATTTCGTACTGTAACCACTTGGCAGACCATGGACTACTGTTTTTTTCATAAAGTCTAATGCTCTAACTAAATTCGACTTACCCGATGCATTAGCTCCATATACCGCTGCAAATTTTAATAATTTAATTTTTTTGTCATCATAAATATGTTCGTTTTTATTGCGTACCTTCCCTGCAATCATAGAAAATTCTTCTGATTTTCCATCTTCACTTGCCGAAAAGGACAAAAAGTTTTTTACATTAAACCGAATTAACATAATTATCGTCTCCTATTGGTATGATACATTGTATGATATGTGATTTTTTCACTTTTGTCAATTGTATTGTTGCCATATTTTATTATTTTTATTCTTTTCCAGTGGTTTTATCTCTTCTATTCATTTATTATTGACCCCATCCCCATTCTCCGATATACTTAAATCAACATAGGAGGGATTCACATGAAGACTACATCAAGAACCATTTCACAAATTGTCCGGGCGCACACGCTTACCTATTTCAACTTGCTGAATGTAATTTTAGCAGGTTTTATCATTCTCTCCGGACAATATAAAAATATGCTTTTTATGGGAATTGTCATTTCCAATTCTTTGATTGGAATTATTCAGGAATGTAAGGTAAAATCCCTCATCGATAAACTTTCCGTAATCACAGCAACAAAAGCAAGAAAACTTACAGCCGATGGCACAATCACAGAAATTCCGATTGAATCTCTGGCAGTTTCCGACACCATACACATTATGACAGGCGACCAGATTGTCGCAGATGGTGAAGTTCTTACCTCGGATGGATTAGAAGTCAATGAATCGCACCTGACCGGCGAGTCCATTCCGGTATTTAAAAAGCCGGGTGACTTTCTCTATTCCGGCAGTTTCATTGTAGCGGGTTCCGGCACGGCAAAAGTTTTGAAATCCGTTGAAGACAGTTATGCAGCCAAATTAACGAAAAAGGCACAGACGAAACGTCGAGCAACGTCTGAAATGCAGAATGCCATTAAACGAATTATACGCTATGTTAGTTTTGCCATTGTACCAATTGGTGCTGCCCTTTTCTGTATTCAGTATTTCCGTGCGGACGACACCTTATCAAATGCTCTGGTAAGTACGGTTGCCGGTGTTCTTGGCATGATTCCGGAAGGACTGGTGCTCTTAACCAGTGTTTCCTTTATTCTAGGCGTAGGACGCCTTGCGAGAAAAAAAGCACTGGTGCAGGAAATGGAAGCAATTGAGGCGTTAGCCCGCGTAAATGTATTATGTTTAGATAAAACCGGAACGATTACCACCGGCGAACTGACCGTTGATGAAGTAATTCCTTTCGGTGTGGACAAAGAAATGATTCACGATATCATGGGGACACTTGTCTATGCATTTACTGAAACAAATGCCACAAGCACGGCACTACAAGCTTTTTTCAAAGAAACTGATACATATTCGGTAACTGACAGTGTTCCATTTAGTTCCCGACGCAAATTTATGGGAATCCAAACGAAAGACAAATGTTTTCTTCTTGGTGCTCCGGATTATCTCACAAAAGATGACGAAATATTAAAAAAAGCAGCCACTTACTCCAATGAAGGACTTCGTGTACTGCTGCTTGGTTCGTGCCAAAAATTATACAAGGATGCAAAAGAAATCGAGGAATTCACCCCACTTTCTCTTATTGTACTCTCTGACTGCGTAAAAGAGGATGCACTCGATACATTCGCCTTTTTTGCAAAACAAGGTGTAGCAGTCAAAGTCATTTCCGGCGACGATCCGGTTACTGTTTCATACATTGCAAGACTTGCCGGAATACCGGGGGCAGATGCATATATCGATGCCGGAACACTTCCGGACGATATCGATGAGCTTTGTAAAATAGCACCAAAATACAGCGTATTTGGGCGCGTTACACCGGAAAAGAAGCAGGCACTCGTTCACGCCTTCCAAAACGCCGGACATGTTGTCGGTATGGTGGGCGACGGCATTAACGATGTTCTCGCACTCAAAGATGCTGACTGTGGAATTGCCATGGCAAACGGAGCGGACGCTGCAAAACAATGTGCACACATTGTACTGATGGATTCCAATTTCGCCTCTATGGAAAATATCGTAAAAGAAGGACGAACTACCATTGCCAACATTGAGCGTGTCAGTGCGCTCTATCTGACAAAGACAATTTACTCCGTCCTTCTGTGTACCATATTTATTATTATTGGAAAATCCTATCCGTTCATTCCGATTCAGCTCAGCTTAATTGGTGCTACGGCAATCGGAATTCCAAGTTTCTTTCTTGCCCTCGAAAAACACGAAGAGCCGACAACAACCGGATTCTTACGCCATGTCCTGCGTATTTCGCTTCCTGCCGCACTCATTCTGTGTGTCGGAATTTGCGCCATCCAGTTTTTGTCCCTTCGTTTTGGTTTTACAACAGCATTTCATCAGACGCTGAATCTGTTAGCCGGTGGCGTTGTCTCCCTCGGTGTCGTAGCACGCGTCTGCCATCCATGGACAAAGCGCAGAACGCTTTTATTCACCCTAATGACAATTATTTTCGTTTGCGCCATCCTTGTCGCACCACACTTTTTCGGAGTCTTGTCCCTGCGGGAATTTATCCATGTAATATCATTCATATAAGAACAGGTTCTTCCTCTAACAAACAGATCGCCTGTGCCGATATGCCCTGACCGCTTCCGGTGAAACCAAGCCCTTCTTCCGTTGTTGCCTTAATGTTAATCTGGGAAACATCTACACACAAAGCTTTCGCTACATTTTCACGCATTGATTCAATATACGGACGCATCTTCGGTTTCTGTGCAATAATGGTTGCATCCACATTTCCAACAACATATCCCGCCTCTTTCACTTTGCCACGGACACACTCTAACAGCCACAGACTGTCTGCACCACGATATTTCTCATCATTGTCCGGAAAATGTTTGCCAATGTCACCAAGAGCAGCCGCACCGAGCAGAGCATCCATAATCGCATGCAGTAAAACATCCGCATCCGAATGACCTAAAAGTCCCAGTTCATAATCGATCGTCACACCACCAAGAATCAATTCTCTATTTTCCACCAAGCGGTGCACATCATATCCCATTCCAATTCTCATCGTGTCTTACCTCACTTTCTTCTCATGCTATGTCAAGATATACAAAAGACCTCCGAAGTTACCTTCGGAGGTCTGTAGTAGCGGGAAAGGGATTCGAACCCCCGACACCACGGGTATGAACCGTG